>RRZT011068771.1_pt1 | contig 26768 bp, 20 predicted proteins | sample 2165551 | NCBI WGS metagenome assembly RRZT01 (sample SAMN10456910, study PRJNA506462) | wastewater metagenome | biome: wastewater; feature: sludge; material: wastewater sludge; isolation source: wastewater sludge with Escherichia coli K12::gfp cells carrying plasmid... | place: USA: Moscow, Idaho... | reverse complement strand
GCAAGAACGACCGCCAGTTCCACCAAAGTGAAGCCTCCTTGCGCACCTCGGCCTGAAGCGAAATGGCCCTTGCGCCGGATGAGCTGGATGAAACAAATGGATCGCATGATTCCCTCAACGTCGAAAAACGGCACTCGCAACCCAAAGAATGTTGCAAGTTCAAAGCTGCACTGCTACGGAGCGCCAGAAGACTGAACTTGTTGGGCACCTCGTTGCCCCAGTTACTGGCAGGCACACCGGAACAACACGGTAAATTCCGTTTCTTCCTGTTAACTCAGGTAACCAATTCGGTCAGCGAAACCAATTAAAACAGAGCCACCCCCACCTGGCTATCCCTGAAATTGGTGAATTTGCGATAAGCAGTTACCCACAAATACCGACTGTCTCTTGCGGTTATCGGGCGAGACATCCCCACCCTTGTGGCATGCCTGGTTGGTGCACTGCGGTGACGCGGTGACAAGCACGCCACCGCCCCGGGCGAGCTTGCAGTCGAGCTCTTTCCTGAACTCGAACCAGCCCTGGTCCAGGTTAGCCTTGTTCAGGCCGCTCTTGACCTGAACACCTCGACCAAGGACCTTGATGCTGGCTGCCAATGAGCGGCTCATGTTCTTGACATGCAAATCCTCAATGCACACCATCGCGTTGCTCTGGCTAATGGTGGCCGTCGCCTTGTGCAGGAAGTCCTGGCGGCGATTGCCGATGTGGGCATGTACGGGACTTGGCCTTCTTCTAGTTGGCAACCACTTGCGCTTGCGCGTTCTTGAGCGCTGATAGCGGGCCAGGCGGACATCATGGCGTTTGCAGTTGCCAGAGGTGCCAGGTAGCTGCCATCGCTCAGCGTGGCAAACCGAGCAATGCCCATGTCGATCTCCCCGCGCTATTTGCCTGCGGGGCTGGCCGTTCATGTGTGGTGATGGTTGTCCTGGCTTGCGCGGTCCTGCGCCGCCACACCGTTTCAGCGCTCGCCTCCACATTTGCGACAGGGCCGATCGGTCCCGACGGTCGTCGGGCAACTATTCAAGGCACTCGCACATGAGGCCAATACCTTCTTCCCCTGCTGAGTGGGCCGCCACTGTGCCATCGGCCGTCGGGACGGCTATACGACAGATCTTAGCGGCCGAGGTGGCGGGCAACGCTGATGGCTCGGCTTCATCAAGCTGCTAAGTACATACCCGAATTAGGTCAAAAATTTAAATTTATAACGTTACAATGAAACGATTCAAAAAGCGGCAGTACGCTGCAAGCTTATCCATGTTTATAAAGGCTAATCCTGTGGAAAATAACAAAGAAACGTTTCACTTTTTAAAAAATATGACGGGTTGTCTGATCGCTGGGAAGTGGACATCAGAAGGATCAGCGTTTGCCGTCACGGACAAATTCACGGGAGCCACCGTGGCTCAGATCAGCGCCGCCACGCCGGCACAGGTGCAACGCGCTATAGACGTAGCTGCGCAGGCCCTGGAACGCGGCGCTCCGCCGCCAGCCGAGCGTGCCGTGATCCTGCGGCGCGCCGGCGTGTTGCTAGCCGATCGTCGGCAGGCCTTTGTGGATGCCATGGTGGCCGAGGCCGGTTTCACCCTGCCGGACGCTGCTGGCGAGGTGGACCGCGCTGTCATCACGCTTAACCTTTGCGCTGAAGAATGCACGCGCCTGGTGGGTGACGTAGTGCCATTTGCCGCTAGCCCTGGTGCGCACCAGCGCATGGGCTACACCGTGCGCCACCCGATTGGCATTGTCTGCGCCATCACACCGTTCAATTCGCCTCTGAACACAGTACTGCACAAGGTGGCTCCGGCGTTCGGTGCAGGCAATCCGGTCGTACTAAAGCCCTCGGCGCTCACACCTCTCACCTCCGCACTGTTGGGTTCAGTGCTACTAGAAGCTGGCATGCCGGCCGACTTTCTCGCTGTGTTGCAGGGCGAGGGGGATACGGTGGGGCAGTGGCTACTGGAAGAGCCGCGCATCGCTTTCTACACTTTCACGGGCAGCACACGTGTTGGCCGCATCATCCAGCAGGCCGCAGGCCTACGCCGCACGCAGATGGAACTCGGTAGCATCGCCAGCACTATCGTTTGCGCGGACGCGGATCTGGACCGGGCCATTCCCAAAATCGTCAACGCCGCCTTTCGCAAGGCAGGGCAGGTATGCACTTCGGTGCAGCGTTTGTACGTGGAACGCCCATTGCTGGACGAAGTGGCGCGCCGGCTGGCCGAGGCCGCGACCGCCTTTCCCGCAGGCAATCCGCGCGATCCCGCCACGCGTGTGGGCCCACTGATCAGTCAAGCCGCGGCTGAGCGCGCCGAACACTGGATCCAGGAAGCCGTGGCGGCTGGCGCCACGCTGCTTTGCGGTGGTCAGCGCGTGGGTTCCGTCGTGCAGCCTACCGTCTTGGTGGGGGCGCCTGCGAACGCCAATGCCTGGTGTCAAGAAGCGTTCGCCCCGCTGGTGTCGCTGCAGGCGTTCGACCGCTTTGAAGACGCCATCGCCAGCGCCAACTCCACGCCATACGGCCTCTCGGCAGGCGTGTTCACGTCCAACTTGGACCGCGCTTTTATTGCCACGCGAACGCTGCGCTTTGGCACTGTGCAGATCAACGAGACCTCCAGCGCGCGCTCTGACGTGATGCCATTTGGTGGCGTGAAAGACAGTGGCTTTGGCAAAGAAGGCCCGTGGCATTCCATGCGCGAAATGACGGAGGAACGTCTTGTCATCTTCAACCCCTGACTGCACGGGCGGTACGCCCTAATCCAAGACCACTAAAAAACCAAACCGGAGACACCATTCCATGCGAGCACACACCGCTTTTTCCGCACTGCGACGCACCTGCGCGGCCGCCATGTTGGCCTTGCCTGCGCTGGCCTTGGCCGCCTATCCTGAGAAGCCGATCACCATCATCGTGCCGTTCGCGGCGGGCGGCCCCACCGACGTACTGACGCGCGTGATTGCTGAGCGCATGGCACGCGAATTAGCCCAGCCGATGATTGTGGAAAACACGCCTGGCGCTGGCGGTACCGTGGGCAATGCGCGAGCCGCTCGTGCAAAACCGGACGGGTATACCGTGCTGGCGGGTAACGTGGGCACACTCGCGGCCAGCAACTCGTTCTATCGCAAGCTTCCATATGACATGCACAAGGACTTCGTGGGTATTGCCTCGATCGGCGATGCTCCTCAGATAGTGTCGGCGCGAAAGGACTTTCCACCAACGGGCCTGGAGGCGCTGCACGATTATGTGAAGCCGCAAGAGAGCAAAGTGACCTTTGGTGCCGCTGGAGTTGGCTCAGGCTCATACTTGGGTGGTGTGCTACTAAACAACGCGCTGGGACTGAACGTAGAGGCCATCAACTACCGTGGGGCAGGTCAGGCACTGACCGACGTGATCGCTGGTCATGTGGACTACATGGTGGATAGCTCCACTACTTCAGTCGGCTACGTGAAGTCGGGGAAGGTCAAGGGCGTGGCTGTGTTGCGGCCTACGCGCATCAAGGCACTCCCAGATGTGCCGGCTGCCGGAGAGTCTCCCCGCTTCAAGAATTTGAACTACGACATCTGGAACATGATGGTTGCCCCCGCAGGAACCCCTCCAGAGATCGTGGATCGCCTGAACCGTGCTGCCCGGGTTGCCCTGCGCGACCCCGAAGTGCTGGCCCGCCTGGCCACATCGGGCATCGAAATCCCCAACGACGATCACCAAAGCTCGGACGGCGCGACACGCTTGCTGCGTTCAGAGATCGAGCGCTGGCGTCCACTGATCCAAGGTTTACGCGTGAATCTGGACTGAACCCGCTTCTTCCCCTCCCCCTTTAGCACAAGACCACTGACCGGAGACCTTCCCTATGCAATCCGTTACCCGCACCCTGCGGCGCCTCTGCCTGGCTGTTGCTGGCGTCACACTGGCAGCGAGCGCTGCCGCACAAACGACCGAAGCTTGGCCCACCACGCCAGTCACACTGATTGCGCCATTTACACCTGGCGGCACCACCGATCTGGTTGCACGCGCCCTGGCAACCCAGTTACAGACGCTGTGGTCGCAGCCTGTCATCGTTGACAATAAGCCTGGTGCCGGTGGCACAGTGGGCGCCGCCCTCACGGCCAGGGCACCGGCAGATGGATATACCCTGCTGCTGGCCAACGTAGGCCATACCGCGGCGGCTGCGCTGTACAAGAACCTGCCGTACGAATTCACTACCCATCTGGAATCCATCACCAGCGTGGCGCAGGTACCTAACGTGCTGCTGGTGCCCAAGTCGCTGCCCGTGGCCAATGTGGGCGAGCTGATCAAGTACATGAAGGACCGCAAGGGTGCCGTGTCGTACGGCTCTGCAGGCATCGGCAGCACGCAGCACTTGTCTGCCGAACTGCTGAAGTCACTCGCCAAGGTGGAGGCCACGCACATTCCGTACAAGGGCGCCGCGCCAATGATGACGGACCTGATCGGCGAGCGCATCGATTTCGCCATCGATTCGGCCGGCTCCGCTGCAGCGCAGTTGAACGGCGGCCATGTAAAGGCACTGGGAGTGACGACGCTCAAGCGTGCGGTCGCATTCCCTGCGCTGCCCACACTGGACGAATCGGGCCTGCCCGGTTACGTCGCTACCACCTGGTACAGCATCGCTGTGCCAAAGGGAACGCCGCCCGCAGTCAAGCAGAAGATCTACCGCGGCATCGTTGATGCACTGGCCACGCCAGGCATGAAGAATGTGCTGGCGGGCATGTCCGCCGATCCGGGGGGTATGCCGACTGCCGAGTTCGACCGCTATGTGCGCTCTGAAGTCCAGCGCTGGACCGCCCTGGTGCAAAACGGCGCCTCCATCAAGGAATGATCCACTACCGCCCCGCAGAGTCGGGGCGAATTTTTTGCGACTAACCCATGCTGACTTCTCCAATCTCCAGTTTTTTTTGCCCTACCCGTATTCATCTGGGCATTGGCGCCCACACACAACTGGCCTCCGTACTGCAGGGCTATGACTGTCAGCGCTTGTTCATCGCGCTGGATCGCGCGCTGCAAGGTGGTGACTTCTACCAACGCATTGAGGCCATCTTGGCCGAGCAAAACATTGCCACGGCGGTGTTCACGGACATTGAAGCCGACCCCAGCGATACCACGGTGGAACGCGCCTTCGCCGTGTGCCGTGCGCATAACGCCACGGCGATCCTGGCAGTTGGTGGCGGCAGCACCATGGACGTGGCCAAGGCCGTGGGTATTCTGGCCACCAACGGTGGGCGCATCCACGACTACGAAGGCATCGAGAAGTTCAGCAAGCCGCCGCTGCCGCTCATCGCCATTCCCACCACCGCAGGCACCGGGTCAGAAGTGTCAGGTTCATGCGTGATTTCGGACACCACGCGCCACCTGAAGATGTCGATTCGCCACGCGGCTTTGAACCCTGCCGCCGTGGCTATCCTCGACCCACTCGCCTTGGTCACCATGCCGGGTCATGTGGCGGCCCACTCGGGGTTGGACGCTTTCGTGCACGCCTTCGAGGCCTACATCTCGCGCCAGTCCAACCTGGTGTCGGATGCGCTGAGCCTGCAAGCCGTGGAGCTAATCGCCGCAAACATCCGTCCCTTCGTGGCCGACCGGTCCAACCTGGAGGCCGGCCTGAACATGCTCGTCGGTTCGGCGCTGGCAGGGATCGTTTTCGGCCAGACGGGCCTGGGCAACGTGCACTGCATGGCCCGCTTCGTCGGCGCGTTCTACCACCTGTCGCACGGTCTCTCCAATGCGCTTTGCTTGCCACACGTGGCCGCCTTTAACCTCCCCGCGGTACCGCAAAAGTATGCCCGCGTGGCACGTGCCATGGGCTACCACGTGGACAGCCTCCCCACCCTGGAGGCCGCACGCCAGGCCGTCACTGGGATCCGCGAGCTGTGCGATGACCTGGGCATTCCTGCCCGACTGCGCGACGCCGGTGTGAGTGATGAACGCTTCGACGAGATGGCGACTCTGTGCACACAGGCCAACTACAATCGCTGGAACCCCCGCCATACAACCACCGCGGAATTCCTGGAACTGTTCCGTAAGGCCTACTGAGAACGCGGCCCAAGCTACCGCTGGTTGTGCCAGGTCCCGTTTTTTGCTCACCATGGCCTCCAACCCGCCTGCATCTTCGCCAGCCATCGTCCGCGTCACCGTGCATGACGTAGCGCGCGCCGCAGGTGTTTCCATCGGTACGGTTTCGCGCGTGGTAAATGGCGCGCCCACCGTTAAAGCGGAGGCGCGCGAGCGCGTGAACCGAGCTATCGCCGAGCTGGGCTGGTCTCCCAGCGTGGCGGCACAGGCAATGCGCGGTGTCTCGACCCGCATGGTCGGGTTTATCTTCTCGGACATTCGTAATCCGCTGTATGCGGCGATGGTCAAAGGCGCCGAAGACGTATTCACTCAGAACGGCTACTTGCTCGTGGTAGCTAGCAGCGACGGCGATCCAGAGCGTGAGATGGCGCTGATTGACCTTTTCTCCAGGCGCAAGGCCGAGGGGCTGCTTTTCACCGTAGAACAAGAATCGCATGCAGGCGTGCGGAAATCACTCGCGGCAGCGCGTATTCCCACGGTGCTGCTGGAGCGCGAGTTGTCGCCAGCAGTGGCCGCCGTAGGTGCCGACCATTACAGCGGTACACGCCAGGCCGTTGAATACCTTCTGGGACTGGGCCACCGACGTATCGCATTGCTGAGTGGCGGACGCAACAACCGTGTCGGTCGTGACCGTCTGCGCGGTGTGATGGATGCGCATCGCGCTGCCGGCGTGACGCTGGACGAGTCTTTGCTACGCGTGGAGAGCTTCTCTTCCGACTACGCCTTTCGCCAGACGCAACTGTTACTCAGCTTGCCCCAGCCTCCCACGGCACTCATCGCTGCTGGCATGCACCTTCTGAGCGGTGTGCTGCCCGCCGTGCGCATGAAGGGGTTACGCATTCCTCAGGACTTGTCGCTCATCGCATCCAACGACAGCCCGCTGGCACAGCTCGCCACGCCGTCGATCAGTGTGATCCGCTATGACGCATATGCCCTCGGGCGGGAAGCGGCGCTTTTGTTGCTGCACAAGCTCAAGGCCGGCGAAGACGCGCAGGAAGTGCGCGTGGAGGTGCCAACCGAACTCCTAATTCGTGAGTCCTGCGCCGCACCCAGCAATCAAGCTGTCATCGCGAGCGCCTAGTACCGACTTCGACCGTTTCAGAAGCAACGATAAGAACGCTTATCTCCAAAGTGGTCAGGTTTCAAGACTTGATGTGATCCACAGACGGACCATCAATGACGCCGACATGTAGCGACTGAAAGAGCTCCTGAAAATCTGCCACCAGCCTGTCTCAAACGGTGAAGGAGGGGTAGCCAGCTGAAGGTGAGCTGACCATTGCTGAAAATATTGTCAAAGCAATCGAGTCAAATCCAACAACGGCGTAATCACTGTCGTTCCTTGTGGCAGCTTTGCTGCGATAGCCGGGGGTCGCGGCCGCTCGATGAACTCATCGTTGTCGGAAACATTGCGGTAATTGGGTCCTTCATCAAGGCCAGCCCTTAAGTTATCGCAGGCTTTCGTCCAAGCACATACCGTAAAAACAGAAGGGCACGGTCATTCGCAATGGTGTATAAACATGGTTCAAATGTGGTTTGATTGTGTTTCTGCCATAATTGACATCCCACTTCTCCACTTCATCGACAGGCAATCATGGAAGCAACCGCAGTCCGCCAGGCCTCTGGCCAGTCTGGATTTGGTCTGTTCGACACCGTGCCTGAAGACCTTTTGCAGTTCGGCCACGGGACGACTTTCGACGCTAAAAAGGCTGCCCAGTTTTTGTCCTTGAAGAAGGCGGACGTAGGCCGAATTGCAGCTGTCGCAGAGTCTTCCGTCCGCTGGGATGACAACATCCCAGAGGCGGTTCTAGTTCGGATGGAAGAGATAGCCTCGACTATCAACTTGGTTGCCAGGCAGTTTTCGGGGGACCCCGAAAAGACAGTTGCTTGGTTTCGAGCTAGAAACCCGCTACTGGGAGACGTATCACCTCGCGACATGATCCGTCTGGGGCGGTACGACAGACTGCGCCGATTTATCATCCAAGCCATGACAAATCAGGTGCAGGTCAAGTAATTGAAAGGGCGCAGCAGGAAGCCCGCCCCACCAGCACCCCGGGGTGCTGCCGCAGGTACGTCTCCAATTAAAGGAATTCTCGAGTTAGACCGCTTCAACGAGGTGTCGCTCGAGCGCTGGAGTGAGCTCTCAGCAGACCTGGATGAGCTCCAGGACATTCTTTACTTCAATCTCGAGCCTGAACGCCGACGCCGACGCCCAGAGCTGCTGACGGCTTTGCGAGAAACGACGCCAGAATCCTTACAACTCGAGAACTGGGTCCGGATCGTTGACTACCAGTGGACTCTGCATCCGCTGTCTGCAGCCGGTAGCCTTACCAGCATTGGTGGCCGATTCAACGCTGGGACCGAGATTGACAGCCAGATTTTCAGTCCATGGCCATCTCTCTATTTGGCGTCTGATCACGCAACGGCGTATCGGGAGAAATTCCAAATAGATGCAGGTCAAATGGTCGAAGGATTGAGCCCAGAGGAGTTGGCTCTCACCCCGGGCAAGAGCCACACCACCGTTGTCCTCAACGGCAACCTTTCACGCGTCTTCCCGATGACGCCAACGACTCTCGGACCTGTGGCACGAATTCTGGGCAAAATAAAGATGCCGGACAGAGCTGAACGGATCAAGAAGAAGCTGAAGTTCAATCCAAACGATCTGCGCATGATGACTACCGGCAAGCAACTGCACGATGCGGCTGCGCTTCACAACTGGCGCGTACTCCCAATTCAATTCGGCCTACCCGCGCCGAGTCAAATTTTGTCTGAGCTCATCAGGGCCGCAGATTTTGAAGCTGTTGCGTACCAGTCCAGTAAGGGCGGAGGCAAGTGCTTGGCCATTTTCGTGGATCGGCTTGCGCCAGGGTCTTTCATCGAGTTGTCAGGCAACCCTCCTGCGGGTGCAATAGCGCGTCTCGATGAAACAACGGCTGAGGAGCTGGCCGGCTGGACTCAATTGGGCATCAAGCCCCCCCGTGCGTCTGAATAGGGCAGTCCTGACTGGTCTGCGAGTAAATAGACTCCGTGCTTCGCAAATGACCGCTCAAGATCAAAACTGCCGTTCGTCCAAAGAATCTGAGCAACTGCAATCAGCCTCAAGCAACCAAGCCCAGGTCAGCTCTGCAGCGAACGCTGCGCCCGTGTCCGCCACACGATCCGTTCCCCGCGCTATGGCGACAATCCCGAACTCGAGCTTCTCGCCAAAGGACGGGCACAACTTTTGAGCTAGCAGTTCAAGTCGTTGAACTGTTTGCGTGCCTTGTACAGCTCCACATCGGCCAGGGCTTTTTCGTTTGGAGGTGCTGTAGCGGCATGCTGTTTGAGTTCAGGCAGTGCGGCATCCAACCGAGTGCATTCCGCCTTGTCTCTTGGGCTGAGTTTGAATCGGTGCTTGTAGACCCGGTACTGTTCAGGGCTCATTCCCGTCAGTGGCTTTAAGGCATCGGCCATCAAAGCATTGTGTTCATCCCGCCGCACATCAGCGCCCTTACGGCTGGCACCGGTCATTTTGTCCATACCTTGTGTAGGTGTTGCATCGATTTCCTTGGCCCCCACACAGGGTGCATCCGAATAGCTCACCTTGCCTGCTGTCTCGCAGCGGTAGACAGGCTTTTGTGCGTGGGCAGGAATGCTGAAGCTCAACAGGCCCAGCAGTGCGAATGACCAATGAAAATGGCGGGTGGGGGTCAAAGGTGAAAATGACAAAAGGCGCATTGGTTTCCCACTCGAACTAGCTGGCAGCCACTGTTCCCCGGCATTTGGGGTAGGTTGAGCAGCCCCAGAACGTGTTACCGGCATTGGCCCCTTGTCTGGCGGTACGCAGAGCCATAGCAGCACCACAACGTGGGCATTCGGGTTGGGTCGCGGCCTTGGCGGTGGCCAGGGGGTCGGGTGGTGCAGTTCTGGGTTGGTGTTCTATGCTCCCCATGGAGCTTGGAGTCTCTCGTCGTGCTGCTGCCGGTTGGCTTTGCGCGCCCCGTGCCTGCTGAATCATTGCGAACAGCAGGGGGCCGTCAACGAGTTCGATGTTGCTCCCTTGAGCGAAGTCTTTGGCATCGGCCGTAAACCGTCCCGAGGTGACCACGAAGCCGCCCGTGGCACCTTTGGCTGCCATGACGCCATAGAGTTCACGCACGGTGGTCACACCCACCTTGTAGGCCTTCCACTGTTTGCATTGCACGAAGAATTTTTCAGCGCCTTTGGCCAGGACAAGATCAACACCGCCATCAGGGCCGCCCCCGCCGATTTCTGTCACGCGGTATCCCTGCAGTCGGTAGGCTTCACCGACCAGCATCTCAAATTCCCGCCAGCTCATTCCGTCCAGGACGTCGGAATTTCGTGCTTGCATCACGTCCGAAACCAAGGCTTGGCGCTGTTTACGCCGCCAGGCTGAGAGGGCTGCTGCTGCCAGGCAAAGCAGTGGCACGATGTACTGACCGGCGTTTGCCAGGCCATGGATAAAGGCCTTTTGCACCATGGCTCCCACCATGACGCCTCCTTGGCCTTGAATATCGGAGGCTTGGATGGGCGCCGCTAGGCGGTGCAGCAGGAAATAGCTGACCGCAGCGAGCACCACGCAGATCCACCAGGGAAGCATGGCGAGCAAGTCCAGAACATCTTCCAGTGGAGTGGATTTCTTGCGTCTGGCCATGTTCCCTCCTGATGTTTTGTGGCGTTTTCACTATTTTGACGCATTCATTTGCTCATGCCTGAAGTGCAGTTGCGAGCGGGAAGGCTTGGAAACCCCTAGGGATTCTCTGCACGAATCCCTCTGCGATGTGTTTTGAGCAAGCCCGAAGCCCAGACAATACGCGCATGAAGCAAAGCAGCCTGGGTCTGAGCCACACCACCAAGCGCACCCGCAAGCGCGAGTTCCTCGATGCCATGGAACTGGTAGTTCCCTGGACTGAACTGGTCTCGCTGATAGAGCCCTATGCACCCGAGAGTGGACGCCGGGGCCAGCAGCCCTTTGCAGTGCAGACCCTGCTGCGCATCCACTTCATGCAGCAGTGGTTCAAGCTCAGCGACCCGGCCATGGAAGAAGCGCTGCACGACGTGCCAGCATTCCGCGACTTCGCAGGCCTGTCCTACTGGGACGACCACATCCCCAGTGAATCGAGCATCCTGCGCTTTAGGCATTTGCTGGAGCGCCACAAGCTGGCCGATCAGATCCTCGCTACTATTAATGCGCTGCTGCAAGCCAAAGGGCTGCAGCTCAAAGCGGGCACGGTGGTGGATGCCACGCTGATTGCTGCACCCACTTCCACCAAAAACCAAAGCGGCGAGCGTGACCCCGAGATGCATCAAAGCAAGAAGGGCAACCAGTGGTACTTCGGTATGAAGGCCCACATTGGGGTGGATGCGGACTCGGGCTTGGTGCATACGGTGCGAGGCACCAGCGGCAATGTCGGTGATGTGCTCGAGGCCAACAGCCTATTGCACGGGCAGGAGACAGACGCCTTTGGAGATGCGGGTTACCAAGGGGTGGACAAGCGCCCTGATGCCAAGCCAACGGTATGCTGGCATGTGGCCCTGCGTCCAGGGCTGCGCCGGGCTTTGGACAAGGACAGGCCTCTTGAGGCGCTGATCGACCAGTTGGAGCGCACCAAGGCCAGCATCCGGGCCAAGGTAGAGCACCCATTCAGAGTGCTCAAGCAGCAGTTCGGGTACGTGAAGGTGCGCTACCGAGGGCTCAAGAAGAACACAGCGCAGATCGTCACGATGTTTGCACTGGGCAATCTGTGGATGGCGAGGCACCAATTGCTGACTTGCATGGGGCAGGTGCGCGTGCAGGGGGCGTAATGCCCCGAAACATGGGGCAAATGGCCATTGCGCAGGGCGCGAATGGGCGCTGAGTGCGCCATTCGTGTTGGCGTGGAGCCAACTACTCGTTGGGATGCGCCTGCACTGAAATTTGCTCCTCGGGGGAAAGTGAAATTTCGTCGCAGTTGATCAGTTGTGAACCGCCCCGGGGCGGTTCAGTTGACCGTTTCAGGCTGGTTGCTGCCGGTGACAGGTCTTGACGAATAGGCACTATCTGCCAAAGCAGTCTTCCATGCCCCGGGGGCGTTACAGGCTTTGATGGGCTGTCAAGTCTCTCGTGGGAGTGAGGCATCCAAAGCGCCGTGCTGGCCTTCACAAAAGAGCCGCCTGTATGCAGATGGTGAAGTGTGCAGCTGGCCCGCAAAGTGTTGACGCAGGGACAATGCAGAGCCAAACCCCACTTCGGTCGCAACCTGTTCAATCGGCAATTCCGTGGTTTCCAGCAGCTGTTGAGCTCTCGCGATACGTTCGGCAGCCAGCCACTTGACGAACGTCATGCCCGTGGCCTCGCGAAACCGCCGGGTAAAGGTTCGCCGGCTCATGCGCGCTACGTCGGCCAGCACATCCAGTGACAGCGGCTCGGGCAAATGCTCGCGTGCCCACTCCAGAACGCCGGGTAAGCGGCTTTCACTGGGCAGCGAAGGCACCGGCTGCTCGATGTATTGCGCCTGTCCGCCCTGGCGGTGTGGCGGTGTTACCAGTAGCCTCGCCACGCGATTGGCAACGTCAGCGCCGTGACGCTGACGCACGATGCTCAGACAGCAATCAATCGCAGCAACTGTACCGGCGGACGTGATGACGTTACCGTCGTCCACATAGAGCACGTCAGGCAGAAAGTTGGCCCTTGGAAAACGCAGGGCGAAAAGTTCGCGACAAGCCCAATGGGTTGTCGCGCGGCGCTGGTCCAACAGGCCCGCATCACCCAGCACAAAGGCGCCCAGGCACAGGCCGACAACCTGGGCGCCGCGTGCGTGGGCCTGTCGCAGTGCGTCCGACAGGACTGCTGGCGCAGCCTTTTCTGGATGGTTCCAGGCCGGGACGATGACGATATCAGCATTCTCCATCGCGTCGAGGCCGCCAGGCACCTCAATCTCCACACCCTGGTCGCAGCGAACGCGACCGGGAGCCGGCGCGCAGTAGCGCACTTCGTACGGCGGCTGTCCAGCTGGCGCTGGCGTTACCCCGAACACGATGCCCGGCACCGAGAGATGAAAAAGGCTGACGCCCTCGAAAGCAAGGACTGCGACATGGACGGGCTGCATGGAATCTCCAGAGATGATGGCCATAAATTGGCCCGATTTTATCTACCGTTGTCATTTGGGCCAATGGTGCGAAACCGATCCCATCCGCAAAATTGACACCAACGCACAAACGGAATCTCGATTGCGCGCAATCAGCGAATTATTGAAAAGGAAACGTTTCTATGAAAGTCTTCAACCCATTGCGCAGCGCCATCGTCCTGAGTGGCATCGCCGTGCTCGTTGCCAGCGGCACAGCTTATGCCGATACAAGCGTAACGACAGCTACCACTTCTGTGGCGAGCTCCGTCGAGGTCCAGCAAATTCGAAATGCTACCGTCAAGATTGACTTCTCTGGCACCACATTTCTGGTCGATCCCATGCTCTCACCCAAGGGGGGATTCCCAGGCTTTGAAGGCACCTATCGCAGCGAGTTGCGCAACCCATTGGTAGAAATGCCTTTCTCGGTCGACGAGGTGCTGAAAAGCGTCGAAGCCGTCGTGGTGACCCACACCCACACAGACCACTGGGATGAAGCTGCGCAACAGCAGATTCCCAAGAACCTGCCCGTGTTTGTGCAAAACGAAGTAGATGCCAAAACAATTCGTGCTCAAGGCTTCAAGGATGTGCGCGTCCTCAAAGGCACCACCACTTTCAATGGTGTGAAATTGAGCAAAACCGGCGGCCAGCACGGCACTGATTTGTTTTATGCAGACCCTGAACGCGCTCAAATGGGAGGCTCCGTCATGGGCGTCGTGTTTTCTGCGCCCAAAGCCAAAACGGTCTATGTCGCGGGCGACACCGTATGGCGCCCGGAAGTGGATCAGGCATTGGCGCAGCACAGGCCAGACGTGGTGATCCTGAACACGGGAAGCGCTCTCGTGAGTGGTTTTGAAGAGCATCCCATCATCATGGGCAAGCAAGACACATTGCAAGCCACCAAGGCAGCGCCCAAGGCAGCCATCGTGGCCGTCCACATGGACTCCGTGAACCACATGTCGCTCAGCCGCAAGGAATTGCGTGAGTTTGTGCAAGAGAACAAGATTCGGGATCGGGTGATGATTCCTGAAGATGGCGAGGTCATGAAGTTCTAAAGAAATAAAGCTGCCTGAAAGCACAGGCAGTTTTTCCAATCCCTCTCATCCTGCAAAAGGAAACCCAATGAAAAACGCATTGATCGTTATCGACATTCAGAACGATTACTTTCCTGGTGGCGCATTCACACTGGAAAATGCCGACGAGGCTTGCAAAGTTGCAGTGGAGGCCATTGAACAAGCGAAGCGCGATGGGTGGCTGGTGGTTGGTGTGCAGCACGTCAACTCTCCGGATGCCCCCTTTTTCAAGCCCGACACCGAAGGCGTGAAAACCCACAGCGCCATTGCTGCCGCGTTGGTCGATGCGCCCATCGTTGTCAAGAGCGAGGCCGACAGTTTCTTCAAAACAAACTTGGAGCAAATCGTGCGCGAAGCAGGCATCACCGATATTTATCTCACCGGCATGATGACCCAGCACTGCATCACCCACACTGCGCTGTCTCCGCAAGCGAGCGGCATGAAAGTCAACATCATCGCCAAAGGCTGTGCCGCCCCCGCCAAAGCCTTGAGCGACTTGGCCCTGCACGGCCTGAGCGCTCGGTGCGACGTGGTGTAGAGCCATCACTGCGCATTATTGGGTTCGAGTAGGCATTGTCTTGGCATTCCTCGTACCGCAGTCGTTCGGTGGTGCCCGAGAACTTGGGTCGGGCGACTACAAGTTGACCGTGATGGTGGTCTGGCCCGTCGGCGGTGACCTACAGCAATCACTGCAGAACAGACCTACGGCGTGACGGCTTGAGGCTGCCTGCGGTCACTCGACGGGAGACCTGACCGCTGCATTGAATTCCGCAAACCAGTCACTGAACGTCGAGGCGCCACTGCCGTCGATGATCCGATCGTGCAAAAGGGCCTCGCCCTCAGCTTGGCCCTAACTCGCAGGCATCCCGAGCAGCGAGGACCACTTCAGGCCCGCTCTTAAGGGTCTCCACCATGCCGCGGCTTCACGATCTGAGTGTGAGTAAGCGCCTGGGGGGCGTGTAGACCGGACGAGCGGGTACACAGGCATCATTGAATCGACGCGACCAGCTTTCAGCCACCTGCGTAGCCATGTACGGCTCCATCAGCCAGAGCAGCAAGATCTCGAAGCCTGTTGGCGAACTGGGCGATCCAGATCTTCAAAACTGTCCTGCGATCCAATGGCAAGGTTGCAGGTGAGTTGCTGGACGGCCGTCAAATCCCGCTATGGATAGAGCACATGAGTTGGCCGGTCACCAAGATGCCGCCTACTGTCATCGAGCTGCGTCGTGTTCAAGGCATAGGTTCGAAGCAGCCATCTTGAGTGCCCGCCTATATCTCCGCCAACTTCTGCGCGGCCATGCAGGCACAGCCGGTTGTTTACGAGCAGAACGTCTCCCGGCTCGATCGCCACAGGCTTGGCAATCTCGCCGCAAGCCTTCGCGAAATTCTCGGCGGCAATTTCTGCTGCTCCGCCGGGTTCGGTTGGGGACACATTGGAGTGGCTGAAGCGAACAATTGTGCCGATGGCAGCGTCCTTGAGCACCGGCTCATCGATCGCGACGTGGACTTCCCCGAGGATGTCCCGCATACCTTCGATGAAGGTCGCCTGAGAGCCGATGGAAAACTGACCCTGCTTCAACTCGTGCACATCCTCCGGCGACAGCTTCCCAAGAGCTTCGTCTAGCACCATCACTGTCGTCGGTACCGCATTCGGATTTCGCAGGCCAACCAAAGTCACCAAGTCGGGGGACGGCGCGATTCGGGAATTCGAGGCATCGCTGTCCCCATTGAAAGGGAAGCTCACCGCATCGGTGTGGCCGCGAAGCCCACCCTGCGATTTGCGCGCAAACTTACCCTCGCCAGGAATCGCCGTCAGACTGACAAACAGTTCGCCACTGTTCTCGGAGCCGTAAGAAACGGTCTCCAAGCCAAGAAAAGCATGGGCAGCGATAGCCGCAGCGCGGCCCATTTGCGTTCCGGTAACGTCAGGAACAGGCGTAAACCAATCCGGGGTGTCAGGCAGTTCGCTAGGTTCAAACACCCCAGCAAGAAGAACGAATGGGGCCGAGATGGCGTCCTGCCGTATTGCGGTCAAGTCCTCGCCTGCGCTCTCCAGCTTGTTCGCCACCGCACTGCCAAGGGCCCTCCCGAGTTCAGCAGGAAAAGCCAGAGCAGTTGTTCGCTGGTCCAATGTAGTCGCCTGCTTCCAGTCTGCGACAGCAGCCCTGACGGCCACAGCCAGCTTTGGCGCAGTCATAAATTCTCCACGGGTTGATACATTGTTGATATGCGTCTACACTGGTGTCAAGGGGCATGCGCAAGCCCCCCATAGCCATGGAGGGCGTTTATGCGAACCGCGCTAGACCCGGCAGACTTTGCTCAAGGGCAATTGCTTTTGTCCCGGCTCCCGGACACATTTTCCAACATTCTTCGGACAGCCAAATTGCATCCTGAGGCCAAGGGTCGCGTGTCCGTTTCATATGAAGTAGCCGGTGCTGGAAGGCGCCAAGTGGCCGCGACCTCTTCCAGCGAGGCCATCCGGCTAGTCCTCGCTGAGATCGCGTCTTTGCTCACAGCCTCTACCGCATCATCGGAGACCGTTCAAATGAACTCAAGCGAGACTGAGTCCACATTGAGGGGAGATCCCTCCTCACCCGAACGAACGCTGTCGAAAGTGAGGCAGCAGACGCTTGGGGCCTCGTTGCCTTTGCGTTTGAAGGAACATCTAGATTCGGTCGCTGCTCAAGAGGCGACGAGTTTTGCGGAGGTCTGCCGCCGATTTGTGCTCTTCGGGTTTGAAGACGTCGTCGCACAGTCGCTTCATGCGAGCCCGACGTCGCTCTTCGAGATGCTTGGCCACGAGCTCCAAGAGTGGGATGGCTCGACGTCCGAGCAGGTCATGGTTCGCTTGGATCCGGGGCACGCCGTTCGCCTTCGATCCATCGCAAAGGAGTATCAGAAGTCGGTCTCCGAACTGACGGTTCTCTGCACGGCTCACGGCATTGCATTGCAGAGGACATTGGCGTTGCTCGAGTCCAAAGTTTCGAGTTGTAAGGGCGTTTCAATTCGAAATTTGGTGGTGAAGCTTGGACTTCAGCCCTCAGCAGCGCCGCTCGTTTCCAGCATCCTTGCAGGAAACGTGAAGGCTCCGAGAAAGTTGCTCGCACGTCTTGCGACGGCATTCGAGGCTCCCGAATCGCTGCTGTCGACATTGTTCCGGGGTAGCTTCGACCGCCGGCTAGTGCCTGCGTTCAAGGCGGAAGGGGTGAAACCTCGACTTTCGACGGCACCCACAACATGGACTTCCGCTGTGAAGTCGCTAAATCTCTCTGCCGAAGACACCAAGGCCCTTCTTGATTTGGGAGTTTGAGACCTATGAATCCATTCCAGCGTGCTCGAAGTGAAGCGCATGCGACCCGAGCCCTGCTGGATCCAATGCTCGCGCACGGGCCAATTGCAGCAAGGGACCTTCTTCACAAGATCGAATCCGTCCTGAACATCGCAGTTGAGCCTGTCCCGCCGTCCTACACCGAGCTCGGCGGTGGGACAGCCGTGCTACAGCGCGAGCAGATGTTCATCTACGTGAGCTCTGAAGTTGAGGAGTGGGGCGCAGACTTCTGCGGCCTCGTTGCGCACGAGCTGGGCCACTACTTCCTGGACGCGACGAAGCCGGCGACCACCGTTGCCCACCTAGAGACGTTGCTTGGCAGCGCGGGGAGTCCCGCTGTTCTCAAAGTTGAAGCTTACGGAGCGCGAGAGCGGCAGGAGCTACAGGCAAATGTGTTCGCCCGCGAGCTCTTGTTGCCGCGAGCCGTTGCTCGTCAACTTGCATCGGCCGGAAATGGGCCTGCGGAGATCGCAGTAGAACTGGGCATCCCGTTGGAGTTCGTTCGACAGCAGATGCTTGACGGGCTGCTCCTTCCCGAAGTCCCCGAGACAACGAGCGCCCTGAGTGTGCCGAGTCCTGACCAGCTCGCCGCAGCCAGCGCCGAGGAACGAGCCGCGAACGTGGTCGCGGGGCCGGGTACAGGTAAGACCACGACGCTCATCCATCGGGTCAAGTACCTGGTGGAAGAGAAGCATGTGCATCCGAGCCAGATTCTGGTCCTCACATTCACGAACAAGGCGGCGCTGGAACTGGTCGAGCGACTACGCAGCGCCGGAATTCCCAACGCTTCCGACATATGGGCGGGCACCTTCCACTCCTTCGGGCTGGAGTTCCTGCGGAAGTATCACCAGCATTTCCAGCTCGACTCTGACCTTCATGTCTCGGATCTGATGGGCTCGATGATCCATCTAGTCAAGGCACTACCTCGCGTCGACCTTCAGCACTTCCTTCGTGTCGAAGACCCGTACGAATGGCTTGGGCCCGTCGTTGACGGCATTACAAGGCTCAAGGAGGAACTGGTCTCCCCCGCAGCCTATCGGAGCTTCGTCGAGAGCGATGAGGTCGAAGACGCCGAGCTTCTGCAAAAGAGGCTCGATGTGGCCACGCTTTTCGAGTTGCATGAGACGCTGCTCAAGGAGCGCCGCACCGTCGATTTTGTTGACCTCATCTCGAAGCCAGCGATTGCCCTCAAAGATGACAGGACACCTTTCGTTGAGCTGGTCGATCGCTTCCAGTACGTTCTAGTCGATGAGTACCAGGACGTCACACAGGCCATGGTCGAGATGCTTCGCCAGGTGGCATATAAGAAGCATATCTGGGTGGTCGGCGACGTTCGGCAAGCAATTCACCATTGGCGCGGCGCTTCGCTGAAAAGCCTCCAGAAGTTCGATGTCGAGTTCAAGGCGCACGCAGCTGGAACTTCAATCCAACGGTATCCCCTGACGTTCAATCGTAGGAGCTCGCAGGAGGTCGTCGACCTCACGCAGCATGTTGGACGTGACCACGCTCTCGAGAGCTCGCTGAGGCTCGATGAGGTCGTCGCCACCAAAGGCGTATCGGGCTCGAAGCCGGTTGTTGTCAATTGCCGAGATGGCGATGCTCTCCTCGGCGCGATCGCCGAAGTAATTCGCGAACTGCAGGCCGGCGGGGTACCTTTCGGCCGTCAGGCAGTGCTTTGCCGCAAGTCGAGCGACGTAGAGCGGTCCGCCGAGCTATTGGAGCAGGCGGGGCTTCCCATCATTTACGTCGGTGACTTGACCGCACGGACCGAGGTCAAGCGCATCCTCTGTCTCATCCAGCTTTTGGTCGAGCGTAGACCAAAGGCGATAGTCGGACTCGCAGGGATTCCATCTCTCAACATGCCGTTGGTAGACGTAGACGTGCTGCTGAAGGCCGCAGAGAGCGACGTGGCCTTCCAGAGAGGTCGTTGGATTCATGCGCCGCCGCCGGGGCTTAGTCCTCGCGGACTGGAGGTCACGGCATCCATCCGTGAGCTCATCGGGCGTTTCCAGCACGGCTCGAATCCATGGGCTTTCATCTGCCATCTATTGCTGGATAAGCGCTTCGGCCTCCCACCTGCCGCTGACAACAGTGTGCGAGCTTGGGTGAGCCGTGTTGCTCTCTGGCAGTTCGCCTATAGCGTGCGGAACGGCGACGGCGAGATGAAAGAGGCGAGGCTGTCTCGGTACTTGCTGCGACAACGGCTGCGGCAGCGTATCGGCGATGGCCAAGGTCAGCGCGAGCTTCCGCCGGAGGCAGCTGTGCTCGACGGCGTACGCGTGATGACCGTTCATGGCAGCAAGGGGCTGGAGTTCGAGGCTGTGCACGTCGGTTACGTGAGCGCCGACAGCTACGGAAGCCGAGAACCCACTTGGCGGCCTGATGGAATTCTCGACATCGTGCCGCCTGAAGCACTCGGCAGTACGACGGAAGAATACAAGTTTGAGGAATCGGTAGAGCGGAACAACCTGCTCTATGTGGCTGTCTCAAGAGCGAAGCATCACTTATACCTCTATCAGGATACCAAGTTCAAGAACTCCACCGCTCCGCAATTGGAGCACTACCCCAGGAAGTACCTATCAAGGCAGTACAGCGGACCTTCTCTGACTGCGGTGAAGTCCTCTTCGGAAGCCGCGTTTTCTGCACCTAAGGCGATGCCTTTCGAAGACTTCTACAGCTACGCAATGTGCTCGTTGCGCTACTGGTATAGCCACGTCCTGGAGATGCAGACCGAATCCGATATTGACATTTCGCTACGTGCTCGATGGGCGGTGATGGACGCGCTCAAGGCATTCTCAAGCGGCTCGTCGGGCTCGGCGCAACTCGCGCTTGGTGCTGCCTGGACTACCCGCAAGTTGCCTAGCGCTGTGGAAGACCCCTCGCTGTGGGCTGACGCACTCTATGCGCTCGAACGGGGCGAAGGTCAGGTGCAGGCCTTGAAGGAACGAGGTGGAAGGTTTGAACAGAGCACGGCGAACATTGCTGGATTAACGCTGCAGATGCCATGGGGTTTTCGAATCGACGGGACCTATGGCGGGACTGAATATGCAATCCTGCGATTCTCTCGCCGTGGAATCAGCGAGTACAAGACAATCATGAACCCGGTGCTGCGCGGGTTAAGTTTGCCCGGGCCTACCTCGATGTCACTGCACCATGTGCTGTCCGAGAAGACCGACAAGGTCGACGGCTCGAAAGTCATAGAAATGACGAAAGCCTACAAAGCTGCTGAGCGTTTCGCCAAAGGCGACAACACACCTACCGTCGGTCATCATTGCGGTCGCTGTGACTTCTCGACCATCTGCCCTTCAGCACCGTGATAGTGCCCCAGCTCACAAGGTTGGAAGCTCTGCACGCTCAGCCGCACTGTTCGGCAGACTGCGTCAGGCTGGGTGCAGATGTTCTCAACCTCGGTGTCGAAGGACGAAAGTCAACTCTTTGCGGTCTTTTTACCGGACGCTACCCCGTCAGTAAAACAGTAGCCTTCTAGACTCTGCGGTGTGTTCGGCGACTAATCTCGGGACGAACCGCTTGGCGGCAGGCCATCCGGAGCGTTGTGCGGTCGAAGATATTTGTATAGAGCCGGCCAGGCGGAGTGCGTCATCAAATTTTCGACATTCCTTTTGCCGGTACGATACCCACCCGAACGACTGCGCGCTTGTGGATATGCTTGTGATCAGCCATCAGCGCATGCAGGCTTCGGCTCTCAGTTGCCCGGTAATGTAGTCCACGTTCGCCCCATACAAGCCAGACCAGGGCCTTGCCGGTTGTCTCTAAGTAGAGGTCGAGCAGATCAGCTCGAAGGTATGAAAGATGGCCGTGCGCCTCCTTGTCATCCTCACCGACCTCGCGGTACAAGGAAGCGACTCCTTGTGCGTCATGGAGGTCCCACTGACCTGCGCGGTAGCTCAACCCCAATGCCTCACAAAGCTCAGTTGACGGGAACTCCGTCCCTCCATTCGGATTGAGTTGGCTGTGGTAACTCTCCCAGCAGTATTGCTGAACAGGGATCACCACCGAAATGCCGTTTCCGGACCAGCGGTCTGTTGATACTTTTGGGGACTCATACTCGTCTTCATTTGGTATCTGAGGCAGCATTCCAGGCGCAGTCTCGAATGGCATCTCGCCCGCATAGGTATAAAAGCTCTCCCGGCAGGAGGGTATTGCGTCGTTACCCGGATATTTCATGCCGGCAAAAAGCTTCGTCAACGGTTCGACGTCCGCACGGTCGACCAAAAGCCCGCGCAGGAAGCTGAAAACCTGCCGGTAGTCACTCTTGGCGTTTTGTTCGATGAACCCGTCGAGGAGCACCCAGGGCCCGGCAATTCCATCGAGCTCGGAGCTTTCGAGCAGATTCTCATAGTCAGGGAGTGGGCCATCGATGATCCAGTCTTTCGGTTCGGTGGGCTGGCCGTTGAAAAGCTCCGGCAACTGCAACGTCAGGTGTCGCGGCTTGGGCGGGAACGTCGGGTCGATGTCAACATCTGACGGCCGACCATGATTTCGCATCGGGTCCAGCAGCCCGTGGTCGTAACGCTGTCCCCACATCTCAAAGTAAGCAATCCAGCCATATTTTTTTCCGTAGCGGTCGACCTTTTTTTTGTCGCCATCCTGTTGACGCCAAGAGTTCAGCCTCCCATCGACGGGCTTGAACTTCTCTGGGTCGTATCCCAGCTGAACCATCCGTGTGACGATTGCCTTTCGGACCACGATGTAGTCCGGGTGTTTGTAGTCGTAGTTCCCACGACCCGGGATGAGTCGGCCGAATGTGTAGTTGCCGAAATCCATTGTGATTGCAGCGCGGTCAGCCTTCTCGATGTCTTCCGCCGGAATAGCAGGCGGCGCATCGAAGGGAGACGGCGTGTGGGCGAACGGAGGGATGATGTACGCAGCGTCCGCAGTCGAAACGCAGTCAGGTTGAATCTTCCGAGCGAGCCCAACGATGCCCAGACAGTATTGGCGCAGCAGCGTGTGGCGCGTTGGAGCCACGGCGCCAGGTGTAAAGACCGTACGCACGATGGCCTTCGCCGTCGTGGGAAGTGTCTGCCGCATAGCCGCTGCCGACGAATCTGCCCAGACCGACAGGGCGGCGCCGTAGCCTGCGGCGAACATCCGTTCAGGGACATACGTATCCGTGCAACTCAGCGATTCCAAGGCTAGCTCAAAGTACTGCGCGGGCTGTTTTAGGGCGAACGAGTACAGCGCGCGTGTGGCCAAGTCGCGCAGGTATCGGACAGTGGAGGTTAGTGTCCACATCACCCACCGAACGCGTCTGATCTCGGCCGGCCCAAGAGTCTCGTTCTCCCATCGCTCAGTGAGGAACTTTAGGTCGCGCTCGATCTCGGTCGCGTTCGTCCGCAGCCACTCGGACCACACCAAGTCGCGCTGCGTGTTGGTCATGGTGCTGAGCACCGTGTGCAGGAAGTTCGCGTCGTACGGGTGAGCCTGCGCTGCGCGAGTTGCGCGCAGCCGGTCGAACGAGCGGGCTGCAAAATTGCTGTCGCTGTCCAGCATCGCTTCCGCGAATCGGTCGGCGGTTTCGCGTCCAATCTGCGAGGGGTCCGAATGGGCTGTGAGCAGGAGTGCGCGCAATGACAAGTTGCCCGGGAGCTCTTGCCAGAGCTGACGATGACCACCCTTGCCGGGATACAAGCCGACCAAGGCGTAGAAGGCATCGCTGGCGAACGTGTGCGCTCCGGGCTTGCCGGCGTCGAGCTTCTTCTGGTTCTCTGCGTTCTGGAACCATAGCGTCACGTCGCCGCGGTTGAGGATGTACTTGGCCAGCATGTGTCCGGCCATCAGATCGTACGAGAAGGCGATTCCCTGTTGCCCCTCGTCGAACTCGGTGCGAATCAGGACGCCTTCAGACTCCAATCCCCGGATGATGCTAGCGTCCCAGAGACTGCCCCCGTCGATCTTCGCGCGGGCGACGTCAAGCTGCATGCTGCGGGCGTTGTTGTCCCAGAGCGAAGCGGCGATTTTTCTCATCGCCTCGTGCACCTCGTCCTGGTAGAGCCGCCGCGAGTTCGAAGAAAGTTCCGCCACCCGCGCTGCGACGCGCTTGAAGTGCTCTTCGAACAGGGCAACTAGCGAATTCGGCAGCGCTTCGACGCCGACCGTGCGCTGCCGTCCGGCATTGGCCACTTCGCAGTAGATGCGCAGGGTCAGCGGATGTTGCAGCAACTCCAAAGGAAGGTCGGCATCGGTCTTGTCGATTTTGTAAAAAGCGAAGTACTTTTCGATGGCCACATGCGGGTCATCCTTGAAGCCGTTTAGTTCAAATCGATCAGATGTGTATGACTCGCCCGTCCCCTCAGGCAGGCAGTCCCCCGCGAATTCATTGCGCAGGGTCGCGACCAACAGGACGTAGGGGAACGTCTTCAAGAGCTCGTCGGCACGTGAGAGCAGGTCTTTCCAATTCCGAGGGTCTTCGGATTCATTCAATCCGTCGATGACAATCGGCAAGCGTCTGCCGGCCCGGTGACCCGCCGCGTCCATAGCCTCGACAAGGCGCTCGAACGTCTCGACCGACTTTCCGTTCACCTTGAATCTGGATGCCAAATCATCGAGTGTCTGGCCCGCGTGGAGATCTTTGCCAAGGAGCAGCACACCGCCCGGGAAGGCCCCCCCTGGCTGTGTCAACTTAACGCACATCTCGGACTTGCCTTCGCCTGCGGCGGCCAAGACGTAAAGCGACCGTGCGCCGAGAGAATCGCCTAGCTGCGTCACTTCAGATGCGACGGCGTGCAGGTCGGCCACGAGGTTTGCGCTCTGGGGGGCGCAAGCCACGCGTGCTCCTCGTAACTTGGACAGGAGCCTTCGATAGTTCACGGGGCCAGCAAGCTCGGTTGCTAGAAGCCGCTTGATCGCATCGAAATCGCCGGCGACGACGGCGGTGTACAGCTCGTCAAGCAACACGGCGGAGTCGGCCACATGCTTGAGGAACGACTCCATTTCGACCTGCAGCGGTGCAAGCAGTTCCGTTGTTTGGGCTGCGATCTCAGCCGCTCGCGCGCGAAGACTCGCAGCGAGATCGGCAATTGACTGCCAGGCGTCCTGACCACCCAGACAGCGGGTCACCCTCGCTTCTGCGTCTTGCACCACGTGCAATTCGGGCTGGTACCGACGCTGGAGTGAGGCCGTGGCAATCTTGTATTGCTGCGCCAGCAGGTCGGGCGTGATGACCAGTTCGCCGAAATACGCTTCTCTGAGCACAGCGCCAGGTCCAACCAAGAGCTCTTCTACATCGTCCGCACTGAGCAGGTCGAGCTTGAACTGAGGGTACTTTGAGCTCAGCCCGTAGAACCAAGTCTGGTCATCCTTGACGAGCGGGTAGCGCGTCCACAACTTCCAGTCGGTGACGCCAGGGACGTGCGCCTGTGTTTTCTGGAGGCCTTCCTCAATCTTCATGCGCTGCGCGGCGGTCAGCTTGGCACCGCGCGCCAACTGGTACCACTTGCACTGCCAGCCGATCCACTGAGGTGGCTTGCCAAGCAAGCAATCTTCCGTCAGCTGGATGTGGAATTCAACACCGGGCTGGTTGGCCAGTTCCCTGAAGTGCCCGAAGCGCCCATAATGCCGGCGCACCAGTGAACGACAAAGCTTCTCGAAGTTGGAAGTGGCTGCGCCCGGTAGTTGCGTGAAGACATCCCAGTTTGCTTGCGGCATCTCGTTCTCAGACCTCAGTCAGCTTGTACGGGCGTGTCGGGGTAGTGGTGCGCGGAATAGACTTCCACTCGCGCGCCGCTCTCGACGAAGAGCTTAATGAATGCTGAAACATCTGCCTCATCGGTCGAAATTCTGATTTTCTCCCCATCCTGCTCGACGGAATGCTCGGAACTGAACTGTCCCAGTTCCTCCGGCGCCAACGTGTAGAGCTGAAATTGCCGGATGAGCGACATCATGCCGTCCGAGAACCGCTGATCCTCGGGAGGAGCGTGCGCAATGGCATACGCGTTGTCCTTGCTCGCCTGTTCTCCCAGCTTATTGATGACGTCGGCTACGGCTTCAGCGTCCTTGGCCTGCTTGAACTTTCCGATGAGAACGAGGTTCATCGAGTGCTCAGAGCTGTATCCGGTCCAGATTTTCATGAGTTGTTTCCCGTTAAATCCAAAAAGTACTTTGTAGCGCTTCTAGAGCAGCCATCACTCCTGTCTCACCGATGGGGGTCGCTGCTGTGGCGTATGAGCTTGTCCGCAGCATCCCCGACGCATCGATATGTGCGTATGCACGCAGCCCCTTCTCGCCAGGAAGGGGATCGGATGTCGGCAGTCCGTCAGCACCAGCTTCGCTGATCGCGAGTCGAATTGGCCCGGTGTAGTTACGAACCCACTCTTCTAACCTTGCAGAAAGTTCTTGGCTCACGCCACCAACGGTGGCGGTCGGCTGTTGCGGAAGGAGTAGCAACTCAGACGCTCTAACCTGTTGAGAGAGGTTGATCAGCGCATCGAGCTGGTCGATGGTCTGGTGGTTGACCACCACGTTTATGCCGAAGGGAAACACGCCGGCTAGGCTCTTAAGACGCCCAACCAAGTCGTCGAATTTCCTGCCCCGCTGTGCTTCGTAGGTGTGGCCGACGCCGTCTACGCTCACCCGAAAGAAATTCGCACTGCCAGCCAGTGACTCAAGAAGATGGTCTGTGAGCCTGTGACCGTGTGTCGTGAATGTGACGGCCAGTTTGGTTTCCCGGGCCGCACGCTGGCAAATCTCGGCGAACTGCGGATGCAACGTCGGCTCGCCGCCACCAAAACCAACCGCGAGGCAGCCCGCTTCATCCAGTTCGATTAACCAGGCCAACACTTGGTCGGCCGTCAACGTGGCTCTGGTCTTGGGGGCGTAGCAGTACGAGCATTGCAAATCGCAGACGTTCGTGAGCGCGATGGAAACCTGTCGCGGTGCTCGAGACCAAGACTCCTCCGCCGGTCGAACTTCATCAATTAGGACGTTTATGCCGGTGCGCCGGTCGAAAAAATGGTGCCCATCCGGGCCAGTTCTGATTTTCACATCACATTGTGACCGGAACTGTTTAGGGTTGTGGGATACCTGCCCGGAACTGGCACCCAAACGACGATCACCCACGGCCTGAGGGCAGGTGTCGCACAAGCCTCGGGGGAGGAAACCGCGGGGAACGCCAACGCGGGTGTTCCGGGCGCAAACGCTATGGGGATTCGGGCAGCGGCCTGACGATCACAGCCCGTATG
>RRZT011512651.1_pt1 | contig 26838 bp, 25 predicted proteins | sample 2165551 | NCBI WGS metagenome assembly RRZT01 (sample SAMN10456910, study PRJNA506462) | wastewater metagenome | biome: wastewater; feature: sludge; material: wastewater sludge; isolation source: wastewater sludge with Escherichia coli K12::gfp cells carrying plasmid... | place: USA: Moscow, Idaho... | reverse complement strand
GCGCTTCATTGTTACCTCACTTTTTGCGAGAATGAAATCATGCTTCCGATTGCCTGTTGAGGATTATCGACGAAATGCGACTGAATACTCAATCAGCGAAGTCATTGATCTATTTGGCCATCATCTTGCTGCTGATCGGCGGCATGCTTGGTGCGCCGGTGGCGAGCGCTTTGGCCTTTGGCCTTGCCGCGATTTGTGCCGTGCCGCCGGCGTTGTTTGGCCAGGGGCGCATGCGCTTTGTTGCCGCCGTCATTGCGCTGTTGGCCGCTTATGCCGCTGTTGCCACCTCTCTTGAGGGCGATCCGGCATACGACGCTTATGTTTCCGCGCGTGGCAAGGCTTCTGCCGGCGCTGGCAAAACAGGGGTGCCGTTACCCCGAGAACCCCGGTAATAGCGCACTGCGCAGGAGAAGTGTGGATGACTTCGCAGCAATTTACGCTTGTTCTGATGGCTGGCGCCGGGGTCGGATTGTTTGTCGCGGGGAGAATCGTTGCCTGGAAACTGCTTCTCGAGAAAATATCATCGTCCGTGTCGTCCGCCGAATTGCTTTCATAGGGCGGTACCGCGCTTACAGCGCCCTGTTAGAATGCCGGCTTTTCCCTGAAAGCATCCTGTGGATTTCGAATTATTGCTCAAAGCCCTCATTCTTGGCGTCGTTGAAGGCTTGACTGAGTTCCTGCCGGTATCGTCGACCGGCCACCTGATCCTCGCTGGCGATCTTCTTGATTTTAACGACGAGCGCGGCAAGCTGTTCGAAATTGTTATCCAGTCCGGTGCAATTATGGCGGTTGTCTGGGAATACCGTTTGCGTTTCGCTGGCGTTTTGCGCGGGCTTGGCCGCGATCCGTTAGCCAACCGGCTGGTTCTTAATCTGGCCATTGCTTTCATGCCGCTGGCGGTGCTTGGCTTGCTTTTCAAAAAAACGATTGAAACGCATTTGTTCAAGCCCCTGCCGGTAGCCTTGGCGTTCATCGTTGGCGCCTTCTTTATCTTGTGGGCGGAGCGGCGCAAGCATACGGTGCGTGTTGAGTCGGTCGATGATATGAGCCCGGTGGATGCGCTAAAAATGGGGTTGGCGCAGATGGCGGCGCTGATTCCGGGGACTTCGCGTTCGGGAGCGACGATTATTGGTGGCCTGTTTTTTGGGCTGTCACGCAAGGCGGCGGCCGAGTTTTCTTTCTTCCTGGCGGTTCCAACCCTGTTTGCGGCGACTGTCTATAGTCTGTACAAAAAGCGCGAACTCCTCTCCTTTGACGATGTGGGCATGTGGGTCGTTGGTTTCATTGCTGCCTTTGTGTCTGCCTTTCTTTGCGTGCGCTGGTTGCTGCGCTTTATTTCGCATCACGACTTCACCCCCTTTGCCTGGTATCGCATCGCTTTCGGTATCGTGGTGTTGGTGACCTGGCAACTGGATCTGGTGGCCTGGACCGTTTCGTGAGTCCTGGCATTCTCTATCTGCACGGATTTTGTTCTTCGCCGGCGTCATGGAAGGCAAGCTTGCTGGCGGAGGCGATGGCTGCGCGCGGGCTGGCCGACCGTTTTTTCTGTCCGGCGCTTTCTTTTGTGCCGAATGAAGCGATTGCTCAGGCTGAAAAGATTCTTCGCGAACAGGACGCTCCGCTGACTGTGGTCGGCAGTTCGCTCGGCGGCTATTACGCGACGTATCTTGCCGAGAAATATGAATTGCGAGCGGCGCTGATCAACCCGGCGGTTGTCGCACCCAACTCGCTTGCCGAGTACATTGGTACGCAAACTAACCTCTATACCGGGGAGTCCTTCGAATTCACCGCCGCACACATCGCGCAGTTGCGGGCGCTAGAGGTGCCGCGCATTACGCCGGAGCGCTATTTGCTGTTAGTGGAAACCGGCGATGAGGTGCTCGATTACCGGCAAGCTGTCAGTCGTTATGCCGGGTGCGAGCAGAGGGTGCTGGCCGGGGGCGATCATAGCTTCACTCAGTTTCCCGAATTGTTGCCGCAACTCTTTGAATATTGCCGGTTATAATCCCGCCGATGTACCTAATTTTTGAAGAAGACGGCGCCTTTAAAACCGCCACCATCATGGCCGACAACGATACCTCGTTGCAGGTCGAGACGGCATCCGGAAAGCGCGCCAAAATCAAGTCGGGCAACGTCCTCTTGCGCTATTCGTCTCCGGCGCCGGGCGAATTGCTCGGTAGTGCCGAAGCCTTGGCTGTGGATATCGAAGCGGACTTTCTTTGGGAGTGTGCAGGTGATGGCGAGTTTTCTTTTTGTGATTTTGCCGACGACTACTTCGGCCACAAAGCCAGTGCGGTCGAAGCGACTGCGTTGTTGCTTGCCCTTCATTCAGCACCCGTCTACTTCCATCGCAAGGGCAAAGGGCGTTACCGTAAAGCCCCTGCAGACATTCTTGCCGCCGCTCTGGCCGGTTTTGAAAAGAAGCGTCAGCAAGCGCTAGCCATCGAGCGCATGGTCGGCGAGCTCAAGGCCTTCGCCTTGCCGCCCGAGTTCGGGCCGATGCTCAATCAACTCCTTTACAAACCTGATCGCAATCGCCCAGAAACCAAGGCGCTTGAAGCGGCTTGTGCCGAAACCGGGCTGTCCGCCCCGCATTTGCTGGAAAAATGCGGCGGCATTCGTTCGGCGCACGATTTTCACTTTCAGCGCTTCTTGTTCGAATATTTTCCGCGCGGTACCGATTTCCCTGCGGTCGAATTGCCCTTGCCTCCGATGGGTTTGCCGCCTGCCAATGTGCGGGCCTTTTCGATTGACGACGCCGCGACAACCGAGATTGACGACGCCTTCTCCTTGCAGGAACTGCCGGGCGTCGGCTGGCGTGTCGGCATACATATTGCAGCGCCCGGTTTGGGTATCGCCCCGGGGTCGCCGCTTGATGAAATGGCACGCGAGCGCTTGTCGACCGTGTACATGCCGGGAAACAAGATCACCATGCTGCCTGAAGCGGCAGTGAATAATTTCACCCTGTCAGCCGGGAGTGATTGTCCGGCACTTTCGCTGTACCTGACCGTGACACCGGAATTCGAAATTTCAGGGCACGAATCCGTGATTGAGATTGTTCCGGTGGTCGCCAATTTGCGCCATCACGACATCGAGCCCTTATTTAACGAGCAGACCATCGCTGCCGGTCTGACCGATTTCCCGTTCAGCAGCGAGCTGAAAACCCTCTGGCATCTGGCGAACGCCTGTGAAGGGCGTCGTGGCAAGCCCTCAGCGGTGCAGGGGGCGAATGACTACAATTTTCTGATCGAAGGTGACCTCTCTGACGCCGAGCACTGTCGCGTCGAGATCAGCGAGCGCAAGCGTGGCAGTCCGCTCGATAAACTGGTTGCCGAGTTGATGATCGTCGCCAATAGCACCTGGGGCGGCCTGCTTGCCGAAAAAGGCATTGCCGCCATTTATCGCGCCAAGACCGGCGGCAAAGTGCGCATGACGACCTCGCCACAGCCGCACGATGGGCTGGGTGTTGCGCAATATGCCTGGTCGTCGTCGCCGCTGCGTCGTTACGTGGATTTGATCAACCAGTGGCAGTTGATTGCCTGCCTGCGCGGCGAGGAACCGCATTTCAAGTCGAAGTCGGAGGCGTTGTTTACCGCCATGCGTGACTTTGACCTGACTTACAGCGCCTACGCCGAGTTCCAGCGCAGCATGGAGCGTTACTGGTGTTTGCGCTGGTTACGGCAGGAGGGCGCGCAAACCGTTGCGGCTACTCTTCGCCGTGAAAATCTGGCCAAACTGGATCATTTGCCGCTGATTCAGCGTGTGCCTTCATCTCCGGCCGAGCTGAAAACCGGTCAGCGCATTCGTCTGTCCATCGAAACGCTTGATGACCTGATGCTTGACCTTGGTTGTCGCTATCTTGAAACACTTGATCTTGCGGAAGCGCATGGCGAAGAAATCAGCGAAGAAGCTGCCGACGCGATCGACTAAGGTCAGCCCGCACGGGTTAGCCGGTCAGCTACCGGACGCGCCGGCAGCTGACCGTAATCTTTGGATTGCGCTCGGCATTTCCTTGCTTTTTCACGCCCTGCTGCTTTCTCTGCACTTTACCTTTCCCGACGCGTCACGCGCTTTTCAGGAAAAGGCGCTTGATATCATTCTGGTGAATAGCAAGTCGGCGCGAAAACCGACGGATGCACAAGCACTAGCGCAGGCCAACCTCGATGGCGGCGGCAATGTCGATAAGAACCGGCGCGCCAAGACGCCCTTGCCTGCTTCTGCGACGACGCAAAGCGGTGATGAACTTGAACAGGCCGAAAGCCGTGTTCGCGAGATGGAAGCCAAGCAGCAGCGCTTGTTGGCGGCAGCGCGCAGCAAGGAAAGCGCAGCGCCAAAGACCGGTAAGGAGGCGAAGTCGGAGCAGAACGCTCCTGTCAGCGGGCGGGATCTGGCAAATAGTGCGCTGGCCATGGCGCGCCTGCAAGGCGAAATTGACCGGAATACCGACGAGTACAACAAGCGTCCGCGTAAAAAGAATATTGGAACGCGCACGGAGGAGTATCGATTTGCGCAATACATTGAAGACTGGCGCTTGAAGGTTGAACGCGTCGGCAACCTGAACTACCCGGAAGCGGCAAAAGGTAAGCTTTTTGGCGCACTGATGCTGACAGTGACGATAGAGAGCGATGGGTCAGTGAAAAAGGTTGAAATCAGTCGTTCATCTGGGCACAAGATTCTCGATGATGCGGCGCGCCGCATCGTGATGATGGCCGGTCCCTATGCCGCTTTTTCTCCCGATATTCGGCGGGATTACGAGCAGTTGGAAATTACCCGCAAATGGAGCTTTACCAAAGCTAACCAGCTTGAGGACAGTGCTCGCTGAACCTACGTGTCAGGGACAAGATGACTGATCAATACTGCGTTATTGGGAACCCGATTAGCCATAGCAAATCGCCGATGATCCATACGGCTTTTGCCCGGCAGACCGGGGAAGATATGTCTTATTCAACCTTGCTCGCGCCGCGCGATGGTTTTGCTAGTAGCGTCAAGGCTTTTATCGCCAGCGGCGGGCGGGGTGCCAACGTCACGCTGCCGTTCAAGGAAGAGGCCTTTCAATTGGCCGACCGGCGCACGCCTCGCGCTGAATTGGCCGGTGCGGTCAACACCCTGATTTTTAGTGAAGATGGCTGCTTGGGCGATAACACTGATGGCGCCGGTTTGATGCGTGACATCACGGTGAATCTGGGCTTTTCGCCGGTGGGCAAGCGCGTTCTGCTGCTTGGTGCGGGCGGTGCGTCGCGTGGTGTCATTGGGCCGTTGTTGGAGGCGCGGCCTGCTGGGCTGGTCATTGCCAACCGTACGGCGGCCAAGGCCAAGGCGCTGGCCGAGTGCTTTGTTGCGCGGGGGCCTGTATCGGGAGTCGGCTTTCCCGATCTGGCCGGTGAGGTTTTTGACCTCGTGATCAACGCGACTTCGGCAAGTATTGACGGCGAAAGCTTGCCGCTCCCGGTAGGCCTCTTTGCTGCAGGCAGTCTGGCCTATGAAATGATGTACGGGCGGGGTGAGACGCCTTTTCTGTGCTTTGCCCGAGCCGAAGGGGCGAGTTGCCTTGCCGACGGGCTGGGTATGCTTGTCGAGCAGGCGGCGGAAGCGTTTTTTCTTTGGCGCGGCGTCCGGCCAGAGGGTGTTCCGGTGATGGCGATGTTACATAACGCATGAGCGGGCGGCAGTTTGTTTCGGTTTTTTCGCGTTGGCTAAAGCGCCTGCTTCTTGGCGCAATTGCTTTGCTGCTCCTCTATCAGTTGTGGTTGTTTGGCTGGGTCCTGTGGTGGAAGTGGGTTAACCCCGATAGCACGCGTTTCATGGAAATCCGTCTGGCCGAATTGCAGCTCAAAGACCCGGACGCGCGTTTGAAAAAGCAGTGGGTTGACTACGGAAAGATATCGAGCAACCTGAAACGAGCGCTCATCGTCTCGGAGGATGACCTCTTTGTTCATCACGAAGGCTTTGACTGGGAGGGTATCCAGCGGGCGATCGAGAAGAACCAGAAAAAAGGCAAGGTGGTGGCCGGCGGTTCGACAATTTCGCAGCAATTGGCCAAAAATCTTTTTCTGACGCCGTCCAAAACGCCGTGGCGCAAGGCGCAGGAAGCGGTTGTCACCTTGATGATCGAGTCCGTGTGGAGCAAGCAGCGCATCTTCGAGGTTTATCTGAATGTGATCGAATGGGGAAATGGGGTGTTCGGTGCGGAAGCGGCGGCGCAACACTATTTCGGGATTCGAGCGGCTCAGCTTTCTCCCGAACAGGCGGCCCGCCTGGCGGGAATGGTGCCTAGCCCACGTTTGTATGATCGAAATCGGGCTGCGCCGGGGCTGGCCAAAAAAGCCGCGATTATTCTCGGGCGCATGCCTTCTGCGCAGGTGCCTTGACGGGTGCCGATCGGTTCGCCGTGCTAGAATCGTCGGCTGTTTGATGTGCCGCAGCATAGGGAGGACACCCCGATGAGTGAAGAAAAAGACATCCTGACCAACCTTGAAATCGTCAAGGAGCTGCTGGCGAAGCGCAAACTCGTCGAGGATCTGGTTCATCGACAGGAAATGCCGCGCCATGAGCTGGTTGAGGATATGGTGCAGAAGCAGCATCCGGTGGGGCTGCATTCCCTGCTTGAGCGCATTCCGCTAGCCGAAATCGCGGCCATTATCGAATCCCTTGAGCCTGAAGACCGTTTGCTGGTCTGGAATGAGGTTCGCGAAGAGCGTGGCGAAGCAATTCTGGAAATCCTTACCGATGAAATTCGTGAAGACCTGATTTGCGACAGCCACCTGCGTAATGAAAAAACGTCGGTGACGGCTTTCGAGCTGCGTAACGGTCGCTTGAGCCAGATTAGCGTCAATACACCGTATGACCTGAAGTGTCTGAAGCCAATCTGGATCGATCTGGTCGCGCCGACGCCGGAGATTCGCGCCTGGGTCGGACGTTTCTTTGATGTGCAGTTGCCCAATCCGAACCATCTGACCGACCTTGAAGCGAGCGCCCGTTTTTATGTTGAAGATAACGGCGAGATTCACCTGCATTCGGACTTCCTGCTCGATACCAAGGAAGGCTCGCGCAACGTCGCTGTCGCCTTGATTTTGCATCGGGATGTCCTGTTTACGGTGCGTACCGAAGAACTGCCGGTGTTCCGTCTGCAGCGCTTGCGTGCGCGTACGCAGCCGGGTTACGTGACCGACGGCAAGGACGTTTTGCTTGACCTCTACGCTGCCGATGCCGAGTATTCAGCAGATGCGCTGGAGGATGTCTATGCGGCGCTGGAGGTGGTCAGCAAGCACGTTCTAGGTACCGAAGTAACCGATACGGAAGCCGCCAAGATTCTGGCCGACATCGCGCGCGAGGAAGACCTGAACGGTCGCATCCGACGCAATGTTCACGACACTCGCCGCGCGGTTTCCTTTTTAACCCGCGGCAAGTTCCTGAATTCGGAACAACTGGACGACGCGCGGCAGATTCTGCGCGACATTGAATCACTTGATGGCCATACGTCATTTCTGTTCAACAAGATCAACTTCCTGATGGATGCGACGGTGGGTTTCGTCAACATTAATCAGAACAAGATCATCAAGATCTTCTCGGTGGCCTCGGTGGCCATGTTGCCGCCGACCCTGATTGCCAGCATTTACGGCATGAATTTTCAGGGTTTTTTCCCCGAGATTCACTGGCAGTATGGCTATCCGTTCTCCTTGGGTCTGATGTTTATTTCCATTGCCGTTCCATTCTGGTTCTTCGGGAAGAAGGGTTGGCTGCGTTAGTTTTTCTTGGCTACCAGGCGTTGAAGACGGTATCGGCGGCCGCTATGGTCTCTGCGATGTCGGTGTTGCTATGGGCAGCGGAGACAAAGCCAGCTTCAAAGGCCGATGGCGCAAAGTAATGACCGGCTTCGAGCATGGCATGAAAGAAGCGGTTAAAGGTCTCCTTGTCGCATTCCATGACTTCGGCGTAGCTTTGCGGGCAGCTTTGCCGAAAATAGATGCCGAACATCCCGCCGATCGATTGTGCAGAAAACGCCACGCCATGTTTCTTTGCCGCCTCGACCAGGCCGCTGCATAGCATTTTGGTTTTTTGCGTTAGCGATTCGTAAAAGTCAGGTGTCTGAATCAGTTTTAGTGTTGTCAGACCCGCGGCCACAGCGACCGGATTGCCCGATAGCGTGCCGGCTTGATAAACCGGGCCGAGCGGTGCAATTTCTTGCATGATCTCTCGCTTGCCGCCAAACGCGCCGAGCGGCATGCCGCCGCCGATGACCTTGCCGAGCGTTGTCAGATCAGGCGTGATGCCGTAATAACCCTGCGCACAGGCAGGGCCAACCCGAAAGCCGGTCATCACTTCGTCAAAAATCAGCACCGCGCCGTGCTGCGTACACAATCGGCGCATGGCAGTCAGGAAGTCTTGGCACGGGGCGATCAGGTTCATGTTGCCGGCGACTGGTTCGACGATAACGGCGGCGATACGCTCACCATGCTCGGCAAAGGCGCTTTCAAGTTGCCCGGCGTTGTTGTAGTCAAGCACAAGCGTGTGTTTTGCGAGGTCTGCCGGAACGCCTGCAGAGCTCGGGTTGCCGAAGGTCAGCATGCCGGAACCGGCTTTGACCAGCAGGCTGTCGCTATGTCCGTGGTAACACCCCTCGAACTTGATCAGTAGATCCCGTCCGGTATAACCGCGCGCCAGCCGAATGGCGCTCATCGTTGCTTCGGTGCCGGAACTGACCAGGCGTAGCATTTCAAGCGAGGGCAGTAGATCGCACAGCAGGTCGGCCATATCGACTTCGCCTTCGGTTGGTGCGCCGAACGACAAGCCTTGTGCGGCCGCATCCTGCACCGCCGTAACAACCTCCGGGTGCGCATGACCAAGAATCAGCGGTCCCCATGAGCCAACGTAGTCGAGATATTCCTTGCCGTCGGCATCGGTGACGCGCGAGCCGCAGCCTTTGGTGAAGAAGCAAGGGGTTCCACCGACCGAGCGGAATGCGCGTACCGGGGAGTTTACCCCGCCAGGGATGTGCCTTTGGGCGCGTTCAAACAGTTTCTGATTCAAGGCGGTTCTCCTGTAAATAGCTGGGCGGTGGGAAAAATGGCAATATCAGTGCTTTGAATTGTGGCCATTTTCGCCGGGGCGCGCCCAGAAAAAGCGATCGGGAATAAACTGGCCCATGCCCGGGCGGAAACCGGCAGCTAGTGTTCGCCAGGTGTATTCCTGCGCTTCGACTACTGCTTCGCTGACGGTCAGCCCATGTGCGAGGCCGGCGGCAGCTGCCGAGGCGAGGGTGCACCCTGAACCATGGTAGCTGCCTTCAAGTCGCTCCCAGTTGTCGCTACGCACCAGGCCTTCCCTGCTGTAGAGGTCATTGACGACCAGCGGCGTGTTTTCGTGGGTGCCGGTGAGAAGCGCGTATTCGCAGCCAAAAGCAATGAGTCTGTGAGCACATTCTGCCAGTGGCAAATGGCCGTCGTTTTCTTCCTCGTCTGCTCTAGCGGTTAGCCGGCGGGCTTCAATCGAGTTTGGAGTCAGCACCGTCGTGTGGGGTAGTAGCAATGCATGAATGGCCGAAATCATTTCGTCATCGGCCAGTTCGTCACCGCGTCCGGAAGCCAGTACCGGGTCGAATACCAGCGGGATGTCCGGGTAGTCGGACAGGATTCTGGATATCGCTTCGATGTTGTCGGTGCTGCCAAGCAGTCCGATCTTGAAGGCATCTACTGCCATGTCTTCGAGGAGCGCACGGGCCTGCTCTTCGACCCATTCGGAATCGATTGCCAGAACGCTATCGATGCCGATCGTGTCCTGGACCGTCAGCGCGGTGATGACGGTCAGGGCATGGCAGCCGTTCGCCGACAGGGTCATCAAATCTGCTTGAACGCCAGCCCCTCCAGACGGATCGCTCGCAGCAAATGTCAGAACGATGGGCGGCGATAATGGCGTGCGTGGTGTGTTCATAGTAGAAGGAAGTAATAGCGAAGAAAAACAACGAAGAAATGCTTGGCAAGCGAATTGCAGTTTAGCTAGAATCGAGGCGACTTTTCGTCGCCAATGCTACCGGAAATCCAGCCAGGTTCATGCGTGTGCTGGAAAATGCGGAATATTGTACTTGGGCGTTTCGATAGTCGATCTTTCTTTGTGCAGGGAGCGCTATGAAGTTCGCGAAATGGTTGAGCTGCAAGCCTTTGATGTATAGTGCTACCGAGGCATTATAATTTTGCATTGTCTGAAGCCCAATAGGCTCCGACGGCGGGGCGCTCTGGAGGTAGAAATTGGTTGAAGCTAGAGACTTGAGTGGCATCAAAGTGATGATCATCGACGATAGCAACACCATTCGGCGTAGTGCCGAGATTTTTCTCGTTCAAGCGGGATGTCGGGTGGTGCTGGCCGAAGATGGCTTTGATGCGCTTGCAAAAATTGCAGACCATCAGCCTGCGGTGATTTTCTGTGACATTATGATGCCCCGGCTTGACGGCTATCAGACTTGTGCTTTGATCAAGAAGAATCAGCGTTTCTGCAATACGCCACTGGTCATGCTTTCGTCCAAGGACGGGTTGTTTGATCGTGCGCGCGGGCGGATGGTGGGTTCTGATCAGTACCTTACAAAGCCATTTACAAAGGACAGTTTGCTTCAGGCGGTCGCGACTTTTGCGCTGCCGACATCTTGAGAAAACTTACGTATTTAAAGCTAAACCAGGGAGTAATTAATCATGCCCATTAAGAAAATTCTTGTTGTCGATGATTCACCTACAGAGCGCCATGTTCTGGTTGATTTGCTGACCAAGAACGGTTATCAGGTCATCACGGCCGAGAGTGGCGAGGAAGGCGTCGAAAAAGCCAAGAAGGAACTGCCGGACCTCGTCCTGATGGACGTTGTCATGCCCGGACTGAACGGTTACCAAGCGACCCGTACGCTAACGCGCGAAGAGTCGACTAAGCATATTCCGATTATCGTGTGCACTTCCAAGGGGCAGGAAACCGACAAAATTTGGGGTTTGCGCCAAGGTGCCCAGGATTATCTGGTTAAGCCGGTCAATGGCGAAGAGTTGTTGTCAAAAATCGCAGCTCTTTAGCGGCTAGATTGTAATGGCCAAGAAAGGCAGTCTTCGTGATTTTCAGGCGCACTTGGCGAGGCGGCTTGCTGGTGCCAGTGAGCAGAGTGCTGCGGGTCTGCTCGGCATACAGTCAGGCGCCGATTTTTGGCTGCTTAACCTGTCGGATTCCGGCGAAATAATCCCGCTGACGCCGCTCACAACGGTTCCTTTGACGAAGAACTGGTTTGTCGGCATTGCTAATATTCGAGGCAATCTTTATGCCGTTGCTGATTTCTCTGCTTTCCAGGGCAAAGAGGCAACGCCACAGAATACCAGTTCGCGGTTATTGCTCATCGGTACCCGCCATGGAAACAATGCCGCGCTTTTGGTGACGCGTATGCTTGGTTTGCGCAACGTGGATGATTTGACGCCTATTTCAGCTGATCCCGACTCCCCTCCTTGGGCGAGTGATGTCTATACGGATAATGAAGGACGCCGCTGGAAAAAGCTGGATGTCCGTCAGCTCTTGGTAGATGAAGACTTCATGGAAATTGGCGTTTAAGCCAGTTAATTAATAAACAGAACTATCGACAACCCCGTGCCTTAAAGACGGCCATCCGGAGAAGCACTATGGCGTTGAACCTGAAATTGCCTAAATTCTTGACGGGCAGTAAAAATCCTTCTGACCTGACGGTTTCCGCAGACACAGTGATGGATGCTGCCCAGTCAGTATCAAAGAAAGCGGCCGGGTTCAGTCTGGCGGTGATGAGTCAATATTCTGTCGGGAAGCAGCTCCAAATCTATGGTGGAGCTCTCGCGCTGGTTATTGTTCTCGCTATTGGTATTGTGGCTCACGTTAATCAAGAGGCAACGTATAGCAGTGCCTACATCGCTACCGCTGGCGAAATGCAGATGCTTTCGCAGCGGCTTGCCAAGGCGTCCAGCCTCGCATTGCAAGGCAATATGGATGCTTTTTCGCAACTTCGTGACTCACACCGGCGGTTTAGTGAGGATGTGAAAGCGCTGACAGACGGCGGTACGCTGGCCAATACTATTGTTCCGCCGTCACCAGACAGTACGAGATCGGACTTGCAGGGGCTGTCAACGCTCTGGAGTGAGACCGAAAAAGACACGGTTCAGATGATGGACATGGAGAACTATTTGGTCGGTCTGAATAAGGACGTGCTCTCCATCATTGAATACAACCCGAGAATGCTGGACTTAACGGAGCAGGTTGTCGCCATCAAGCTGAGATCGGGGGCCAGCGTTCGCGAGATTACCGCCGCTAGTCAGCTCGTGATGCTCACGCAACGTATCGCAAAGAGCGCCAACGAGTTGCAGAATAGCTCTGAAACTGGCCCGGAACTCGCATTTCAGTTGGGTAAGGATGCGCGTACTTTCCAGGATTTGCAGAAAGCATTGGCTGAAGGCAGTGAGGTATTGCGTATAGCCGCGGCAAGCGATGAGGAAACCAAAGCTTTGCTCAAAACAATCGCGGTGGGGTTCAAAGAGTATCAAGGCGCTATTAACGGTATTTTGAGTAGTATGGAACGCTTGGTTGTTGCTAAGCTCGCCGGCGCGAAAATATTCCTTGATAGTGAAGCGCTGCTGGAGGCGACCGACAAATTGACCCAGGCCTATCAGCGCGATAACGCAGAAAAAACTTGGTATATCGTCACGCTGATTGTTTTGATTGTTCTGGCTTTTGCTGCCCTCGGAATGATGGCTAAGGTGTATCTCGACGATAAACGCCATCAAGCGCAATTGGCCGATGAGAGCCGGCAGGCCAGCGAGCTGATTAATCGTCAGAATCAGGATGCTATTTTGCGTTTGATGAACGAACTTGGCGACCTCGCAGATGGCGACTTGACGGTGACTGCGACGGTATCTGAGGACATCACCGGCGCTATCGCCGACTCCATCAACTATACGATTGAAGAACTTCGTGTGCTGGTTGGCCGTATCAATGACGCAGCCGGTCGGGTAACCACCGCGACCGGTATCGCTCAGCATACTTCTGATGAATTGCTTGACGCGACAAGGCGGCAGTCGGTGGAAATTCAGGATGCTGGCCATTCAGTATTGACCATGGCGGGTTCAATGAGCAAGGTGTCGGGCGATGCAGATGAATCCGCTCAGGTGGCTCTCCGCTCGCTGGCCGCTGCAGGTAAGGGTGCTCAGGCGGTGCAGGATTCGATTAAGGGTATGAACGAAATTCGCGAGCAGATCCAGGAGACATCAAAGCGGATCAAACGCCTTGGCGAATCCTCGCAGGAGATCGGTGAAATCGTTGAACTGATTTCCGACATTACCGAGCAAACGAACGTTCTGGCTCTTAACGCGGCAATTCAGGCGGCGTCAGCCGGTGATGCGGGTCGCGGATTTACAGTGGTTGCAGAAGAGGTGCAGCGCCTCGCCGAACGTTCCGGTGAGGCAACAAAGCAGATCGCTGCGATTGTGAAGACCATTCAGACCGACACACACGGTGCCGTGTCCGCTATGGAAGAATCGACCCGCGGTGTGGTTGAAGGAGCGAAGCTATCTGACGCGGCCGGTCAAGCGCTTGCCGAGATTGGTGAAGTTTCGCAAAACCTTGCTGAGCTGATCGACAACATTTCTCAAGCGACGCGAGAGCAAGCTGAGTCGGCCACTAGCGTGGCCGACAAGATGCAGGATATCTTGCGGATTACCGAGCAAACAACGATCGGTACGCAAAAAACAGCTTCTGCGGTTGGGGAGTTGGCGGGTCTGGCAACGGAACTCAAGGGTTCGGTCGCTGGCTTCAAGGTGGGTTGATAGCCCTTTGCCGACCGGAGAAATGGCCTAACTATGAATGCCGCGACGGAATTTGATGTCGGCCCGCTGACATGGGTCAAAAGCGAGATCGACTTAGCGCTGGAGCGTGCTGATCTGGCGTTAGGCCAGTATGCGGCAGGGAGTGCTGCGGGCACAGGAGACCTGACGCAGATCAAGTTCTGTCGCACGCACCTGCACCAGGTGCAGGGCGCCTTGACGATTGTTGGTCTTGATGGGGTGACCCAGTTCTCTGAAGCTCTCGAGGCCTTGCTAGAGGCTATTGAGCAGGAGAAATGCTCTGCTGACGGCGCTTCCATTGAACTGATAAAGCGATCCTTGGCTGTCATTGGCCACTATCTCAACGATCTTGTCAGTGGACAGCCAAATCAGCCGTTGCGTTTGTTGTCTCTTTACAAGGAGTTGCAGATTGCGCGGGGCCTAAAGAATGTTTCAGCGACAGACCTCTTTTTTCCTGACTTAAGTGCCAGACCGCCTCGACGGGAAGTCTCGGCACGAAAACTCGCCACAGCTGAGCTTCAGTTGCTCTTGCGCCAAGAGCGTGCTCATTTCCAACGAGGCCTTCTTGCTTGGCTACGTGCTCCTAATGAGCGGAGTGGCGTTAAGGAGATGCTTGCGGCTGTCCGGAGCATTGAAGCAAGCCAACAGGCCTCGTCTGCGCGCACTTTTTGGTGGATTGCCGGCGGTTTTCTTTCAGCGCTGGCCGAAGGCGCGGTGCGCGATGAGGTTATAGTCAAGCAGGTTTGTGCGCGAATTGATCTACAAATTCGTCGTTTACTCGAGGGTTCGAAGAACGTCGCTGAACGCTTGATGCGCGATGTGCTTTACTTTGTGGCGAATGCCGAGAGCAGTAATGACGTGGTGCTATCGGTTCGAGATACGTATCAGCTACAGTCACTTATTCCGACGATAGAAACGGTTGCGCCGGCTCCGGAAGAAACTGTGCGGCGCAAGTTGCGCGACGTGATTTCGGCCACCGAGGAGGCTTGGAGCAAGTATTGTACGGGCACCATGCAGGCGCTTCCCTTGTTTAAGGAGAACGCGAACGTTTTGTCGGCCGTCGTCGATCAGGTCGGCCATACCGATTTCAGGCGTTTGACCCAGGCGATCGCCGCCACCGCTAACTGGCTCTCCGACGATAGTTCGCGCCATAGTGACGTGCTATCCATGGAGGTGGCAACGGCGATTCTGCTCACACAGAATGCTCAGGACAATTTGCAGCGGCTTGGCAACGATTTTGCTCATCAGGTCGATGTCACGGTTGCGAGAATCCATGGCTGTCTCGCCGGAACCCCCCCCCAGTTGGGTTCGGAGATACCGCTCCTCGACGAGATGTCGCGTTTGGCCCAAGAAAAATTGTTGATCGGGCAAGTGGCCAAAGAAATTCAAAGTAATTTTGCCCAGATCGAGCAAGTCCTTGACAGTTTTTTCCGCGATGTCGAGAAGCGTTCTGATCTTGTTAGCCTCGATATGCCGTTCCGTCAGGTGACAGGCGCCTTGACTGTAATGCGTCATGATTCTGCTGCTGCAGCTGTTAATGAGTGCGCCGCTGAGATCAAGCGCTTTGCTGATGCCGGGTACGCTCCTCAGGAGAGTGATTTTGAGCGGGTTGCTAATCAGTTGTCGTTGATTGGCTTCTTTATCGATTCTTTGCAGCATGGTGCGGCTGATTTCGATAGCTTTGTCAAGCAGCTTCAATCAGGTTCGCCACACGATGCGGACATGGCCGACGAGCTGGATGAAGAGGCAACGGATGAAGACGAGCTCCGTATTTCGGTTGAGCAAGAAGTCGAGCAGCAAAAACGCGACACCCACGCCTTGCTTGATGCACTCAAGCAGCAGCCGGATGACTTGGGGTTGCGGGAAGAGGTCAAGAACAACCTAGCAGCACTTAAAAATGATGCCGAGCTTGTTGCGGACCGTGCGCTGGGTGAGCAGACAAAGGCCATGTTGTCAGCGCTTGCGGCAGGAGAGGGAACAGCCCCGCAAATCGATCAGGTCATGGAAGTGCTTCGCCCGCAGTCTGTCGAGGTGCGTAAGCCTACTGAAGAAACAATTCAACTCTCCCAAGCGAGCGCAGAGGAGGTTGATGCAGAGCTTCTGGGAATTTTCCTTGAAGAAGCCAACGAGGTACTTGGCACTATCGACGAGAATCTGGCAGCTCTGAAGGATACGCCCCAGAATGCAGAGCTGTTGACTACGCTAAGGCGTTCGTTCCATACCCTCAAGGGCAGCGGACGCATGGTTGGCCTGAAGGACGTTGGTGAGGCCGCTTGGGCTGTCGAGCAAACATTGAACATGTGGTTAGGGCAGGAGCTGGAAGTAAACGGCGCCATCTTCAGTCTTCTTGGGCAAGCGCACGAAGTATTTACGGTGTGGGTACAGTATTTGGAGGCGGGCTTCGGAGAGGTTCCTGATCCAACTGCGATGGTCGCCTTTGCCGCTGCGCTTCGACGTGGGGGTGAGCAACTCCCGGAAGCGCACCTGTCGGAAGTTGATGTCTTGATAGCAGAGGAAGACGCGGACGCTGCCTTGATCGAAGAAATGGACGGTGCGAACGTCGAGCCACTTGCATTGTCACTGCCATCGATTGAGCACCCGGAGCCTCTGGAGCCGTTGGAGGTGGCATCACAGCTAGAAGAGCCGGTGCAAAGTGCCGAGATAATATCGCTTGATTTCCAGCCTGCTTCCCCTAAGCCAGAGTCTGATGTTGCGGAGCCAGACCTTGATGCTGAACCAATCGAGTCCGAGCAGCTTGAGCTGGCCGATTATGAGTTTGACGCTTCACCAATTGAAAATGGAGCGTTCGAAGAAGTCGTGCCTGACGTTGCGGCCGATGAGCCGGTTACAGAGTCGGTGCCAGAAATGGTCTCAGAGACGGCGCAAGTGCAACAACGGATTTCAATTTCACCAACGCTTTATGAGATCTTCTCTGAGGAAGCCAGTACCCACCTAGCGACCTTGCAGCGGGAATTGCCCGAACTCGAGCGTCTCGAGGATGCTCCCACTCCGCATGAGATGTACCGTGCCGCACATACGTTAGCCGGCATTTCGGCGACGCTTGGTATAGCATCGGTTAATCAACTTGGCTCGGCGCTTGAACATGCTTTGCTCCGCCGCGATAATTCGGCGTTTCCGGGCAGTCTCGAAGCGCTGGGTTTGATCAGGCAGGCAGTTAGCGAAATCGAATTGACGTTAGCAGCGCTTGCTGAGCAACGTGAGCCAAAAATTGCGGCCGGCCTGGTAGAAGGGCTTGAGGCGCTTTATCCGGCCAATGTGGTAGCGCCCCATGAGGAACGGCTAGAGCCTCCAGAGCAACTCGTCGCGCTGGAGGAAGCCGTCGAAGTAGCAACACCTCCTGCTCAGGGAGAGGAAGATGAGCAGAAAGCTGAACTCACCCCCCGTCTTGATTCCGCGGTTGAGCTTCAGCAAGTCAAGGACGATCTCGACGAACAGCTGCTGCCGATCTTTTTGGAGGAAGCGCTTGATCTGAATCAGGGTATTGCTAACCAGTTGCGTGCATGGCGTAGCGCCCCTGGGAATTCCGATGCGGTGCGCATCTTGGCGAGACTACTGCACACCCTGAAGGGTAGTGCGCGAATGGCCGGTGCAATGAATCTTGGTGAAATTGCGCACGCCTTGGAGTCTCGGGTTGAGCAGGCGAGCAGTACCGGTAGCGCGCCTTTGGACGTGATTGACGAAATACACAACGACTTTGATGCAGCACTACACATTATCGAGCGCCTGCAGCGCGGAGAGAAACTCGATCAATTACCATCGGTAGCGACTTCGATAGCCGATGTCGCTACCGTCGTCCCTGTCGTAAAAGAAGCTCCAGTGCAGGCCGCGCCTGCCGTTGAACGTCGGGCTGAACGTATCAGGCCGGCTGAAAACGAGGCTGATGCTTCCGCACAATTTGCCACCCTGCGAGTTCGAGCTGATCTTATCGACCGGCTGGTGAACGAGGCTGGTGAGTTGTCGATTGCCCGCGCACGGATTGAGGGCGAGATGCGCAGTTTGAAAACCTCACTGCTTGACTTGACGGAAAACGTTATTCGTTTGCGCCGCCAGCTTCGGGAAGTCGAGATTCAGGCTGAGTCGCAAATGCAGTCACGTACCGCTCAGGCCGGTGATCAGCATGCAGAGTTTGATCCGCTGGAATTTGACCGATTCACGCGCTTCCAAGAACTCACGCGGATGATGGCGGAGTCGGTTAACGACGTTTCCACTGTCCAGCAGAATCTGCTAAAGAACCTGGATGATGCCAACGCGGCAATTGTTGCCCAAGCGCGTCTGAATCGCGAGGTTCAGCAGGAGCTGATGTCTGTGCGCATGGTTCCTTTTGGCAGCTTGGCCGATCGTCTATATCGTATCGTTCGGCAGACCTCCAAGGAGTTGAACAAGCGCGCCAACTTGGAAATTTCAGGTAGTCAGGTTGAGTTGGATCGTAGCGTGCTCGACAAAATTGGCGCACCGCTTGAGCACATGTTGCGCAATGCCATTACCCACGGGCTGGAGGATCGCGAGGTTCGGATCGCTCGGGGTAAGCCGGATATCGGTGAGATTTCACTGGCCCTTCAGCAGGAGGGTAATGAAATCATCCTGAGCTTCTCCGATGACGGGGCTGGCCTCGATTTCGAGCGCATTCGTGCCCGCGCCATAGAAGCCGGTTTGTTGAGCCCAGAGGATCAGCCCGATATGGCGCATCTCGCCGACCTAATCTTTACTCAGGGTTTTTCGACGGCGGAGGAAGTCTCGCAGCTCGCCGGTCGCGGCGTTGGCATGGATGTGGTTAAGACAGAAATTACCAGCCTTGGCGGTCGTATTGAAACCATTACGGCGCCCGGGAAAGGCACCGAGTTTAAGCTTTATATTCCGCTTACGCTGGCAGTAACAAAGGCGCTGGTGGTCCGTGCCGGCAGCAAGCCCTATGCGATTCCTTCGGTGATGATTGAGCAGGTGCTTGACCTCAAAGAAGGGCCGATGAGTCGGATTAGAGATGCTGGGTCGGCCGAATGGATGGGGCATCACTATCCTTTCAGTTACCTCCCGCATTTGCTTGGCGATACGCAGGCCTTACCCGAACAGCACCGCCAGTACTGGACCTTGCTGTTGCGTAGCGGTACGCGCCGGATCTCCGTCCAGGTTGACGAACTTTTAGGCAATCAGGAAATCGTCGTCAAAAATATCGGACCTCAGCTTGCCCGTGTTATCGGTGTCGATGGCGCGACGGTGCTTGGTAATGGCCAGGTGGTGCTCATTCTCAATCCGGTTGCGCTGAGTAGTCGCGCACCGGTTGACCAGTTCGCTGTGCCGGTTCCGACTGCAGTGCCCGCCCTCATTGAGGGCGAGGCGGTAGCCGCTACTTTGCCGACGGTGATGGTGGTCGATGACTCATTGACCGTGCGGAAGATTACCGGTCGTCTGTTGGCGCGTGAGGGTTATCAGGTTGTTTTGGCTAAAGACGGTGTCGAGGCACTTGAGTGTTTGCTCGATGTTATTCCGGATGTCATGATTGTTGACATCGAGATGCCGCGCATGGATGGCTTCGATTTGACGCGTAATATTCGGGCCGATGACCACTTGAAGAACATCCCGATCATTATGATCACTTCGCGAACGGCTGATAAACACCGTAGTTATGCCTTTGAACTCGGCGTAAACAACTATCTGGGCAAACCGTATCAGGAGGACGCGTTGCTCGAACTTGTTGCCGGTTTTGTTGCCCAGCAACGGCATGCTTTGAGCACTGTGTAGCGCACAAGATATCTTTCGCGCTTTCCGCCCACCATTGCCGAGCGCCCTGCAAGCATCACTGCGTACCGGGCGCTTTTCGCTTCCTGCTGTGTCCCCTTGAGAGTCGGGCTGCCAACCAGCCTTTATCTATGTTTGCGTTGGCGGTAAAATAGTCAGCTCATGGATAATATCAATCTCACGGACCATTTCCTCATTGCTATGCCGGCTACGGAGGATCCGTGTTTTGCCAAATCTCTGATTTACATCGCAGAGCATAACGATCAGGGCGCTCTTGGGATTATCGTCAATCGCCCGATTGATATGAATCTGGCGACCCTCTTTGAGCAAATTGATCTTCCTCTTGAGGCAGAAGCCTCGGTTGAGCTTGCTAATTTGCCCGTTTTTTTTGGTGGCCCTGTACAGACCGATCGTGGTTTCGTGCTGCATCGACCGGTCGGCGGGTGGCAGTCAACGCTGAAGGTTAATAAGGACGTCGGCCTTACTACTTCGCGTGATGTTTTGCAGGCGCTCGCCCGGGACGGGCAGCCGCGGGAAATGATGATTACGCTGGGCTATTCCGGTTGGGGGGCCGGGCAGCTTGAAAGCGAGCTGTCGCAGAATGCCTGGCTAACGGTTCCCGCGGATCAGCGCATCCTGTTCGATCTTCACTATGAGGAGAAGCTTCCGTCTGCGATGGAGCTACTTGGCATTGACTTCACCAATCTTGCAGTAAATGCGGGTCATGCCTGAGCTTGCCGGATATCAACACGGAACGGTACTCGCCTTCGATTTTGGTGAAAAGCGTATCGGTGTCGCTGTTGGTGAGCGACTGCTTGCCCAAGCGCATCCCTTGACGACAATACGTGGGGAGGCGAATGCCGAGCGCTTTGCGGCGATCGCGGCGTTGATCAACGAGTGGCAGCCGGTTTGTCTTGTCGTTGGTTTGCCCGTGGCTCTTGACGGAGCCGCGCATGCCATGACAGCGCGCTGTACGCGTTTTGCCAACCAGTTGCGTGGTCGCTTTGGCCTCCCGGTCGACTATGCAGAGGAGCGTCTCACCTCGGTTGAGGCAGAGCAGAGATTGCGTGAAGGCGGGCATAGCATCAAAAGCGCAAGGGAACAAATCGATTCAGTGGCTGCTCAGATCATCCTGCAGTGTTACTTTGACAACGTATCTGAACACATTTCTTAAGACTCTATGGACCACTCCACATGACACTTTCCACGCTTCCCGATGCCGAAGTGCAATGCGCCCAGTTGGCAGAACTTATACGCCCCCAGCTTCAGCCTAATACCATGCTGGTCGGGATTCACAGTGGCGGCGCCTGGATTGCCAGGCGCTTGACTGAGCTGCTTGGCCTTCCCGGCGAAATTGGTTTGATCGATGTTTCGTTCTACCGCGATGATTTCGGCGAGAAGGGGCTGCATCCCCAGGTCAAACCAACTTCGATTCCCTTCGATGTGGAAGGCCGGCCGCTAATTCTGGTCGATGACGTGTTGTTTACCGGCCGCACGACAAGGGCTGCAATTAACGAGTTGTTTGATTATGGCCGCCCGGCGAGCATTAAGCTTGCTGTGCTTGCGGACCGAGGTGGACGGGAACTACCGATCTATGCTGAGTTTTGTACTTGGCAGCCCGAATTGGCGGCAATCGAAGAGCTTGTTTTGGAACCCGATTTAACCGGACGTTTGCAATGGAGGCGCGCCAATCATGCTTAACCCGCAACTTAGCGCCAATGGTGAATTGGCTCACTTGCTTTCAATCGACGGACTACCGCGCGACGTACTCGTTCAAATTCTTGATACCGCTTCGAGCTTTCTCGAGGTTTCCGATCGTAGCGTGAAGAAGGTTCCTCTGTTACGTGGTAAGAGTGTTTTTAACCTGTTTTTCGAGAACTCAACGAGAACCCGAACGACTTTCGAGATCGCCGCAAAACGTCTTTCCGCCGACGTCATTAATCTTGATGTTGCGCGCTCTTCGACGGCCAAGGGTGAAACTTTGCTCGATACGGTCGATAACCTCGTTGCCATGCACGCTGACATGTTTGTTGTACGACACTCGTCTTCCGGTGCCCCTTACCTGATTGTCGATCACTTGCGCAATATTGGGCGTACTGATGTGCATGTTGTAAATGCGGGCGATGGGCGGCATGCGCACCCGACGCAGGGCTTGCTCGACATGTACACCATCCGCCACTACAAAAAGGATTTTTCCAACCTGACGGTTGCTGTCGTAGGCGATATTCTGCATTCACGTGTCGCTCGCTCCGACATTTGCGCCTTGAACGCGCTTGGCGCCGGGGAGATACGTGCAGTAGGGCCGCAAACTTTGCTGCCCACTGCGATCGAGAATATGGGAGTGCGCGTTTGTAATGACTTTCGCGAAGGCTTGAAAGACTGCGACGTCGTGATCATGCTGCGTTTGCAAAACGAGCGCATGAATGGTTCTCTGCTGCCTTCCGCACGCGAGTATTTCAGTTCGTATGGCTTGACCTCGAAGATGCTGGCATTGGCTAAGCCCGATGCCATTGTTATGCATCCGGGACCGATGAATCGCGGCGTTGAAATCGCCTCCGAAGTTGCAGATGGGCCACAGGCGGTTATTTTGCCGCAGGTAACATTCGGTATCGCCGTGCGCATGGCGGTAATGAGCATTCTGGCGGGGAACTGAGCTATGCACGACGAAATGAACAACAGCATTCACATCAAGGGTGGTCGACTGATTGATCCGAAAAACGGAATCGATACCGAGTCTGATTTGTTTATCGCCAAAGGCCGAGTCGTCGCAGTTGGAGAAAAACCTAATGACTTTCAGGCTGCGCGCACGATCGATGCAAGTGGCAAGGTGGTTTGTCCGGGCTTGGTCGATTTGTCGACTCGTCTGGCGGGGGTTGAGTCTGAGCTTCTGGCAGCGGTTGCCGGCGGCGTAACTTCTGTGGCCTGCCCGCCCGATACCAAACCGCCCCTCGACGAGCCGGGTCTGGTCGAGCGCCTGATACGACGTAGCGAAGCTATTGGTTTGGCTCGTGTTTTCCCGATTGGCGCGCTCACTCAGCAACTGGCTGGCGAGAAACTATCAGAAATGATCAGCCTGACCCGCGCCGGTTGTATCTCCTTTTCGCAGGCCAAAAAGCCGGTTTTTGACACGCAGGTTTTGTTGCGTGCAATGCAGTATGCCGCCACCTTCGACTATGCGATCCGATTGCAGCCTCAGGATCATTATTTGGCTCGGGATGGTGTCGCCCATGATGGTGAGGTTGCTTCGCGTTTGGGACTGACCGGCATACCGGTCAGTGCTGAAACGGTAGCTATTGCTACGGCACTACAGCTCACAAAAGCAACGGGGGTTCGTTTGCATCTGGCGCGCCTGTCTTCGGCAGCTGGTGTGGATATGGTCCGCGAGGCGAAGCAAAATGGACTTAAGGTGAGTTGTGATGTGGCTATTCACCACCTGCATCTTACCGACGCCGATATCGGCTATTTTGACAGTAGGATGCGGATGGATCCGCCGCTGCGTACGCTTAGCGACCGCGATGCGCTTCGAGCCGCTGTTGCGGAAGGGGTGGCTTCGGTGTGTTCCGACCATTCGCCCGTCGATGAAGACGGCAAGCAATTGCCGTTTGCCGAATCGGTTCCAGGGGCTGTTGGTCTTGAATTGCTCTTGCCCCTGACCTTGAAATTGGCAGCAGAAGACCACTTGCCTTTGATCACCGCGTTGGCTCGAGTGACCTGCGATCCTGCAGCCATTATGGGTGTTGAGGCCGGATCTGTGGCTGTCGGCAGCATTGCTGATGTCTGTGTTTTCGATCCAACTTCGTCCTGGATGGTTACCCCGGAAAGTCTACGCAGCCAAGGGAAAAATACGCCCTTCTTGGGGGCCGAGATGACCGGGCGAGTATGTACGACACTGGTTGGTGGTCGCGTCGTTTATCAAGCCAGCTAAGGCTAGCGTTGGCATGTGCCCGGCCTGTGCAGCAGGCAGGTCGGGCTTGTTCTTGATCTGATGCGTCTCAGTCGTGCAGATTGTCCGCAGAATCTGGCAGCAGGCGTTGAGTGGTGTCTGCCGGGGCGCCGGTAATCTCAAGAACCTTGTGCCGTGAGGTCAGTCCGCTTTTCAGGCAAACGGCTGATTTTGGTACGCCGAGCAGATCCGCAATAAATGAGATTAATGCGGCATTCGCCTTGCCGTCGACAGGGGGCGCGGCGAGTCTTATTTTCAAGGCATCGCCATGCACGCCGCTAAGCATCGTTTTTTTTGCGCCGGGCTGGATGTGAAGCGTCAGTATTGTTCGTCCATTTGCTTCCCGGAGCCAGCTGGCCGTCATCGTAAGAAGATAAGGGTAACTTGTGCCAGGAGGATAGCAATTACCGGCGAAAGATCAATGTTCGCGATGGGCGGAACAAGGCGTCGAATCGGGTTGGTGAAAGGCCTGGTTAGCTGAGTAGCCAGAGGCATAAGTGGCGAATAGGGGCTTACCCAGGACAGAATGGCCTGAATGAAGAGAATTCCTATAAGCAAATAGATGCTGATGCGCAAGGTGGCCAGCAAGGCGGCCCACAAAACCAGCACAAGCATGTTAGCGGGGAGCATTGTAATGCTCCATGTGCCAATAAACATTACAGCGACGATGAGCAGGACTTGCAGCAGATAAGCTGAAAACAGGGTCGCCAGATCGAGGCCGAAGACTCCAGGAAGGATTTTGCGCAAGGGCATGACTAGCCAATTGGTAATTTGTACGACGAACGCACCCACTTGATTGCGAAACGGGGCGCGAAAAGCCTGCATGTAGAAGCGAAGCAGCAGTGCCAGAGAAAAAAGCCCGATCAGTGTGTCGAGCAGAAAAATACCGGCTTGCGCGAGCATGTTCAGTCCTGGCCCAGCAATTCGCCAAGCTGGGCACTGCGCTCATTGGCGGCCAGAGCGCCAGCCATGATGCCTTCCTTGACCTTGTGTTCGGCCATGACCCGCAAAGCGGCCTCAGTGGTGCCGCCTTTTGAGGTGACCCGTTCGCGTAGCGTGCTGGCTGGTTCGTCGGACTGCGCGGCCAGTTTAGCGGCGCCAAGTACCGTTTCAATAGAAAGTCGGCGTGCCTGTTTGTCGCTAAAACCAAGCTCTGTCGCGGCTTGTTGCAGCGCCTCTATGAACAAGAAAACGTAGGCCGGGCCGCTGCCGGAAATGGCGGTCACCGCATCAATCTGTGCTTCCTCAGTAACCCAGATGGTATCGCCAACCGCTTGCAGCACTCGGTCAGCACCAAGGCGTTCTGCTTCGGAGACGTCTGGATGGGCGAGCATGCCAGTCATGCCTGCGCCGATTAGTGCAGGCGTGTTCGGCATGGCGCGGACCAGTTTGCTGTAACCCCCGAGCCAACGCGACAGGTCGGAAATGCGGGAGCCGGCGGCAATGCTGATAACCAGTTGCTGGTTCAGAAGCTTCTGAACAGAGGCACAGGCGCCCCGGATTTGGTGCGGCTTGACGGCTAGAACAAGCGCATCGCAGAACAGAGCGGCGGCATCGGGCATGTCGTAACAACGTACACGATAGTCCTTTTCGAGGCGTGCGCGGCTCTCGGCAACCATTTCGATCACAGCAATGTCGGCGGAAGGAAAGCCTCGATTGAGTAGGCCGCCAATCAGCGCGCTTGCCATATTGCCGCCACCCAGGAATGTGATCTTCATACGTATGTTCTTTCGCCAAAAATTGCGGTGCCAATACGCACCATTGTAGCGCCCTCGGCAATTGCCGCTTCGAGGTCGTGAGACATGCCCATTGAAAGGGTGTCGAGTGAGAAGCCCGTGTTGTTTAAGTCGTCGAACAGTTCGCGCAGCCGTCGAAAAGCTTGTCGTTGCAGGGCAAAATCCTCTACCGGCGCGGGAATTGCCATTAATCCGCGAAGTTTCAGGTGTGGTAGCAGCACAAGCTGCTTTGCCAATTCCGCTACCTCGTCAAGTGCAATGCCGCTTTTTGTTTCTTCGCCACTGACGTTAACTTGTAAGCATACCTGTAACGGTGGCAGGTCGTCAGGGCGTTGTTCAGAAAGTCTTTCGGCGATTTTGAGCCGATCTATCGAATGCACCCAAGCGAAGGATTCGGCCACCCGTCGCGTCTTGTTGCTCTGCAGCGGTCCGATGAAATGCCAGTCGAGGCCAAGGGCAGAGAGTTCCGCAACCTTGTCGACGCCCTCTTGTACGTAATTTTCGCCAAAAGCAGCTTGCCCAGCATTGGCGGCCTCGCGTACGGCAGAAGCGGGCCACGTTTTGCTCACCGCAAGCAAAGAAATGTCATCAGGGTTTCTCCCTGATTTTTCGGCTGCGTCGTGAATACGCGCGAGAACGTCTTGCAGGTTAGCGGAAATTGTAGTCATAATCGGGCGTGGGCGAGAGTTTCAAAGTATATCACCGCACTCAGATTACCGACGAGGACGAACCAGATGGATATTACCGAACTGTTGGCTTTCAGCGTAAAGAACAAAGCGTCCGATTTGCACCTGTCGTCGGGTTTGCCGCCGATGATCCGCGTGCATGGCGATGTTCGCCGAATAAATCTTCCTGCGATGGAGCACAAAGACGTCCATTCCATGGTGTATGACATCATGAACGATGGGCAGCGCAAGCTTTACGAAGAGAATCTGGAGTGCGACTTTTCCTTCGAAATACCAAATCTGGCGCGCTTCCGTGTTAATGCCTTCAACCAGAATCGAGGCGCTGCGGCGGTTTTTCGAACGATTCCGTCCAAGATCCTTACGCTTGAAGACTTGAATTGTCCAAAGATCTTCAAGGATATTGCCGAGTACCCACGCGGCATTGTGCTGGTTACCGGCCCGACCGGCTCGGGCAAGTCAACGACGCTGGCGGCGATGGTCAATCATGTTAACGAGAATGAACATGCGCACATTCTTACTATTGAAGATCCGATCGAATTTGTGCATGAGTCAAAGAAATGTCTGATCAATCAGCGCGAAGTCGGCCCGCATACGCTCTCTTTCTCTAACGCGCTACGTTCAGCGCTGCGCGAAGACCCCGATGTTATTCTGGTTGGCGAAATGCGCGATCTGGAAACGATTCGTCTGGCGTTGTCTGGTGCTGAAACAGGCCACCTGGTTTTCGCAACCTTGCATACATCGAGTGCGGCCAAAACGATTGACCGTATTGTCGACGTTTTCCCCGCCGCCGAGAAAGAAATGGTTCGGTCGATGCTCTCTGAGTCTTTGCGTGCGGTTATTTCACAGACGCTACTTAAGACGAAAGACGGCCAGGGGCGAATTGCGGCTCATGAAATCATGAT
>RRZT010715916.1_pt1 | contig 26896 bp, 20 predicted proteins | sample 2165551 | NCBI WGS metagenome assembly RRZT01 (sample SAMN10456910, study PRJNA506462) | wastewater metagenome | biome: wastewater; feature: sludge; material: wastewater sludge; isolation source: wastewater sludge with Escherichia coli K12::gfp cells carrying plasmid... | place: USA: Moscow, Idaho... | reverse complement strand
TTCCTCTTCATCAAGTTCATGATCATGCGACTCAAGATATACTTTTAAGAATCCATCAAATTTAATAACCTCACCAGTTGCCGTAAATGAATGAGAAATACCGTTTGCACCAATCGTAATTGTTGTCTTTTCAATCTGTGCGTCGCTCATTTGAGAAGCGATAGTACGTTTCCAGATTAACTCATATAACTTCTGTTCTGTTGCCGAACCAGTGATTTTTTCATTCTCGAGGTAAGTAGGACGAATAGCCTCATGTGCTTCTTGGGCTCCTTTTGATTTTGTTTTATAGTGACGAATTGAGAGATATTTTTCACCCATAGAACCCACGATTGCTTTAGAAGCCTGATCTAATGCCGTTTGCGAAAGATTTACCGAATCAGTACGCATGTAGGTAATAAAACCATTCTCATATAATTTTTGAGCTATAGACATCGTTTGAGCCACTGAATATCCTAACTTTCGACTAGCCTCTTGTTGCAACGTCGAAGTGGTAAATGGCGCAGCTGGAGATTTTTTGAAAGGCTTCTTTTGAACATCTTCTACTAGAAATTGCTCCTTGGCACAAAGCTCGAGAAATGCGCTAGCTTCTTTCTGCGTTTTAAAACGATGAGATAACTCAGCTTTAATCTCTTGTTTATTCCCTTTAGCACCTTCCCAAGTGAAAAATGCAGTAACTTTATATGACGATTCGGCATTAAATGCAAAAATTTCACGCTCACGTTCAACAATAAGTCTCACAGCAACTGATTGAACTCGACCAGCAGACAACGACGGTTTCACCTTTTTCCATAATACCGGAGAGAGTTCAAAACCAACTAAACGATCTAACACTCGGCGCGCCTGTTGCGCATCTACCAAATTCTTATCTATTGAACGAGGATTTTTAACTGCATTTTCAATTGCACCTTTGGTAATCTCATGAAAAACAATGCGTTTCGTATTATTTGGATTTAGCTCTAATACTTCGGACAAATGCCATGAAATTGCCTCTCCTTCGCGGTCTTCATCGGAAGCGAGCCACACCATTTTTGCCGACTTAGCTAATTTCTTCAGTTCACGAACAATCTCCTTTTTATCATCCGAAATAATATATTGCGGTTCGAAATTGTGTTCAATATCAATTCCGAAATCTTTTTTTTGTAGATCTCGAATATGCCCATAGCTCGACTTTACAAGAAAATCTTTACCTAAAAACTTCTCTATTGTCTTTGCTTTAGCAGGGGACTCAACTATAACCAAATTTTCTTCCATCAGACCAAGTGTGATTTTAAATGCATTTATAGACTCCATGAACGAGTCTAGAGGCCGCAAATTTATAACAATTTATAATATATAAAATGACAAATGGAGATTCATTAAAAATGAATCAGTTAATAGCGATAAAGAATTATTACTATTTTTGAGCAAAATTTATAAAATGCTACACTATTTTTTCGAAGATCGCTTTAAAAAACATCTAATCTGGTTTTGGTCTATATTTGGAGGCTCTGTACTATTTGTTATACTACTCTTTATCTTAATTTCGGGGGGTGCATTTGGAGAGATGCCAAGTTTTGAAGATTTGGAAAACCATAAAAACCATTTAGCTACAGAAGTCATCTCATCTGACAACATTGTTTTAGGAAACTTTTATCAAGAAAATAGAACTCCTGTTACTTACAAACAGATATCTCCGAATATCATTAATGCACTTGTGGCAACAGAAGATGAACGCTTTTACGAGCACTCTGGAATTGATGTTAGAGGACTTGGTCGTGTAGCAATTCGAACCGTTTTGATGGGAGACAAAAATGCTGGAGGTGGAAGTACCATTACTCAACAATTAGCAAAACTACTTTTTCACGACGCGGCTGACAATATATGGGAGCGTAGCATGCAAAAACTTAAAGAGTGGATTATTGCTATTAAGTTAGAGCACAACTACTCAAAAGAGGAGTTGATAACTATGTATCTAAATAAAGCACCCTTTATATATGATGCATACGGCATAAAAGCTGCGGCCTTAACTTTTTGGAGTAAGGATTGTGACTCGTTAAGAGTTGAAGAGGCCGCTATGATCATTGGAATGTTAAAAAATCCATCGTTATATAATCCAATTCGCAGACCACAAATCACATTGGAGAGGCGCAATGTCGTTCTAGGTCAAATGTTAAAAGCAGAATATATAACAAAAAAAGAGTTTGACTCACTCAAGTCAATCCCTTTAAAAGTTAAATTGAATCGAGCCGATCACAAAGAGGGGCCAGCGGCATATGTTAGAGAATATATTCGATTAACAATGTCGCAACCTAAACCATTACGAGAAAACTATCCGAGCTACTTACAACAGAAATTTATTGAAGATAGTATAGAATGGCTATCAAATCCACTCTACGGTTGGATAAATAAAAATTTAAAACCCGATGGAACAAAATACAACTTGTACAACGAAGGGTTGAAGATTTACACTACAATTGATAGTCGTTTACAAAAATTTGGAGAAGAGGCACTTGCAAACCACTTAAGAACCGAACTTCAACCTAAATTTTTTAAAGAGAAAAGATATAATGCAAGAGCACCTTTCTCAAATAAAATATCGCAAGATCAATTCAACATGATCATGAAGCGAAGTATCAAATCTTCAGACAGATATAAGCATCTTAAACGAGGCGGGATGAGTGAAGACTCAATTGATATCGTCATGAAGAAAAGGGTACCGATGAAGGTATTTTCTTGGAATGGAGAGAGGGATACACTATTATCACCTATTGACTCAATCAAATACTACAAATTCTTTTTGCGTGCTAGTTTTGTGTCGATGAATCCACATAATGGTGAAGTCAAAGCCTATGTAGGAGGGCCAAATTTCAAACACTTTATGTACGATATGGCATCTCAAGGAAAGCGTCAGGTTGGTTCCACAATAAAACCATTCCTTTACACCCTTGCAATGCAAGAAGGATATACTCCTTGCGATTTAGCACCCAACGTGCCGCAAAGTTTTGACGTAATTGTTGGTCCTGACTCAATCATAAGCTGGACTCCTAAAAACACCTCAAAAGGGAGAGAAGGAGAGATGGTTTCACTGAAATGGGGATTAGCAAACTCTAACAATAATATAACAGCATGGATAATGAAGCAATATTCGCCCGAGGCTGTTAAAAACATGATTGTTAGTTTAGGAATTAAAAGCCACATTGAAGCCGTACCTGCGCTTTGTCTTGGCACCCCAGATGTTTCGCTGATTGAGATGGTTGCTTCATATTGTACCTATGCGAATAAAGGCTATTACATAAATCCAATCATAGTTACCAAAATAACAGACAAAAGTGGAAATCCAATCTCGGAATTTCATGGAAGGGGGAAAGAGGTTATTAGTGAAAATACAGCTTTTCAGATGTTACAACTTCTGAAAGGAGTTGTAGAACGAGGTACAGCTGGACGTCTTAGAGGGAAATACGAACTTCGCAACGAAATTGGTGGAAAAACTGGTACCACTCAAAATAATTCTGATGGATGGTTTATTGGAGTTACCCCTAATCTAGTGTCTGGAGTTTGGGTGGGTGGCGAAGATCGCTCCATTCACTTCGATGCGCTGAGTCTTGGACAAGGGGCAAACATGGCCTTACCAATATGGGCTGAATATATGAAAATGGCATATGCAAATCCCGCAATAGGGGTAACATCTGGCGACCTTTTTGACACACCTCTAAATTTTAATCTTGATATTTCTTGTCCAGATGATGCAAAATACAAAGAGGGTGAAGAAGTTGAAGAGATCATGCCAGAAACGCCAGAAGAAAGTGAGTTTTATTAAATCGAATAAAAACCTCGATTTGATAATTGATGAAAAAAAGTATTTTTGCATAAAATTTGAGGAAAACATAAATATTCAACACAGAATTCTATGATAGAAGATGTTCAAATCTTGTTAGAAGATGCTCTAGAACGAATGGATAAATCGTTGGAGCATTTAGACTCTGAGCTTGGTAAAATTAGAGCTGGTAAATCTAGCCCTAAAATGCTTGAAAGCGTGAGAGTTGATAATTACGGAATGAGTAGTCCAATCACCCAGGTAGCTAGTATAAATACGCCTGACCCAAGAACGCTTGTTATCACACCTTGGGACAAAAAGATGATTCCATTAATTGAAAAAGCCATCATGGCTGCAAATATTGGACTTAACCCAGACAATAATGGTGATATTATTCGTTTAAATGTGCCCCCACTAACAGAGGAGAGACGTCGTGATTTAGTAAAACAAGCTAAAAAAGAGGCTGAAGATGCAAAAATAAGCGTTAGAGCTGCTCGCAGAGACGTGATTGAAGATCTTAAGAAGATGAAAAAAGAGGGTCTTTCTGAAGATATGGAAAAAGATGCAGAAGAAAAAGTTCAGAAGATGACGGATAAAAGTATCAGAAAGATTGATGAACTTATGGAGAAAAAAGAAAAAGATATTCTAACAATTTAATAGATAAAGGAATGTTTGCAAAAAATGAATATTTTGATGGCAAAGTAGCTTCACTTAGCCATAATGGAGCCGAAGGCAAAGCAACTGTTGGCGTAATGGCAAAAGGTGAATATGTTTTTGGCACCAATTGTGTTGAAATTATGACCGTTATTTCAGGTAAAATGGAAATCCAATTTCCTGGAGAAACAGAGTGGAAAACATTTAAAAAATTTGACTCTTTTAGAGTTGAAAAAGATGTGAAATTTGGCGTTAAAGTAGATGAGGATACACCTTATCTATGCTTATACAAATAAGAACATTTCGGTGGATCTGAGAAATACTCAATTCTTTAGATCCACCCACTATTAAAAATATGATTATCTTAAATAGATAAAAACTTTGCGAAAACCGTTTGTATAATAATTAACCTTACTTGATTATCCTTTGAGAAAAGAGTTGTCACAACAAATAGAAAAATTTACACCCTATCCTATTCGCTTTACGCCTTTAGTGATGGAACGCATCTGGGGTGGAACAAAACTGAACACTCTTTTAAATAAAGATTTGGGTAGAGTTACCAAAGCTGGCGAGAGTTGGGAAATTTCAACCATTGAGAATTCACAATCAATCATTTCCAATGGCAAATACAACGGCATATCTCTTTCTGACCTAATTTCAAAGTGGCCACAAGAAACTCTAGGCGTAAATAGTGTAGTGAGATTTGGCGTAGAATTCCCGTTGCTTGTCAAATTTCTTCACTCACAAGATAATTTATCTATACAGGTGCATCCTAATGATGATGTTGCTCAAAAACGTCATAATTCACTAGGGAAAACTGAGCTTTGGTATGTTTTAGACTCAGAACCAAACAGTAAAATTATTAATGGATTTTCCCAGAACGTAACTCAAAAGGAGTATTTAAACCGTCTTAATGATGGATCTTTACTATCAATTTTAAATGATATACCAGTTAGCAAAGGCGATATCTATCATATCCCAACAGGAATAATTCATGCTTTAGGTGCAGGAATTATAGTTGCTGAGATCCAACAACGCTCTGATATTACATACCGTATCTTTGATTATGACAGAGTTGATAAAAATGGCTGCAAAAGAGAACTTCATACAGAATTGGCTATAGATGTAATTGATTACAACAAAACTTCGCCCTTAAATCATAAAGACGAAGCGATATACAACACACCATTCTTTAACGTTAAAAGAGTCGATGTTGTTGAAACAATTACTTATGATACGACCCAACGAAATTGCTTTACTATTTTTATTTGTGTAGAAGGAAATGGTGAGATAAATTTCAATAATGACTACCAAAAAATTACACTGGGAGAGACCCTTTTAATACCCTCATCGCTCACTCATTTTGCATTAAAGCCGAGCTGCAACAACTTCAAACTACTAGAGGTCTCAATTATTCCCTTTTAAGGATAAATAATTAAATAGAGTACGATAAAAGTCATTCTTTTCATCGTATTAAAACCTATATCTTTATACAAACCATATTATTGATTTAAACTCCAACAAATCTCAGTTACAAAAATCTCATTTGCTGAGAGTTGAATCCTAATAAAATTCACTAAATTCAAATATCAAATTGTTGTTATTTAATAGCTTCAACTTACAAATTTTATTTATGAAAAAGCTTCTTATCCTCTTTACTCTTTGCACACTGATTTTAACTCATTCTAAAGCTGATGAAGGAATGTGGGTACTTCCATCACTCAATCAATACAACTTTGAGCAGATGAAAGAGATGGGCTTCTTATTAAACGACTCAGATATATATAGTATAGATAAAAAAAGTATTAAAGACGCTGTAGTTATTTTTGGGAATGGGTGTACGGGTGAGGTAATTTCGGAGAAAGGACTCATCTTAACAAATCACCATTGTGGATATGATGCAATACAAAGCTTAAGCACAATTAAGGACAACTATCTAGCTAATGGATTCTGGGCAAAAAGCTATTCTGAAGAGATCCCAGCACCTGGATTAACGGTTACATTTTTAAAAAGTATGGAAGATATTACCGATTCCGTGCTATTCAATATATCCGATACACTTTCTGTAGCAGAACGAATTGAAGCCATTAATATTAGAGTTGACCAACTCAAGAAAGATGCCTCAAAAGGAAACAGCTATCGTATTGATATTAAACCATTTTTTAATGGAAATATGTACTACAAGATGGTTTATGAAGTATATAAAGATGTTCGAATGGTGGGCACTCCACCATCAGCAATTGGAAAATTCGGATTTGACACAGATAATTGGATGTGGCCTCGTCATACGGGTGATTTTAGTATGTTTAGAGTATATGCAGACAAAGACGGGAATCCAGCCGATTATTCGACCTACAACTCTCCTTTAAGTACCCCAAAGCATCTTCCTATTTCAATTAAAGGCGTAGAAAAAGGAGATTTCGCAATGACAATTGGGTTTCCAGGATCTACCGAAAGATATATGCCTTCATGGGGCATAAAACAAGAAATTGAGATTGTAAACAAAGCCAGAATTTCAATAAGAGGTATCAAGCAAGATATTTGGATGGCTGATATGCAAGCTGATCCAAAAATTGACCTACAATACGCCTCCAAATATGCTCGAAGTTCAAACTATTGGAAAAATAGTATTGGAATGAATAGGGGTGTTGAGAAACTAAACGTAATTGAAAAGAAGAGAGAATTTGAGAATAAACTTGATATATGGATCCACGAAGATTCTGCCCGAACCCAAAAATACGGAACAATACTTCAAGAGCTGGAGCAAGATTATGCTGCATACGAAGTCTATTTAAAATCAAGAATTATTACAAGCGAGTGCTTAATAAATGGAATCGAGATATTTAAACAAGCTAACTCTATTGAGAAGATAATTGAAAAACTCCAACAAAATAGTCAAGCCGACGTGACAAACATGGTTGCTTCGGTGAAGGAGAAACTCACCAAATTTTACAAAGATTACAGTCCGTCAACAGACAAAAAAGTGATGGTTTCGCTCTTGCAAACCTATATTTCACAAATGGAAAGTGTTGGTTCTTTACCCCCAAATTTAATTGAATTAAGAGGAAAAAATGCAAAACAGTTTGAAAAATACACAAACAAAATATTCTCAAAATCACTCTTTGCCAATGAGTCAAAAATCATGAATTTCTTACAAAACTCTAATAACAACCTATTAGATTTGGCCAAAGATCCTGCATATATTGAGTCGAAGCAGATTTACGATTATTACAAAGAGATGGGAACAAAATCATCACCTAGCTACTATAATATTGACAAAAATTTGCGACTATTCACGGCTGCAATGATGGAGATGAGTCCAGATAAGACATTTTATCCCGATGCCAATTCAACCATGCGATTAAGTTACGGTGTTGTTGGAGATTACCAACCAAAAGATGGAGTAATTTATAAACATTTCACTACGCTCGAGGGAATCATTGAAAAAGAGATTCCAAATAGTTATGAGTTTTCCGTTCCACAAAAGCTTAAAGATTTATATCAGAGTAAAAATTTTGGCGATTACAGTGCGCCAGATGGCAAAGTGCATGTCTGTTTCACATCGAATAACGACATAACGGGGGGAAATTCAGGTAGTCCAGTTTTAAATAAAAATGGTGAACTTTTTGGTCTTGCTTTCGATGGCAATTGGGAAGCTATGAGTGGTGACATCGCATTTGAACCCGAGTTGCAAAAAACAATAAGTGTTGATATTAGATACGTACTCTTCATTATCGAAAAATATGCAGGGGCAACAAACTTGATTGAAGAGATGACTATTATCAAATAACAAAACATCAAATTATATGAATCTTCATTTTGTAGAGATAGTATCAGCATTTATCGTCTTATTTGCAGTGATCGACATTCTAGGATCGGTTCCCATCATCTTAGATATCAAAAAGAAAGGGACAAAATTCAGTCCTTTTAAAGCAACCTCCATCTCATTTCTCATCCTAATTCTATTCCTGTTTATTGGGGAGGCTCTTTTAGGTCTGTTTAATGTTGATATCTCCTCATTTGCTATTGCAGGTTCATTTGTGCTCATGATCATGGCGTTTGAAATGATATTAGGTATTGAAATATTCAAACACGGCGACTCGCCCAATGGTGCAACGATTGTCCCAATAGCGTTTCCGCTCATTGCAGGAGCAGGATCCTTCACAACCCTACTATCATTACGTGCAGAATATCAAATGATTAATATACTGATTGCGTTGCTGTTAAATATTTTGTTTGTCTATTTTGTGCTAAAATCAACTCACATAATCGAACGAATTATTGGTAACGGAGGCATCTATGTATTGAAAAAATTCTTTGGAATTATATTAATGGCGATGTCGGTTAAACTTTTTATCACCAATTTAGGTAACTTAGCGGTTCAATTTATGGAAAGATTAAACCCGTAGAATACTTACAAGTGAAAAAAAAATATTATGTAGTTTGGCAAGGTCGTAAACCCGGGGTTTATGATAATTGGGATATCTGCAAAGAGCAAATTTTTGGTTTTGACAATGCAAAATACAAGTCATACCCAACACTACAAGAGGCAGAAGAAGCTTTTAAAAGTACTAATCGAGGCTCCATTAAATTCAAACAAACGGGTACAAATAGAATTTCAAGCCGCCCTACAGTAGAGAGCATCTCTGTTGATGCTGCATGTAGCGGAAACCCAGGAGTAATGGAGTATCAGGGCGTTTTCACACAATCTAAACAGCTCATATTTCACAAAAAATTTACTTTAGGTACTAATAATATTGGCGAGTTTCTGGCACTAGTTCACGCTCTTGCTCTCGTAAAGCAAAATGGATGGGATTACCACATCTACACAGATTCTATGACCGCGCTGGCTTGGGTAAGAGATAAAAAATGTAAAACCAAGATGGATCTCACTAATAACCCGTTGCAAGATTTGGTAACTAGAGCCGAAATATGGCTTAAAAACAATCCGTTACCAACCCAAATAGAAAAATGGGATACAGCTGCTTGGGGCGAAATTCCCGCTGATTTTGGGCGAAAATAATAGTGGCTTTTGATTCAAAAAAACCAACTTTTGTACTACTATTTTTTTATATTTGTATCCTCATTTTTAAGTTGCTAAAAGTTTTGTAAATCATTGATTAAAAATGATGACGCAACGGAAAATAAGACGATTGAGAGATATAGATTGTTATTAAAATAAAATACCAAAGATGGCTGAGAATAACGGCAAATCAGAGAAAAATTCGAGTGAATATTCAGCAAGTAGTATTACCGTACTCGAAGGTTTAGAAGCGGTAAGAAAGCGTCCTGCCATGTACATTGGCGATATTGGCGAGAAAGGATTACATCACCTTGTTTATGAAGTAGTTGACAACTCAATCGATGAAGCATTAGCTGGCCACTGTAATAAAATTGAAGTTTACATTAATGAAGACAACTCTATAACAGTTGTCGATAATGGTAGAGGTATCCCAGTAGATCACCACGAAAAAGAGAATAAATCAGCGCTTGAAGTTGTAATGACTGTATTGCATGCTGGTGGAAAATTTGACAAAGATTCATACAAAGTATCGGGCGGTTTGCATGGAGTTGGAGTTAGTTGCGTTAACGCCCTTTCAACCCACTTGCGCGTTGAAGTAAGACGTAATGGTAAGACCTATGTGCAAGAGTACTCTAAAGGAGCACCTCTTTTCGATGTAAAAGAGATTGGTCCATCAACCACAACAGGAACAACCGTTACCTTTAAACCTGATACTTCCATATTCACAGTTGACGAGTATAAGTACTTCATCTTAGCTAATAGATTAAGAGAGCTCTCTTTCTTGAACAAAGGAATTGAGATGACACTTACCGACTACCGAAAAAAAGATGACGAGGGGAATACGCTTCACGAACGTTTCTTTTCAACAGAAGGATTGGCAGAATTTGTCCGTTTCATTGATTCAACACGCGAAAGGGTTATTGACAAAGAGATATACATTTCTACTGAAAAAGCGGGTGTACCTGTAGAGTTAGCTATTCTATATAACAGTTCATTCTCAGAAAACGTATTCTCTTACGTTAACAACATTAACACCATTGAAGGAGGTACTCACTTAACTGGTTTTAGAAGAGGTTTAACTCGCACCCTTAAAACATATGCCGAGAAGATGGGCATGTTGGCAAAACTGAAATTTGAAATTAATGGCGATGATTTCCGTGAGGGATTAACTGCCGTTATTTCGGTAAAAGTACAAGAGCCACAGTTTGAAGGACAAACAAAAACAAAACTTGGTAACTCCGATGTAAGTATTGCAGTTGACCAAGCTGTTAGTGTTGCATTGCAAAACTATCTTGAGGAGAATCCAAAAGACGCTAAAGAGATTGTAAATAAGGTTATTCTAGCCGCAACGGCACGTCATGCTGCACGTAAAGCCCGCGAACTAGTTCAACGTAAATCAGTTATGACAGGTGGTGGTTTACCAGGTAAGTTGGCCGACTGTTCAGATAAAGATCCTGCTCTTTGCGAATTATTTCTTGTCGAGGGTGATTCAGCGGGTGGAACAGCAAAACAAGGTCGCGAGCGAAAATACCAAGCAATTTTACCATTAAAAGGTAAAATTCTAAACGTTGAAAAGGCACAACCACACACCGTATTAGGCAACGACGAAATTACAACTATGTACACAGCACTAGGTGTATATATTGGAACGGATGACGACACCAAGGCATTAAATATTGCAAAACTAAGATATCATAAAATTGTAATCATGACCGATGCCGACGTGGATGGCTCGCATATTACAACACTTATTATGACCTTCTTCTTTAGATATATGAGAGAAATCATCGACCTAGGATATCTCTATATTGCCACTCCCCCACTCTATTTGTGCAAAAAAGGAAAGGTCGAGGAGTATTGTTGGACAGAACAACAACGTCATGCATTTATTGAAAAATATAGTGGCGGCAAAGAAGATTCTGTTCGAGTTCAACGTTACAAAGGTTTGGGAGAGATGAACGCAGAACAATTGTGGGACACAACCATGAATCCAGAACACAGAACCCTTCGTCAGGTAACTATTGACAATGCTGCAGAAGCGGACAGAGTTTTCTCAATGTTGATGGGAGATGACGTTCCTCCTCGCCGAGAGTTTATTGAGCAAAATGCTACTTACGCGAAGATTGACGTATAATATTTAAAAACACAAAAACAACAAAGGGGCTATTTCTAGCTCCTTTGTTGTTTTATATAATATCTTAACAATAACTAATTTCAAAAGCAAGGAGATAAAAAATGATTACCTTTGCACTCCCTTTTTAATATCATGAAAAACAACAACATAGAAGAGATGACTGAGGATAGATTTCAGGTGGCTGTAGAGATACTCAGGGAGCTCGTAGAGAACCCTGGCGAGCTATACAAGATGACCGAAGAGCGAAGGATTGAACTTTTCACTCTAGCGGGTAGGCTCTCGCATCCCGACAAAAAGGAGCTTCGCGAACGAAAAAAAGCAAAGGTAAAAGTCGAGAGAGAGACGAGGGTTGAGGCTGATAGAAAGGCGAGAGCATTGTCGGGTATTCGATCGGCGCGTGAAGCAAAGGTTTTTGTTGCTCCAACGGCTCTTTTAGAGGAGACAATTATTTCCAAAGCCGAGAATGTATTAAGCTCACCACGCAACTGCTATGTTTGCAAAGAGGAGTTTACTACACTTCACCACTTTTACGATTGCATGTGCAAAAAGTGTGGCGATTTTAACTACGCAAAACGCTTTGTGGTGGCTCCGATGGACGGACAGGTGGTTTTAATGACTGGATCGCGCTTAAAAATTGGTTATCAGGCTACTATGTTGCTTTTACGCTCGGGAGCTACTGTGATTGCAACCACGCGGTTTCCGGTAGATTCGGCCATAAGATACAGCGCTGAGCCTGATTACGAAACATGGAAAGATAGATTGCATATCTACGGATTGGATTTGCGCCATATTCCGAGTGTGGAGATTTTTGCCACCTACGTGGAGCAAAACTACGACAGATTAGATGTAATAATAAACAATGCAGCTCAAACGGTTCGTCGCCCATCGGGTTTTTACACCCACATGATGGAGAACGAAACCAAGAGCATGGAGGATATTCCTGAAAAGGCAAGACATCTGTTAAAGAGTCATTATAAATGCATTACGCAGCTTCAAGGCTTTGATCATTTAACATCGGAGCAGGCAAAAAACTTGCCAGTGGCATGGCACGGGAATCAAACAGGAATTGGAATTAGAGCATCAGCACAACTGTCACAAATACCATATAGTTTTGACAACTCAATAGTTGCAGAGGAGGTTTTTCCACAAGGTAAACTTGATGCTGATTTACAGCAAGTGGATTTGCGAACAACCAATAGCTGGCGCTTACGTTTAGGTGAAGTTCCGGCAGTGGAGGTTATTGAGGTTCAGTTGGTAAACTCGGTGGCACCATTTGTGCTGATAAACAGATTAATAGGCCTGATGCGTAAAGATTTTACGGGCAAAAAGCATATTGTAAACGTATCGGCCATTGAGGGTAAATTCTTCCGTTTTAGAAAAGAGGATAGACATCCACACACCAACATGGCAAAAGCTGCCTTGAACATGATGACTCATACGAGTGCAAGTGATTTTGCCAAAGATGGCATCTATATGAATGCTGTGGATACTGGTTGGGTTACCGATGAAGACCCAGCTCAGCTTTCGCAATACAAAGAAGAGGTGCACGATTTTCAACCACCTTTGGATATTGTAGATGGCGCAGCACGTATTCTCGACCCTCTATTTGACGGCATTTTGACAGGCAAACACTGGTGTGGACAATTCTTAAAAGACTATTTTCCGATTGATTGGTAATATTGCATTTTTACGATACAATTGTTATCTTTGAGTAGATTATAACTTAAAAACATAGAATCATGGCTAAAGAGAAATCGCCTACCAAAGAGGCAAAAAAGGAGCCTGAGAAGACTCTTAAAGAGAAAAGAGCCGCTAAAAAAGAGAAAGCAGCAAATAAAAGGGATTAATTTCCCTTTTATTTTAATCAAAGTATTAGGATAGCAAAATGGTCATAATTTAATATTTGACCTCACCCTAAATCCCTCTCCAAAGGAGAGGGACTTTGCCACTGAAAGATTTAGCAATATTCATATATTCTAAAACATGAAAAAGATAATAACCATGGTTATTTCAATTATCAATGCAGAATATCTCGGAGACTACAAAATCAAATTTCAATTCTCAGATGAGACCTCTCGAATTATTGATTTTAATGGATTTCTATCAAAAGCACAAAATCCAATGAGCAAGAAATATCTTGACAAAGCCCTATTTCAAAAATTTACAATTGAATATGGCGATATCATCTGGAATGATTATGAGCTCTGTTTCCCAATTTGGGATTTACACGAGGGTAATATTTAACTAATTACAATAAATAAATTACAATTTGAAGAATTTTTCCGAATTGGGCGTTGCCCCTCAGTTTATTAAGGCATTAACAGACAAAAAGATATTAGTGCCAACCGAAATACAAGAGAAATCTATCCCCTATTTACTTAGCATTGGTAGCGATTTTATTGGTCAGGCACCAACAGGTACAGGCAAAACAGCAGCCTTTGGATTACCATTGCTAAATTTTGTAAATCATAAAGTACCAAAAATACAAGCACTTATTCTTTGTCCTACACGTGAACTAGGGCAACAGATTGCTAAACAGCTATTTCATTACACTAAATATTCTGAAAAGATATTTGTTGAGGCCGTTTATGGTGGCGAAAATATTGAGCTGCAGACCAGTCGACTACGACGCACCACACACATTTTAGTTGCCACTCCTGGTCGACTACTTGAATTGGTTGAAAAAGGAATTGTATCGCTCGAGGATGTAGCAAAAGTTGTTTTAGACGAAGCAGATGAGATGTTATCTCTTGGATTTAAAAAAGATCTGGATAATATCTTAAAACTAACGAGTAAAAACAACGCAAAAACATGGCTTTTTTCAGCCACCATGCCCGATGATATTAAAGCCATCATCAAGAAATATCTTTCGCCTAAAGCAATGAAGGTTGAGGTAATACACAAAACTCGCAGTAATAAAGATATTACACACCAATACTTAGTTTGTACTGAGCAGGAGAAATTTCCATTTCTACTACATTTTTTAAATGGTCAAGGAGCAAATCGTGGCGTTATCTTTTGCAAAACCAAAGAGGCCACTAAGCAACTAACAGAACAATTAAAAGCTAAAAAGATTTCGGCAGATGCCATCCATGGTGATTTGCTTCAAATTGAACGCAACAAGGTGATGCGTGCTTTTAAAGGCGAAAAACTTAAAATATTAGTTGCTACCGATTTAGCAGCTCGCGGAATAGACGTAGCTGGCTTAGCTTATGTTGTTCATTACCAAATTCCTGATAAAGCAGAATATTACATTCATCGTAGCGGGCGAACCGGACGTGCCGGAATGAAAGGCCTCTCGATTGCATTTATTACCGAAGGAGAGATGAAGAGTTTTAAATTTATCGAAAAAGCGTTAGGGTTATCGATTGATAGGGTTAAGGTGAAATAAATTTTATAAGAGGGGGGCATTAAAGCTCCTCTTTTTTTCTGCTAACGCTTAAGTATCCTTATATAAATCCAATTCTCTAGGTGTACCTCTATTGAAAAATTAAGAACGATACTCCATTTTACTTAAGACCGCTTCTACAACAAGGTTGTAATTTTCTAAAATACAACACTTTACATTATTCGTCCATCATTTGTCCATCCCCCACAATGACACTTGTGAATAGTTTGTCTATACATAAAAAATCAGATTTTTAAATTTTTTAACAAAAATTGCATTAAAATAATTCATTTGTTAAAAAGAGTAATAAACCTCAATGGGATGACTACTCAAAATTGACAAAGATTGTATTTAACCATTTTTAGTTTAATTATTTATTTAAAATTTATTGATTATGAAAATGAACTTACTAAAGAGTGCCATCTTTATGATGTTTGCAACTGTTGCGTTATTTAGCTGTAGCGAAAGTAGTATTGAACAAGAGTTACCAACACCCGAAACCCCTTCCACCCTAAAAGCCGCTTCGGCGTGGTCTCGAGTTTTTACCGATAACTTTACCAACACAGGAAGCTGGAATAATTGGGCACGCACTCAGCGATTAGATTATAACTCAAAACTTTGTAGCTATCTATCATCCAACCCTCAAATTGCTACCTACGATAGTCGTACTTGCTTGGTACTGAGTGCTGTGAAAAATGGAAGCATTTGGAATTCTGGTCATGTCAAATCAAATTTTAGTTTTAAGCCATCTAACAATACCGAATATCGCACGTCGGCCTATATTAAGTTAGTAGCTTTAAATGGTTCATCGTACACGGGTTTTTCAAGCACGTATGGTGTGTGGCCAGCATTTTGGACGGTTCAAGAGTCGAATTGGCCTGTTAATGGTGAGATGGATATAATGGAGGGATACTCATTTGGTGGCAGTACCCGATTTACGAGTAATCTTTTCTATGGCTCATCAGCAAATAATAATCTGTTGGGCACATCGTGCGAGAAAAATTATTCGGTTGGCGAAGGCTGGCACCTTTATGATCAGTATTGGAAAAATGTAAATGGAACCGTAACTATAACCATCCAGCTAGATGGAAGAACAGTGGCAACCTATACCAACACTTCAAACTCAAACCTCAAATTACAAAATTTTGGTCCACATAATATTATCTTCAATTTAAACGTGGGATGTACCTCTTGGAATGCATTCGACAATAGTAGGATTAATGTATTTTCAAAAACGATGATGTGGATTGACTATGTAACGGTTGATAGAAGAACTCTCTAATTAACTTCTGAGATTAAACATTGCGACAAGCAGGGCTTAGAATGTGATTTTCTAGGCTCTGTTTTGTTTAACAATAGAGTATTAAGCAAAAAAACAATATCTCAAGAAGGCTCTATTTGCGGCTGTTTCCGATATTGTCCATACTTTGTCCATATCGAAAAATTGGTTTTGTTGATATTTTTTAGAAAAATTGCATCATTAATAATTCACAATTGTTGAACAGGTAATATTAAGAGTTCACTCTCAAATTTCTAAAAAGATATCTTATGAAAATCTATTTTCTAAAACCACTGCTCCTATTTTCTATTGCATCAATTGTTTTATTTAGCCAATGTTCTAATGATGAGAGCCCTGAAATTATCCCAACGATTACAACTCCTACAGAGCCACCAATTGCAACAGACTCAATTTGGACTCGAGTTTTTACGGATGAATTTAGCAGTGGTGCAAGCCTGAACAACTGGGCACGAACAGAACGATATGATTACAATTCTTCGCTATGCTCTTATGTGCCAGCCAATTCTACAGTGGCGACTTACGAAAATAAGAGTTGCCTTGTGTTAACAGCCGTTAAAAGTGGTAGCATTTGGAAATCGGGACACGTAAAATCAAATTTTAGCTTTAAACCGAGCAATAACACCGAGTATAAAACATCTGCTTATATAAAACTCATTGCGTTAAATGGCTCAACCTACACAAATTTTGCAAATACTTATGGCTTATGGCCAGCGTTTTGGACTGTTCAAGAGACTAATTGGCCAGTAAATGGGGAGATGGATATCATGGAGGGTTATTCGTTTGGGGGAACAACAAAATTTGCCAGCAATCTATTTTATGGAACAGCTGCAAATAGTAATCTACTTGGAACAACATGCGAAAAAGCATACACCGTTACCGAAGGATGGCATTTATATGAACAATACTGGAAAAATGAGAATGGTGTAGTAACAATTACTATTAAAGTAGATGATGTTGAAGTTTCAAGCTATTCAAACGCCTCAAATCCAAACCTAAAGCTTCAAAATTTTGGGCCTCATAATATCATTTTAAATTTGAATGTGGGCTGTACTTCTTGGAACGCATTTAATAATAACTCTATTAACGTTTTTACCAAAACAATGATGTGGGTAGATTATGTTACCGTAAACAAACGTACTCTCAAATAATTTAATCTAAAATACTCTGTTTTATTAATTCTCGATAATGACCTTAGGAGCTTTTTCTAAGGTCATTTCGCAATTTGGATCCAAAATCAATTCGTATTTCATATCAATTAACTTATATTTATATCTGATTGCACTAAAGAGTTTTGATTAAAGAATCATTCTATCGTAAATAACTTCTGATGAGTAAAATAATAGGATTTCTACTATTTTCTATTTTAACTATTACTGAACTTTGTGCGCAGTATCAGGAGATGTCGTTACCCTACGTAAAGAATTATACTACAAAAGATTACAGCGGTCAGCCCGATAACTTTGCAGCCATTGAAGATGATCGCGGCTTTATGTTTTTCGGTAATTTGTGGGGAATTCTGGAATTTGATGGTAACGAGTGGCGAAATATCTATTTCCCAAATGGATCAAGCGGAATATCCTTTGCAAAAGATACCCGCGGAACTATTTATTGTGGTGGTAGAGGGGAATTTGGCTATCTGAGCCCCGACTCGTTAGGATTTTTAACGTATAAATCACTCATTCATCTTTTAGATAAAAAAATTGATTTTAAAGATGTATGGGCAACCTATTACATAGACTCGTCCATTGTTTTTTGCTCTTTTGAGGCGCTTTTTGTTTTAAAAGATAACACTATTACTGCCATCGAACCGCACACATTTTTTGAAAGAGCCTACGTTGCACATAACAAACTTTATGTAAGAGATGAAGGCAAAGGTATTTTTCAACTAAATAGCGATAAGCTAGTTATAGCGAAGGGTGGCAGCTACTTTGCCCACATTGAGACATTGGTGATTCTGCCTTTTAAAAGTGATAAGCTTCTGATTGGAAACAACCGAAACCTCTACTTAAAAGATGGAGATCAAATAATACCATGGAAAAACTCGGTATCAAATTATCTAGACGAAAGTAGGCTATTTACTGCCATCAAACTGAATAATGGTAACTACGCTTTAGCATCTAACACCAAAGGAGTTATTATTGTGGATGAAAATGGTGATATCAGAGAGATATTTGACAAAAACAGAGGTCTCTCAAGCAATAATATTCTAAATCTATATTCTGATTCGGTTGGAAATTTATGGGTCTTAACTCGTGGCGGAATATCTAAAATTGAACTCAGTGGATGTTTCAGTTATATCAATGAATTCCAGGGAGTTTCAGGCTTAAATTATGTCTCTTGTAACTACAACAACACGCTCTATTTGGGGACCTCGGAGGGGCTCTATTTTCAAGATAGATCTTTAAAAGGAGAAACCCTATTTACAAAGATTCCATCAACCAAAGGAAATGTTTGGGCTCTGCAACAATTTGGAGATGAGCTATTTTGTGGGCATAATGAGGGAGTATTTATCATCAATGGGCAACAGAGCTACCATATTCCCGACACGAAAGGGGTTTGGTGTTTTATTCAACCCAAAGGTTATAAAAATATTATACTTGGTGGCACCTATTTGGGCATTATAGTGCTTGAGAACGATGGACAAAGGTGGTTTAACAGAGGCTACGTAAAAGGGTTTAGTGAATCGTCGCGTTTTATTGTTCAAGATAAGTTGGAGGAGTTTTGGATTAGTCACGGAAACAAAGGACTTTTTAAAATATCGCTTAACCATAATCTCGATTCAATACTCAACATCAAAACCTATGGTAAAGATGAAGTGTTAAATTCGCTATTCAACAATTCGGTCTATAACTTTGATAATGAGATAATAGTAACCAACAACGATGGGTTGTATAAATATAATTACACCAATAATAAATTTGATGCGTGGCACGAATTAAACTCGGCCATAGGCGAATTTGTTACTATTCAGAAGTTTGTGGTAGAATCGAACAACTCCTTTTGGATTATTTTGAATAATGAAAAGATCATGCATCTTTCGAAAAACAGCAAAGGGGAGTTTTTGTCGGATATGACAATTCGAAAATTTAACCGCCGTTTAGCGGGGTCTTTTGAACACATTTTACCGCTCGATAAAAATAATACGCTCATTGCCACGCTTGAAGGATCTGCTATTTTTGATATCGACAAATACAAACAAAACACCCGTTTAAACCATGAGCGATTTAAATCCTACATCCGAAAAATCGAACTAACACGAGATGGAATTAAGGTGGTTAATGGAGGTAACAAACACATCGAAAGCCCTACAAATCAAACGATACCGAAATTTAGCTATAACCAAAACTCCATTAGATTCAGTTTTAGTTCCAACTGTTTTGAAGATGTTGAACTAACAAAATACCAGTTCACCCTTTCGGGCTTTGAAAACACTTGGTCGCCTTGGACATCGGCCACTCAAAAAGAGTACACAAATCTTCCCGCAGGTCGTTATAAATTCCAAATACGGGCATTAAATAGTTTTGATCAGCAAAGCAAAGAGGACACTTACGAATTTGTGATACTCCCGCCTTGGTATAAATCCACTTTTGCCTATTTGATTTACCTGATTTTGATAGCCTTAGTACTTTTTGGAGGGTACAAGTATATTGTACATCGTTTTAACCTACAAAAACAGAAGCTAGAACTCAAAAAAGAGCGAGAGCTACGAAAATTAAATAAGAAACATCTTGAAGAGCAGATAAAAAATGAAAACGAGATTTTAAAACTTAGTAACGAAAAACTATTGGCCAATTTGGCTAACCTTGAACAACAAGAGCTCCTAAGAAAAAAAGAGGAACAACTTAATTTTGAACTAGATAGAGCTAAACTCGAACAGTTACAGCATGAGCAAGAGCTGCATCAGCTTGAAATAACTCACAAGAACAAAGAGTTATCCATTTTAGCCATGCAAATAGCCCATAAAAGCGAATCTATTTCAAAGATAAGGGAGTATCTAACTCATTTTACAACACAAAACAGTCTATCTGATTTTAAAACCATATCCGCTCAACTATTTCAATTTATCGATAAAGATAGTGAGCAGGATAAGGAGTGGAAAGAGTTTCAAGAACATTTTAACATCGTTCACAGCAGTTTTTTAACAAAACTAAAGGCCGAATATCCAACCATAAGTCCCACATTATTAAAACTTAGTGCCTATTTAAGAGTTAAAATGACCAACAAACAAATTGCCCGATTAATGAATACAACGGTTGAGTCGGTACTTAAAAGCAGGTATCGACTGAGAGAGAAGCTTCAGCTAAATGCGGAGGATAATTTGGATGATTTTATTGAAAGGTTTTAAGGGACAAAAAATTATTCTGCAACACAAATATCTATTCTAATACTTACAATCTACAGTTTATTTTGCAATAATCAAACTCTTATTTTTTATGCATCGAATAGGTAAACCAGTTACTCGCAAAAATGACCATGCTACAGTGGCTGGTTGATCATTATAAAGGGAGCAAACATAAGATCTTGTTTTCTCTAAGTCGTCTGGGGTACTGCTCCAGTAGTGTACCGATCTCATTAAACTTTTAGGGTGTTCAGTAAAATTGCCATTTCCTAAACGCACTAATGGCGCAGAAATTCGAAGAGGTGAGTTAAACGCATCATTGAATGTACGCCAACCGCCGCTTGCTAATTGCCATTCCAATTTTGTTGGAACATGCCAACCTGCAGGACAAACATTTGTATTTTCCTCCAATTTGGCTACTCCGGTATACCATCTATTGACCCATACATTATCTTTTGTCCAATCTCCATTCTTTTCATCAGCAATAATAAAACGCGAATGACCAGGTTGTTTCTTGGGGTTAGCCAACTCTTTAGTTGTAGAGATATTATCTTTAAGTTGATGTCCATCGCTTTCTCTACCCCACTGGTAATAATCACCATATGAGAGGGAGTCGGTTATCGATTCGGCCGCACGCTCAGCTCCTAGATTACGATCGAGCCAATATCTTCCTTGATACTTAACGACTTTGTAAGTAACAAACTCATTGTTGTAATAAAAAACAAGGCTACTTATTTGACCAGATTCGATAAGGATATTTTGCATTGCAACAAATTGGTTGTAAATCATAGCTCTTTCTTGAGCACTCACAATAAATGTGTCATTATCGGCCATTAAGGTATTATTTCGATATGATTGACCAATAACGTATTGTGTTACAATCAAAGGCAAAATAAATAGTACAACAATGAATAATCTAAAATACTTCATACAAAACATGATTGATTTTTAAACAATGAAAGGTCTTGCTATGCATAAAAAACGATAACAAGACCTTCTCTAAAATTAAAGTTTATAATCTACTGGAATCACATACTGCACCCGCACATTTTGGCCATTTTGCTTACCCGCCGAAAACTCTAATAAACTGATAACTCTAATTGCCTCATTTTTCATATCAACAAGGGCTGTAGTGTTTTCAGCTCTTCTAGAATCAGCTAATGGCACAATCGATTTGATAACTTCCACACTTGTTACTTTCCCTATTTCGTCCACAACAAAGTGCACATACATCTTTGCAGACACCTTATTGTCGAGTGCTGATTTTGGATAAGTAAGATTTTGCTGAATAAACAAAGCAATATCGGCATCATTACCTGTTTTGTACTTTGGCATTGCTTCCACCATATTGAATGCCAGTGTGTCTGTTGGAGTTATAGATTCAACATCAAGAGTATCAGACTCATTCAAGTCGAGATTTAAATAAACCATTTTATATCTATCTACCTTTCTAGTTGTAGCAGATTCTGAAGAACTAGAGTTATTCTCCTGTGCCCATGAATTTACATTAATAGCCAATAATACAAATGCTAAAAGCAACATTGGCATCGAAAGAAGATATTTTACCTTAATAACTGAACTTGATTTTTTAGTTGTCATCATTTTTAACCGTTTTTTTAAAAGTGAATAATTAAAATTGTTGGTTAAGCTAAAAGATGTTATCCCAAGACTTTTCTTAAAGAGCATCTCCTGATACCTAACCTTGTCAAAACCTTCGAGCAACACACGGTTATCGGCCAAAAACTCGTGCTCCGACCGCAAAGAGTGTCGTAACAGCCAGACGAAAGGGTTAAACCACTGAATAATTGTGACAATCTCCATAAGTAGAATATCCAGCGTGTGGAACTCATCTTTATGGGCTTTTTCGTGCACAATTGTCTCATCAATTTTTCCACTCTCAAAATCAATTTTGGAGATAAACAGAATATTGAAGAAGGTAAAGGGTGATAGGTCGTTGTTGAGAACCACTGCTCTGAATCCATGATAGTTGTACTTTGGATATCGTTGGTACAAAAAATGAATTTGCGCAAGGCTCGACAAAAACCGCAAACAAAAAAACAGGGCGCCGCTAATATATACTATCGATAATATATTCCATAAATCAAGACTCTTAACAACGTCAGCAGGCGCAGCATTACCACTGATAACCACTGTGTTAAGAACTTTTGCAAAGATGGTAGGAGGCAAACTCGCTACCGAAAAACTAAAAATGGGTGCCAAGATTGAAATAACCATGGCAAAGAGCAAAAAGAGTCTATTCCAAGAGTAATAGGTCTCATTACGAAGCACAAGCCAGTAAAAAGTGTATAACAACGACAACGCTGTAACCGATTTTAGTAGATAGATTTCAAAAGTTCCCATATTACTTCTCCTTTTTAGCGTCTAACTGCTTCTGCAACAGATCAATAATCTCTTCAATCTCTTTGGCCGACAAATTCTCCTTTTTTGAGAAGAAGGAGACCAGATTTGTATAGGAGTTTGAGAAGTATTTCTTCATCACTCCACTGAAAAAACCTTTGGTATAATCCTCTTTTGATATAAGCGGAAAATACTGATGTGTTTTTCCAAACGCTTTATGATTCACAAACCCCTTGGTTTCGAGAATACGAATAATGGTAGAAACCGTATTGTAAGCAGGCTTTGGCTCAGGCATCTTTTCGATGATGTCGTTCACAAACGCTTCGTTAAGGCTCCATAAAATTTGCATAATCTGCTCCTCGGCAGTGGTTAACTCTTTCATATTCAATTTATTTAAACATTATTGCATCACCAATCATTTGTTTAAGCACCGACATATCTTTAATATTATTGGACACCACTAAACCTTGTTTATCAATCACTGTCGAATGTGGAATAGAGTAAACGTTATAACTTTTCTTAACCTGATCTTTCCAATTTCCCTTACAAAACAGATTTATACCACCTAAGCTACTCTTATTCACAAAATCTGCCCACTTTGTATTATCATAGTCGAGTGAGATGTTGATTATGACCAGATTGCTATTTTCATCTGCTTTTAAAATCTGACTCTTCTCTTTTATCGACGTTATGCACGGAGCACACCATGTAGCCCAAAAATTCAGCAGGATTACTTTTCCTTTATAATCAGAGAGTTTCACTAGATTTCCGGTTACATCTGTCAAAATAAAGGGAGGTGCTTTATCACCTTTATTCAAAGTGTTTTGCGATTTAAATTTCGCAACTTGGGAGTCTCGGTACTTAACAATTTCGTTATAGAGAGTGGTATCGGAGCATAGAGGTTTAATTCGAGTAACAATAGAGTCAACACTAGTGAGATAGCTCTCCAGATCCTCAATTTTATTTAAATATTTAAGGGATAAAAGAGATGATACTCTTGTTGCCAAAAAGAAGGATAGATTCTTCTGAATGTTCTTTGATACCTCATTAATATTTTCATTAACATATTGAAGATAAGCCTCATTTGAAAAATTTCTCGGCATTAAGAGAGTGTCAAATTTCTGCGAGCAGATAGAGAATAAGATGTTCAGGTAATCTTCTGTAAAAATGGCATCCTCATCATCCAAATCAACATTTAGCTCCTCAATAAAATTAATTGGTCGATCTAACGATTGTGAATAAAAATCATTCCGTTGACTAAACTGACACATTTTATCTGATGCACCTTTATATAAAATGTTTTTACGTTCAAAATCAAGAAACCAGTTAGGTATTCTATTAAGCTTTTCAAAATCATTGAGCGCCTCCAATCTTTTGGTTGTTATTGTGTCGATCCGTAGATTATAACTCTTTACATCTTCCGTCATGTAAGGACCTGGTGAATAGTTCAAACTGCCATTGGTGAGATAGTTAGATGGTAATAGTTTGTCATTATCTAACAGAACTCGTTTTTGCAAAACAATGGATGTGTCACCATTGTACTCGATATTTAAAGTCTCATTTGGCTTGACAAATAATATAATGCGATCAATATTGTTCTTATCATAAATGTATAAATAGATAGGATGCATTATATTGAGATCAATGATATAAGTCGAATCCTTTTCAAAAGCGAGTTCTCCAGAAACTTGACCAAAAGGGAAAAAGATGTTATAATAATACGGAAGCTGCTGACCAACACTCAAGTTACGTACATGAAACTTTATTACGGAATGTCCATCAAAGTTTAACTGATTCAACGACGGCGGCAAATCGGCACGACATTGAGTAAAGAGAATAACTGACAACAATAGATAGAATATTCTTTGCATAACGATTTTGTTTTGTATAAAACAAATCTACAACTAAAGTTTTAGTTATACAACTAATTTATTAGTTTTTATTTTAGGAGAGATAGATATTGGAGTGTATTGCAAGTTGAAAGTACGAAATAATTGGCCTAACCCTAAATTCCACTCCAATGGATAGGGACTATGCCACTAACAACAAAGATTGATATGAGAAATTCATTACACTCGTACATAATAATCAAACATATCAATATTGTATTTTAATGAATACAATAACAACACACAATTGTATTTTATAAAATACAAAATAACGAATTAAATATAATCTTTATAATACAAAATATAATTATATTTGTATTGTATAAAATACAACATCATGGAAAAACTATTCTCCACCTTTTACCAACAAATAGAAAGGACCGAACTAAAACACATCCGATATAACTACCCCGATATTAGATGGGAGAATAGGCTAATAGCCATTGTTGGCTCCCGAGGAACGGGTAAAACAACCCTGCTTTTCCAATATATAAAGCAAAACTTCGCACCCTATTCAACCGAGGCGCTCTATGTATCGCTAGACAATTTATGGTTTACCAACCATACCCTACTAGATTTGGCCGACGATTTTTATAAACTTGGGGGCAAAGCTCTGTTTATTGATGAGGTACATAAATATCCAACATGGTCGAGAGAGATAAAAAACATCTACGACAGCTATCCAGACTTAAAGGTTGTCTTCACAGGATCTTCGCTCTTAGAAATTCTAAAAGGCGAGGCAGATTTAAGCCGTAGAGTCATTGTATATCAGATGCATGGAATGTCGTTTAGAGAATTTCTAGATTTTGACTTAGGTTACAAAATGACACCCATTGCTCTCGATGAGATAATAAAACACCATGTGGAAATTGCCATGGAGATAAAACGCCACCTAAAACCTATTGTGGAGTTCAATCAATATACGCGTTACGGCTATTTCCCATTCTATTTTGAAGATAAAATTCTCTATCACGAGCGGTTACTGGCAACGCTTAACGTAATACTTGAAGTTGATCTGCCGTCGATAGAAAGAATTGACTTCGCATCCATACATAAGATTAAAAAACTCTTCGCCATTCTTGCCACACTGGTGCCCTACTCGCCCAATATTTCAAAACTTAGTGCCGATGTAGGTGTAACGCGCGTTAGCTTGCATAACTATCTATATTTCTTGCAAAAGGCGCAAGCTATATTGCTTCTTGAGCAAGAGGCTTCGGGAATGAGACAAATGACAAAACCAGAAAAAATATATTTGGGAAATACCAATTATGCCTACGCTTTAGGTGGCGAACAGGCCGATATTGGAAATATACGAGAGACATTCTTTTTTAATCAGGTAAAGGTTAAAAACAGTGTTACTTACTCGCCCGATGTTGATTTTTTGGTAAACAACAGCCTAAATTTTGAAATTGGCGGTAAAAATAAAACCCAGAAACAGATAAAATCGCTTCCAAACAGCTTTTTGGCGTTAGATAATATTGAGGTTGGATTTGGCAATCAGATACCACTTTGGATGTTTGGGTTGAGCTATTAGTATTCTAAAACAAGGAAGTCCACGAATTACACGAATTTCACTAATTACATGCGGTTAAAAGTAATGTGAGTTAAATAAAGTCGTTACTTAGAATGGCCTCACCCTAAATCCCTCTCCAATCGAAGATCAGCGGAGCTAAAGGAGAGGGACTCTGCCGCTACCTAAAAAAAAGCATACGACATTTAATTTTTTCAAGAATTTAAATACCTAAAAAAAGTATAATACCGCAACGCATAAGCCAGCAACAAGTCCAATATAGAATCCTTCTCGAAAAGTTTTAAACTTTGGATGCTTGATAGTTGTAAAGATACTCATAGGTATAAATGCTTAAAAATTAGAATATATCACTAGTGTCCGGTTATTGAACTAGAGTTTTCTCTACATGCCTTAACTGTAAAGGGTTTTAGAGGTTTTTTTTATTTTTCGATTTGAAATTTTTCTTGAACTTCACCTGAAATTAAAATTCAGGTTTATGAATCAAGGC
>RRZT010171649.1_pt1 | contig 26935 bp, 24 predicted proteins | sample 2165551 | NCBI WGS metagenome assembly RRZT01 (sample SAMN10456910, study PRJNA506462) | wastewater metagenome | biome: wastewater; feature: sludge; material: wastewater sludge; isolation source: wastewater sludge with Escherichia coli K12::gfp cells carrying plasmid... | place: USA: Moscow, Idaho... | reverse complement strand
GATGTAGTTATCCCGATCCCGGAAACTTCTTGCGATATCGCGCTGGAAATTGCGCAGAAACTGAATAAACCATACCGTCAGGGTTTTGTGAAAAACCGCTATATCGGCCGTACCTTTATTATGCCGGGTCAGACCCAGCGTAAGAAATCAGTACGTAACAAGCTGAATGCGATCTCTTCTGAATTCAAGGGTAAACGCGTTCTGCTGGTGGATGACTCTATCGTTCGTGGTACCACGTCTGCCCAGATCGTAGATATGGCGCGTGAAGCGGGTGCCGAGAAGGTTTACTTCGCCTCAGCTGCACCGGAAATTCGTTTCCCGAACGTCTACGGTATCGATATGCCAGTCGCCAGCGAACTGATTGCTTATGGTCGTGAAGTGGATGAAATCTGTCAGCTGATCCGTGCCGATGGCCTGATTTTCCAGGATCTGAACGATCTTGAAGCGGCTGTTCGTGAATGTAATCCGGAAATCAAACAATTTGAAACCTCCGTATTTAATGGCAAATACATTACCGGCGATATCAATGATGATTATCTGGCGTTCCTGAATAACCTGCGGAATGACGATGCCAAAGCCGATCGGGAGTGGAGTGAAGCCACCGCCGATTTAGAGCTGTATAACGGCGAAAATTGATGAGTAAACAGAGCCCCGAAAGGGGCTCTGCTATTTCAGCAACACTCTATTTCGACAACATCCAGCAGTGCCAGCGCTTCACTGTCTTCATATAATTCAAACAATTCCCTGATCTGATTCAGATTGCTGTGGATCAGAAACAGATCATCCGGTTTCGGACCATTCCCGCCTTCTGCCTTTTTCCTGAAATAGTCCCAGAACTTATTGGTCTTTTGCGGATCATCGATATGTTTATGGATATAAGACATTAAGATGCGCGCATTGCCATCACAATCAATGCCATCAAAAGTAATATACCGATCTGTAGTGATATCGGATGGTGTCGCTTTTTTCTGTTTACAACTGCAAGGCATAGGTCATTCCTCTGATGAATGGGAAAGGAATTGCCAGCGGATGATATGTGAATTGTCGCATCTCAGTAAAAATGCAGTAAAAGTAACAATTCAAATATAACAAAGAGAGGCTGGCACATGATTACACCGGGTTATTGCGTAATTTGTGCCAGTTAAAACTGCGTTAGCCGAGAGAGGCATCCAGCAGCATCATCACGATAAATCCGGCAATCAGAGAGAACGTCGCCAAATGTTCATAACCCCGCCGATGAGTCTCCGGAATAATTTCATGGCTGATAACAAACAGCATGGCTCCCGCCGCCAGTCCGAGCATACAGGGCAGCATGGCAACTGAAACGATCCCTAATGATGCACCAATTAATCCGCCAATCGGTTCAACCATACCGGTTAATGCCGCAATAACAAACGCGGACAGCCGGCTATGATTGATTGACAGCAGAGAAGCCGCGACGGCTAATCCTTCCGGGATATTTTGTAAACCGATACCGGTTGCCAGCGTAATCGCATTTGCCGGGTCACTGCCTGCAAATGCCACGCCTACTGCCATACCTTCCGGAAAGTTATGCAGTGTGATGGCCATGATAAACAGCCAGATCTTCCGGATTTTTGTTTTCATCTGATTATCGTTGCCGATAATAAAATGTTCATGCGGCAGGTGCTGATGTAAAAACCACAGGCCAACAGCCCCGAGCAATATACCGCTACTCACCAGCAATACAGCGGGAAACCGGGACTGGAGCAGTGCTTCAGCATGTTCCAGTGCCGGCAATAACAGCGAGAAAAAAGTGGCAGCCAACATGATCCCGGCTGCGACACTAAGTAACGCATCTTCCAGTCTGGCGGAGAGTTGGCGGAAGATAAAAACCCCGCCGGCGCCGGCAGCAGTACCGATCCCGCCGGCGATAAAACTGGCCAGTAATCCGGCCCAGATAGCTTGATTCATTCATACTCCTGTTGAATCGGTTTATTCAGGCCGTTTACGTTTTTCTTACCTGTTATTCCAGCAAGCTGCGCAGCATCCACGCTGTTTTTTCATGCAGCTGGATTCGCTGGGTCAGCAGATCAGCAGAGGCTTCGTCACCGGCTTTTTCAATTAACGGGAACAGGGAACGGGCGGTGCGTACGACGGCTTCCTGACCAGCTACCAGATTTTTAATCATATCCTGCGCTTTAGGCACATGGTTGTCTTCCGGGATCACCGTCAGTTTGGCAAATTCCTGGTAGGTCCCCGGAGCAAAAACACCCAGCGCACGGATACGTTCTGCGATTAAATCAACAGCCAGTGACAGTTCGGTATACTGGGTTTCAAACATCAGATGCAATGTATTGAACATTGGACCGGTAACGTTCCAGTGGTAGTAATGCGTTTTCAGATAAAGCGTGTAGCTGTCAGCCAGAAAGCGGGCGAGGCCGGCCGCAATCTCCAGACGATCATTTTCAGCAATACCAATATTAATAGGTTGATGTGGCATGATGTGCTCCTTGGTTGCATTTGATTTTTCAAATCATTTATAGGTTATAGCCTTTGCTATGTATACATAGTAGGCAGAAACCAGCAGCATATCCAATTGATAACACGGAATCTTTTAATAGGAATAACCTATCAATAGACAGGTTAATTGCGGTAACCGACAGAAAGAATATTGGCGGTTACCGCAACGGAAGATCGTTCAGTGTCAGGAGTTTTTGTCTTTGCCGTCAGTTTCGTAAGGAAACTTCAAATGGCCATACCGTATCACCAGAACGGTGACCGCCATCAGGAAAGCACTGGCAGAGACACCAACCAGTTGCCAGGCATCCATCGATTTCATATCCAGAATCAGATAACGCGCCAGAGCGACAATCGCGATATAGAGTGGGATCCGGATCGGCATTTTTCCTGATTCCAGATACATCGACACCATCGCCAGTACTTCCAGATAGATGAACATCAGTAACAAGTCAGCCAGCGCGACTTTTTGCAGACTGATCATCGATAATACTTCTGTGCCGATAGCGAAAATACTGGCGATGGCAATGATTACCAGTCCGATATCCTGCATCCACTCCAGTGCTGTTTTGATTAGATTATTTATTGGTCGCATATTATGTTCCGGCCATTGTTTGTGCTTTGGATCACAATATAACCACAATAAGCTTATGTTGTTAATGTTTTGTAACAAAAAAACAACCTGTGGATGATTTATTTGAATCCCGTGGTAGCAAACACCGGAATTTGCTATGTTACTGTAACATTGAAATGCCGGATTGAAGAGAATGAGCCAGAAACACCGTCGTCCCACGTTACAGGATGTTGCTGATCGCGTAGGTATTACCAAAATGACGGTAAGCCGCTATTTAAAGGATCCTGCATTGGTTTCTGCTGCCGCGCAGGAAAAAATTGCTGCTGCGCTGGATGAACTGGGCTACATACCTAACCGTGCTCCGGATCTGCTGTCGAATGCGAAAAGCAAAGCCATCGGCGTATTACTGCCTTCATTGACTAACCAGGTATTTGCCGAAGTGATCCGTGGTGTTGAAGCGATAACAGAGCCTGCGGGCTATCAGACTATGCTGGCGCATTATGGTTACAGCTCGGAAGTTGAACAGGAGCGCATTGCCTCTCTGCTTTCTTACCATGTCGATGGGTTGATCCTTTCTGAAAGTTATCATTCAGAACGTACGCTGCGCATGATCCAGACGGCGGGTATTCCGGTGGTGGAAATCATGGATTCGCGTTCCCCGGTGATTGAACAAGCTGTTGGCTTTGATAACGCGGCGGCCAGTTATGCGATGACCGAATTGATGCTGCAGAAAGGTTATCGCCGGATTGTCTATTTCGGCGCGCGGATGGACGTGCGGACCAGACTGAAGATGGAGGGGTATGCCGCAGCAATGCAGGCGCATGGGCTGGAACCGCTCAGTATGGCAACAGATGCCGCATCTTCATTTTCACTGGGTGCCAGATTACTGTTGGATGCGCGGGCTCGTTATCCGGATATGGACGGTATTATCTGTACTAACGATGACCTGGCGGTTGGCGCTATTTTTGAATGTCAGCGGCAGGGGATTGCGATCCCGGAAGAGATAGGTATTGCAGGTTTCCATGGTCATGATATCGGTCAGGCAATGGTGCCGAAACTGGCGAGTGTGATCACACCGCGTGAAGCGATGGGACGCGTTGCGGCGGAACAATTATTAGCGCGGATTAATGGTGCTGAATTAACCGAGCCGGTTATTGATTTGGGGTTTGAGTTGTCGGCGGGGCAGAGTATTTAGTTTTTTGTTTAAAGCCAGCTGTAGGTAATAAAACACGGACACGCCGGCTGGGTTTTAGCGCTCGCTATAAAGAAGATTGCCGGGAGTAAATTAGCAGACCGTCGGCGGCATGGATGCCGCCGTCGAGCGTCCAGGGATGGATTCACCGCGTGTCTGCGTTTTACTTCCGGCAGTCTTTGGCCTAATTAGCCTTTTAAGCCTTTAATCAGCGCTACCGCTTCAGCAGACAGCTTGGTGATGTCATCCCAATTACCGGCTTTTTCTTTGTCAGCCGGGATCATCCAGGAACCACCTACTGTCGCGACGCATTTCAATGCCAGATAGGCGGCTACGTTTTTCGGACTGACACCGCCAGTCGGGCAGAATTTGATCTGCGGCAACGGAGCGGAGATCGCGGCTAACGCCGGTGCGCCGCCGTTGGCTTCTGCCGGGAAGAATTTCAGATGGGTGTAACCCATATCCAGAGCTGTCATGATTTCTGATGGTGTGCTCACACCCGGAATCAATGGCACAGCATTTGCGGCGGCATGAGCCAGCAGTTTGTCGGTAAAGCCCGGAGAAATGATGAATTGCGCGCCTGCCGCAACCGCCTGATCATATTGTTCCGGGTTCAGAATCGTGCCTGCACCTACCAGTGCTTCCGGCATCGCTTCGCGAATAGCGCGGATGGCATCCAGTGCCGCAGCAGTACGCAGTGTAATTTCAAATACATTAATACCACCCGCTGACAATGCTTTTGCCATTGGCACTGCATCGGCAACATTATCAATGACCATGACCGGTACGACCGGTGATGCGGCAAATACGGTGGCAGGAGAAAGTGTCCAGTTCATGTTGAAGTCATCCTTTCATTAAAAGTCGTTATCAGAAAATAAAATTGAAGCACCTTGTTCCGCGCTGGTAACCACATGACGGAAGGCACCAAACAGTTCACGGCCCAGGCCATAGTGCTGTGCTGTCAGATTGGCTTTAGCCAGCGGACGCGGACGAATATCATCAAGAACATGCAGCGTGCCGTTCGTAGCATCCAGACGGATACGGTCTCCCGTCTGCAGTTGCGCCAGCGGACCGCCTTTTGCTGCTTCCGGCGTGATATGGATAGCAGCAGGGATCTTGCCTGATGCGCCGGATAAACGGCCATCAGTGACCAGCGCCACTTTATGACCGGCTTTTTGCAGATTACCCAGTATCGGCATCAGTTTATGCAGTTCCGGCATACCATTGGCGGCCGGGCCGTTAAAGCGTACGACGATGATGGCATCACGGTTCAGTTCACCCGCTTTATAGGCTTTTTCGACATCATGCTGAGAGTCGAAGACCACAGCGTCTGCTTCGATGTAGTGATACTGTTCTGCGACCGCACTGACTTTAATGACACAGCGACCCAGGTTGCCGGAAAGCACTTTCAGGCCACCAGTCTGATTGAAGACCGCTTCGCTGTCGGATAACACTGCCGGATCTTTCGACTCGGTGACGGGGTGCCAGCTTAGCTTGTCATTATCAAGTAGCGGATGTTGCAGATAGTCCTGCATATTGCCAGTCAGCGGGGTAGCATCCATATGCAGCAGACCACGATTAGCCAGACCACGTAACAACAGCGGTACACCGCCAGCCTGGTGGAAGGCGTTAATATCAGCCGGGCCGTTCGGATACACTTTCGCCAGCAAAGGTACGGCATCGGACAGATCGCGAAAATCATCCCACGTCAGAATCAGACCAGCGGCACGGGCGACAGCGACCATGTGCATGGTATGGTTGGTACTGCCACCGGAAGCCAGCAGTGCAACCAGACCATTCACCAGTGATTTTTCATCCACCAGCTGATACAGCGGACGATAGTTGGTTGAGCCGGAAACCAGACTTGGCAGCAGCGCGGCTACTTCATTGGTCAGTGCATGCCGTAATTCAGAGTCCGGTGACACAAACGCAGAACCCGGCAGCATCAGCCCCATTGCTTCAAACACTAGCTGATTGGTGTTGGCGGTACCGTAGAAAGTGCAGGTACCCGGGCTGTGATAAGCCTGATTTTCCATTTCCAGCAGTGCGTCTTTACCTAATTCGCCGGCTGCGTATTTCTGACGGATCCGCACTTTCTCATCATTACTGATACCGGTGCTCATCGGCCCGGCCGGTACAAATGCGGTTGGCAGATGTCCGAAGGAGAGCGCGCCAATCAGCTGACCGGGTGCGATTTTGTCACAGATCCCCAGCAGCAGTGTTGCATCAAACGCATTGTGGCTCAGGGAAACAGCCGTGGACTGTGCAATCACATCACGGGAAAACAGCGACAGATCCATGCCCGCCTGACCCTGTGTGACACCATCACACATGGCCGGAACACCACCGGCGACCTGCGCACTGTGACCTTCTGCCGCCAGCACCGCTTTTATTTGATCAGGATATTGCTGATAAGGCTGATGGGCACTCAGCATATCGTTATAAGCAGTAACGATAGCGACGTTGACACGGGTCATGTCCATCAGCGTGTTTTTCTGAGCATGTGAGCAGGCTGCCAGCACATGCGCCAGATTGCCACAGGCCAGAGTGCCGCGTGGCCGTCCGGCTGCGGCTTGTGCCTGCATACGTGCGACATAGTCTGCCCGTAAGGCAGCGCTACGTTCGCGAATGCGTTCTGTTACCTGCTGAATCACTGGGTGCATGTTAATTCCCCTTGTAATGCGGCCACGCAACGGTTGACCACAGTGGTTAAATCGCCATCAATACTGACGTGTAAGACATCTGGTTCTGTCTCGTCCGGCATTTCCAGCGCTTCAAACTGGCTTTTTAGTAAGCCGGTGGGCATAAAATGACCTGCGCGGGCTTTCATGCGGGCTTCAATCAACTCATAGCTGCCATGAAGGTAAATGAAACGCATGGTCGGATTACCTTCACGCAGACGATCGCGATAACGGCGTTTCAGTGCTGAACAGACAATGATGCCGGTTTCGTTTTTGTGGCACAGGCTATAAGCCGCATCACTAAGACGTTCCAGCCATGGTGCCCGGTCGTCATCATTCAGCGGTGAACCGCCAGCCATCTTTTGTATATTGGCGCGGGGATGCAGATCGTCACCATCAATAAACTTAGCGTTTAATGCTCTACTCAAAGCGGCGCCTACAGATGATTTACCGCAACCAGATACTCCCATCAGGATGATGCTATGTCCTGCCATAATTTGACCTCAGTCTCAAATTTGATAATTGCACGTGGATGATGGCTTGTACCTTAGCATGTTACCGGTATCATGTTACCGGTAACAAGTTGATTTGTGAAGCGCGCCACAAATTCAAAATGAACCATCACCAATACGAGAGACAACTATGTTTGCAGAGACCGTCATTATGCCAATATCGCCGCCACCGTGCATCCTGAGCTCATTTTCAGTGTGTGTGTCCAGCGCTTTTACAGGAGTTCAATCATGCCGTTAATTATTGTTGCTGTTGGGGTGGCACTGCTGCTCTTGTTGATGTTGCGTTTTAAATTGAATGGCTTTTTGTCATTGATCCTGGTTGCTCTGGCCGTTGGTTTGATGGAAGGCATGCCTATTGCGGACGTGATGAAATCGGTGAAAGCCGGTGTAGGTGGCACGTTAGGTAGTCTGGCACTGGTTCTGGCATTTGGTGCCATGCTGGGTAAATTGATGGCTGACTGTGGTGGTGCGCAACGTATAGCGACCACATTGATTGCCTTGTTTGGTGTTAAGCGGATTCAGTGGGCAGTGGTGATTACCGGCTTTGTGGTGGGTTTCGCACTGTTCTATGAAGTTGGCTTTGTTCTGATGATCCCACTGGTATTTACCATCGCGGCATCAGCCCGTATTCCTCTGCTTTATATCGGTGTACCAATGGCTGCTGCATTATCCGTAACGCACGGCTTCCTGCCACCACATCCGGGTCCAACCGCGATTGCCGGTATTTATGGCGCTGATATGGGTAAAACCCTGCTGTACGGTATCATTCTGGCAGTTCCGACCGTGATCATCTCCGGTCCGCTGTTTGCGATGACGCTGAAGAAAATTGATAAACCAATCCCTGCTGGTTTATACAATCCGAAAGTATTCACGGAAGAAGAGATGCCTGGTTTTGGTGTGAGTGTATTCACTGCACTGATCCCGGTTATTCTGATGGCTGTGCAGGCAATCGCTAAAATGACACTGCCGGCTGACGCAGCAATTCTGGGATATACCGGCTTTTTTGGTGACCCGGTCATTGCGACTATGGTGTCAGTATTAGTTGCTATCTTTACCTTTGGTCTGAACTGCGGCAAAGAAATGAAAGAGGTGATGAACACTATCGCTGAATCTATCAGTGCCATTGCGATGATTATCCTGATCATCGGTGGCGGCGGTGCGTTCAAGCAGGTGCTGGTTGATAGTGGTGTGGATAAATACATTGCCGCGATGATGAATGGCAGTGGTATTTCGCCGCTGGTGCTGGCATGGGGTGTTGCTTCGGCATTACGTCTGGCGCTGGGTTCTGCAACGGTTGCAGCTATGACTACTGCGGGTATTGTGGCACCAATCATTGCAACCACCGGTGTGAGCCCTGAACTGATGGTGATTGCAACCGGTGCAGGCAGTGTGATTTTCTCTCATGTTAACGATCCGGGATTCTGGATCTTCAAAGAGTATTTCAACCTGTCAATTCCGGAAACTTTCAAGTCCTGGTCAATTCTGGAAACCCTGATTGCGGTTTGCGGACTGGTTGGCACCCTGATTCTGAGCAATATGATCTGATTTAACGCATATTTTGGAGCATCCGTCAGTGGATGCTCCTTCTCTTGCTTGACCCAAGCCTGTTCTATCAATACGCTAGTGCCGTCTGGTTAACCAATGAGGCCCTATATGGACGATAGCAGTCGCCACTCTGACTACTATTCAGCTAATTTCCGCGTTTTAAATTTTCTTTCCCATTATTCAGAAGCTTCAGCCACAAAGGCTGAAATAATGTCAGATGTTGATCATTTGCCTGTAAGACAGAATGCTTACTCTGTTGATCCGGAGGAGCAAAATGTTTGAATGGATGGTCGATCCCACCGCATGGCTGGGTTTACTGACACTGGTTGTACTGGAAATAATTCTCGGCATCGACAACCTGCTTTTTATTGCGATTCTGGCAGAAAAACTGCCGCCTGAACAACGCGATCGCGCCCGTTACTATGGTCTGGCACTGGCGTTGCTGATGCGTTTCGGTCTGCTGGCCAGCTTGTCGCATCTGGTCAGTTTTACGCAGCCGCTATTCACTATCTGGTCATTACCACTTTCCGGCCGGGATCTGATCCTGCTGACCGGCGGTTTCTTTTTGCTGTTTAAGGCAACCCGTGAATTGCATGGGCGAATAGAAGGTGCCTTGCACAGTGATGAACAGAAAAAAGTCTATCTGGGCTTCTGGGTTGTCGTGACACAGATCGTCGTGCTGGATGCGGTATTTTCACTGGATGCCGTGATCACCGCCGTCGGTATGTCCGATCATCTGACGGTGATGATGATTGCGGTATCGATCGCCATTCTGATCATGATGTGGGCCAGCAAACCACTGACGTTGTTTATCAATCGTCATCCGACATTAGTGATCCTGTGTCTTGGTTTCCTGCTGATGATCGGTTTCAGCCTGATGGCGGATGGTTTGGGCTTCCATGTACCGAAAGGTTACCTCTATGTCGCAATTGGTTTCTCTATCCTGATCGAGTTCTTTAATCAGCTGGCCCGTGCGAATCAGGAAAAACTGTTTAAGGGAAAACTGCGTCGCCGCGAGCGTACCGCTGAGATGGTGATGAGTCTGCTCGGTGTTAAGCAGGAAATGCCGCAGCATCGTGATGATGAATCAGTCAAAATGCCGCAGTCGCAGGTTGCCGTCTTCAGCGAAGAAGAAAAGGATATGGTGTCCCGGGTATTACAGCTTTCGTCGTTGCCTATCCGGGCAGTAATGACGGTACGCCGTGATATTGACATGCTGGATCTGACAGCGCCGCAGCAAGAAGCGTTGCAACTGCTGGCTCAAACCCCGCACTCCAGACTGGTGGTGACCCGCGATAATAATCGTGATGCCCCGCTGGGAATTATTCGTAAGCGGGATGTACTTGCTCAGCTGCTGGAAGATAAGAGTCTGCATATGGACTCGCTGATTCAGCCGGCATTATGTCTGCCGGAAACTATTTCGGTGTTGAATGCACTGGAACAGTTCCGTCAGGCCAAGACTTATCTGGCCTTTGTGGTTGATGAGTTTGGTAACTTTGAAGGGCTGGTTTCTATCCGTGACATTATGGAAGAAATTGCCGGTAAGCTGCCGGAAACAGGCGAAGAAGAGTCAGAATTTGTCATGCTGGCGCCGGGCAGTTTCCGCGTCAGTGGTGACATGCTGCTGAGTGATTTGCAGCGGGAACTGGCATTTCCTGCCGCAGCAACGGAGCATTATCATACGCTGGCTGGCTGGTTGTTGGAGTGGCTGCAACGCCTGCCAACTACCGATGAAGTCATCGAGTATGAAGGCTGGCAGCTTACTGTGACTGATATCCGGGCTCATCGTATTGAGTCGGTCTGGCTGACCCGTCAGCAAACAGAATAATAACCACCGGGTGGAATGATGAAGACGCAATTGATGCAACGCTGGCAGCAAGTCAGCCAATATCTCGCGGACTGGAGTGATAGTCTGCTGGCTGCAGAAAACACGCTGCAGCAGAAAGATAAAGTATATAACTGGCAGGCCTGGTTACTGCCCACTTTGCTTGGTCTGTTATTTGCGCTGCAGAACCCGCTGCTTTACGGTATGGCGCCGGCTTATGACGCCTCGCTGTTTGCTACCATGGGCAAGATGTGGGCGGACGGAGCTGTGCTCTATCGCGACATGATCGATATTAAGGGGCCGGTCATCTTCCTGCTGGATGCGATTGGTTATGCCATCGGCGGTTTTCAGGGGATCTGGCTGCTGGAAACAGTACTGCTGATCTGGGGGCTCAACGCGTTATACCGCACCCTTGCCCTGTGGGGGATTGCGCCCTTAAGCCGGCTTGCCGGTATGCTGGCCTGGTTATTCCTGTATGCCTATCGTTATTACTACGGCAACATGACAGAGGATTACACTTTCTGTCTGGGATTAATCGCGCAGTATCATTTTGTGCGGATGTTGCTGGCAGAACGTTTCCGCTGGCAGGATGCAGTCATTCCGGCGGTGACATTCGGGCTGATTGCCATGTTGCGCATGAATAATGCGGCAATGTGGTGTGGTTACTACCTGGCACTGTTTGTTTACTGGGCATGGCAGCGTCGCTGGCAGGATGCGCTTAAGCTGACGATCAGCGGAGTTGCCGGTTTACTGGTGATTGCTCTGCCACTGCTGGCTTATTTTGTCTGGCATGGTGTGCTGAGTGATTTCTGGTTCTATTCATTCGGCATTTTCTTCGGCAGCAGCTACGGCAGCGGTCACTCACTGATGGTGGGTTTCCTCGGCCTGGCCAGAACCGGTCTGCTGTTATTGTTGCCGGCGTTTATTGCCGTTGTCTGGCAACAACAGCGCTCAGCTGATAATACCCGTCCATGGGGCATCTTGCTGGCAACCCAACTGACCGGAATCGTCATGGGAATTGTGGCAAACTCCGTTTCTGGTCACACCTATGAACATTATGAAATTCTGTTCTTTACCTCCGCAATACTGATGCTGCCTGTTGTTATTCAGGCTGCGCGCAGTGGTGGGCTGACAGGACAGATAGGCTGCCGTCATATACAACGGGCCGGTATTTTAACGCTGTTGCTGGTGGCCGGTTATTTGCTGGCACAGCACATCATCTTTACCTGGTCACGCTTTGAATCACCGATGCCGAAACTCACATATGAGTTGCTGGTCAGTCTGACAGCAAGCGTCATTACGACGGCTATTCTGGTGGGGATCTGGTTGGTGACCCGAAGCCACCGGTTATATCTGCCGGCGATGTCATTGCTCGTCGTACTGTCTGTGCTGATGGTGCTGTTACCGCTAGAGCGCGGGCTGACCAAAGGGCGCCCGTTTGATGAGGTGTCAGAACAGATGGTGGAACATATCAACGCAAACACCAGCTATGATGACCTGATTTGGGTGGATGGCATTATTCCGCAATATTATGTCTGGACTGAGCGTCGTCCGGCATCGGCTTATCTGTTCTTTGACAACGTGACGCCGCCGTATGATGTCCGGGCCCGGATGATGGATGATCTGAAACGGAATAAACCCAAATTCATCATCGTAAAACTGACGCGGATGGAAAAGGTGCTGGGTGGTAAAGACAGAGACAGTACGCCGTCATTTATTGCTTATTACAATTACATCAACGAAGCCTATCAGCCGGTATCTGCTGATTTGCCCCGCTTATATCGTCTCAAAGAATAGTCCATAAAATAAAGGCAGCTCATCAGAGCTGCCCATTTCTAATTACCTGAATGTAACGTGGCGTTTAAAAAATGCCGAAGTTATCCATGGCGAATTTTACCCGTTCTGCCACAGACATTTTCTTGATCTCACTCTCAGTCATCTTTTCGACTTTCCGCAGGCGGGGCAATAAGCCGGCGCCGTTAGCGATCTGGATCGAAAGTCCCGGACGGGCATTCAGTTCCAGCAACAGTGGACCACGTTTTTTATCCAGCACGATATCAGTACCGATATAGCCCAGACCTGACATCTCGTAACAAGCGGCGGAGAGGTTCAGCAGCTTTTCCCAGTGCGGAACCTGCAGTTCATACAGATCGCGGCCGGTATCCGGATGATAACGCATCGGGGCATTGTACTGCACCGCACGGAGAGCTTTACCCGTACGCAGGCAGATACCGACACCGACAGCGCCCTGGTGCAGGTTCGCTTTACCGTCTGATGATGCCGTCGAGAGACGCATCATGGCCATCACCGGAAAACCTTTGAAGATGATCACGCGGGTATCCGGAACGCCTTCATAGGAGTAACCGTCAAACACGTCATCAAACTGGATCAGATCCTCCACCAGTACGAAGTCGGGTTTACCGCCCAGCGAGAACAGCCCGGCCAGAATGTTCGTGATATGACGTTCCAGATCAGTTGCGGTGCAGCCACTGCCATTCGGTTTGTAATACAGGCCATCTGCATGGCGCATGATGACCAGGATCCCTTTACCACCGGAACCCCGTGCCGGTTTGATACAAAATCCCGGCCAATCCTTAACCATCTCGGCAATCTTGGTCACTTCATGTTGATGTTGTATGGTGCCGATCAGTTTCGGTACCGTAACACCCGCATCAACCGCAATGCGTTTGGTTTTCAGCTTGTTATCGACTAACGGATATAGCGAGCGCGGATTATAGCGCCCGATATAACTTACGTTTCGCTGATTCATGCCCATGATGCCGAGCTGAGCCAGCTTAAAGGGTGAGGTGTACTTCTCTAAAAGCCACATGGCATTACTTCTTATGCAGTTCGTCAGCTAACGGTTTGAACCGTTTCAGCTCAGACAGACGATAGCCGGTGTAGTTACCCATCACCAACACGGTTGCCATAATGATCAGCTGCAACCCGAGGAAATTGAAGGTCAGATGCTGAACCATACCGCTGCTCATCGCCAGATAAGCGATTACGGCTACCAGCAGTGAGCCACCACCTTGCTTGACGACTTCTTTCGGACCTTCTTCTTCCCACAGGATCGACATACGTTCGATAGTCCAGGAGAGAATAATCATCGGGAAGAAGGTGATCCGCATACCCTGCGTGATACCCAATTTATAGGTCAGCACTGACAAACCGCCGATGATGCAGATAACGGTAATGATGATGGCGGATATACGGGCGACCAGCAGCAGGTTGAGTTTCGACAACCATGAACGGATGACCAGACCGACCCCGACAATACTGAGGAATCCAACCAGACCAGTGAGTAATTGAGTCTGCAGGAACGCAACCGCGATCAATACCGGCATGAAGGTGCCAGAGGTTTTCAGACCGCAGATGACACGCAGGAACACCACAACCATCACCCCAATCGGGATCAGCAGGATGCCTTTGAACAGCGATTGCTCTTCTACCGGCAGCATATCTACCGAGAAGTTCAGCATATCTGTATGTTCAAATTTTGCCTGCAGCGCTTTGTTGACAGGTACCAGCTTCTTGATAACCGAGAACGTTACCTGAGAGTTACTGGCACCAGCCACATCCAGCAGCGGAGTGGTGTTGTATTCCCACAGCAGCAGATTTTCCGGACGACCCTGTACCCCGGTATTCGGATCGAACAGATCGTATTTGTCGCCGTTAAAGACCTGAACATAATCAATTACCCGCTGACGACGACGCCCGTCTTCCAGGTTCAGAGCGCGTACCACACGGGCCGGAATGTCAGCCTGATTCAGAATTTCCACCAGCAGATAAGCTGGTTTTTTATATTTGGCCAGCAGCGCCGCATTCTGTTCCTGATTCTTGAATTCTTTAAGAATTTCGCGAGTCAGCGTAAATGCATCGGCGGAACGGGTTTTTGCTGAAGCCAGGATCTGATTGATCGCGGAAGCAATCGGCTCTTTTTCCAGCGATTTATCAATAGTCGGTATGGTGACCGGCAATGCCTTGGCATACGGGTCGCTCAGCATATCGGTACGATAATAAAGCTCCTGATGGCCGGTCGCACTGCTGATCGACCATTCGGCACGGGTTACGCCGTCTTTGGTGATGAAAGAAAGACCATATCCCGGGCTGGCGGCATTTTCGTCAACATGCGTGAAGCCTTCCTGTGTATCAGGCAATGCCAGCGATGCCATGACCGGACCGCCATTCGCATCAAATTCGACTTTTGCTTCGGCAGACCAGACGTTGCGATATTCTCCCGGCCACATAGGAACATCAAACGCAACATGACGGTACACAACTAGTGCGATGCCCAGGATATAGAGCAACGCAACTACGATATAAAACGGGCGGCGTGAGACCATGATAATGACTACTTATCCTTGTTATTATCTGAAGTTGCCTCGGCCGCGGAACCTGTCTTAACAGGCTCTACATCTGCCGGGGTGGCGGTTTTTACTTCTTGTTTGACTGGTTTTGCCAAATCGGCAGTGGGTTGTACTGCTGGCTTGGTTTCATCTTTAACTGGTACTTTCTTTATGGCTTTGGATTCCTGAGCAGGTGCAGAGGTTTCTTTTTTACCATTTTTACCGTTAGTAACCGTTTTGCTGGTTTTTTGTTGTTCTGATGCCTGAACCGCACCTTCTACTTTTGACTTACCCTGTACATTTTCACGGGCTACATCTACCACGGCCACATCTTTAATGAATTCACGACCTAACAGTACCGGAAAATCCATATTGGAACGATCGGTCAAGCTGAAATCTGCTTTTTCGATGACGCTTCCCAGACGGATAGTCATGCGGACAATCGGACGGTCTTCCATCCCGTTGGCCTGACGGATACGGATATATTTAACGAAAGGTGCTTCAACATGCACTTCCTGTCCGCCATCAACCGGCATTACGAATTTAACCCAGCGGCGACCTTCACGCTCAAATACGGTGACGTCCTGCGCGCTGATAGAGGAGGTGGTAGCACCGGTATCCACACGGCTCATAAAGTTGCCGTTGGCTTCTTCAACGTAAATCCATTCCGTTTCGCCGAGGATCATTTTGCCATCAGGTGTGGTTTTGCCCGGTTCTGCCGGAATACATAAATTAGAGGCGTCTTTTTTCGATGATTTTTTGAAAACCGGAGGCTGTGCCGGAGGGGTTACCTGTTTACCAAGCTGCTGCTGCAGATTTTTAATGTCGTTCAGTTGTTTAGCACTGTGCCCTTGCTGATCAAGCAGGATGCTCAAACGGGTATTCAGCTGGTTATTCGTTTCAGCTTGTTGTTTTAATAGTTGTTGTACGGCAGCTTCACAACTGGCGCTGCTAGCTTCATCAGCTAACACATATCCAGAAAACAGACTCATGGTGAGCAGGGCTAAACCCGGTAACGCTTTTGTAATCATGGTATAGGTTCGATCTGGTTAACAAAAATTTGCTGTAAGTTTATATCAGATAACGATCAGGGGACTAGTCCTCTGAGCCTCTGGTCGCAACAAAAACGGCGCGTTTCGGGGCCGGATAGCCTTCAATGGTGCGGGTTGGATCATCCGGCATCAGGTATTGCGCAAGAGAATCATTTCGCATCCACTCGGTTTTACGTTGTTCATCATTGGTCGTGACATCTTCATCCACCATACGTACATCCTGAAAACCGCATTTTTTCAGTCACTTGATCATGGCCGCCGGTGATGGCAGGAACCAGACATTGTTCATCTGTGCATAGCGATCGTCCGGTACCAGCACCGTGTTTTCATCACCATCGACAATCAGGGTTTCCAGAACCAGTTCACCGCCATCGCGCAGCTGATCTTTTAACTGATAAAGATGATCGATAGGGGAGCGGCGGTGATACAGCACGCCCATCGAAAACACCGTATCAAATGCGCGCAGTGGCGGCAGTTCCTGAATCCCCAGTGGTAAAAAATGAACCTGCGGATCATTACCACCTAATTGTTTCACTGCGGTGAACTGACAAAGAAACAATGCGGCCGGGTCGATCCCAACAGCCAGTTCTGCGCCTTCACCGCGCATGCGCCACAGGTGATAGCCACTGCCGCAACCGACATCCAGCACATAACGGTCTTTCAGCGGACTGATATGCGGCAGTACGCGATCCCATTTCCAGTCAGAACGCCATTCGGTATCAATGTGAATGCCGAACAGATAGAACGGACCTTTGCGCCATGGGTGGAAATGCTGCAGCAGGTTTTCCAGTTTTCTGGTTTCGCCAGCGCTGATTTCGCCCGGCTGACCGATTTCTACCCGATCACTCAAATTAACATGGCTGCTTTGGTAATGTTCCAGTTTGGTCAGTACCCGCTGCCATTTCGGCAGGTTGCCATGCCGTTCACTGTTTTCCCAGGCATTCAGTTGTGCTGGCAGGGTGTGCAACCAGTGACTGAGGCGGCTTTTGGCAATCACCTGATAGAAAGAGGCAAAATCGATCATGCGTTTGCTTCCTTATCTTTGATGGCGACGATGGAACCGAAATTAAAGCACTGGAACCAGAGATCGATATGTTCAAATCCGGCCTGTTGCAGGCGCTGTTTATGCAATTCAATGCTGTCGGCACGCAGTACGTTTTCCAGCATGGTCCGTTTCTGGCTGATTTCCAGTTCGCTGTAACCGTTGGCACGTTTGAAATCGAGATGCAGTTCAACCAGCAAGTCGCTGACTTCGGCATCTTCGAAACGGAATTTCTCACTCAGGATCAGAATTCCGCCCGGACGTAATCCGTTATAAATACGTTTCAGCAGTGTCAGCCGTTCTGCCGGTTCAATAAATTGCAGGGTAAAATTCAGCACGACCACCGATGCATTTTCGATGACAACGTTCTGAATGTCATTCTGGCGTATTTCAACTGAAACGCTACTTTTGTAGGCCGCCAGATGCTGACGGCAGCGTTCTACCATCGGCGCTGAATTATCAATACCGATGATCTGACAATCGCTATGCGGCACATTGCGCCGCATCATCTGGGTAGCGGCACCGAGCGAACAGCCCAGGTCATACAAATTGGAACCGGGTTGTGCGAAGCGGGCAGTCATCATGCCGATGGCGGATAAAATATTGGAATAGCCCGGCACGGAGCGCTGGATCATATCGGGGAAGACTTCGACGACTTTTTCGTCAAAGCAAAAATCGCCCAGCTGATCGATAGGGGCGGCGAACAATTGATCTTTCATGGTGAAAAAACCGGAGCAAAACAGAAAGCGAAATTGCCGCGCATGTTAGCAGATATCGCGCCGGAAGGTCAGTGTTATCCCATGACGTTATCTAAGGTTATCGCTAAGATAGGTTATGACGTCTTTAAAGACAGGGTTACGCGTGGAACAGAATAAAACGCATTTCGATATCACGGTGGTGGGTGGCGGTATGGTCGGCGCGGCGGCTGCATGTTTACTGGCACAGCAAGGCTGGCGGATAGCGGTGGTTGAGCAGGCAGAGCCGGAACGCTATGCGCCGGATCAGGCGATGGATTTGCGGGTATCGGCGATCAGTCCGGCATCGGTGAGAGTATTGCAGCAGGCAGAGGTCTGGGATGCGGTCACCGCGATGCGTCTGCGGGCGTATACGGAGCTGGCGACCTGGGAAGTGCCCGGACTGGAAACGCACTTCAGGGCGGAAGAAGCGGGTGTCTCCGAACTGGGGTTTATTGTTGAGAATCGGCTGATCCAGCTGGCGTTGTGGCAGAAATTGCAGTCGTTACCGAATGTGCAGCTGTTTTGTCCGGCACAAGTCACAGCGTTGTCACAGAGTGAGACGAATGCCGCTATCACACTGACCGATGGCCGGATTATTACGGCATCCTGGCTGCTGGCGGCGGACGGGGCTAATTCCAAACTCCGCACGCTGGCAAAAATCGGCATCAACCGCTGGGACTATCGTCAGGATTGTTTGCTGATCAATGTCGATTTAGACGATGAGGCGCCGGCTATTACCTGGCAACAGTTTTATCCGGATGGTCCACGGGCCTTTTTGCCGTTAGCTGGTAACAAAGCGTCACTGGTGTGGTATGACAAACCGGCGCGGATAGCTCAGTTGGCGGCGATGCCACCGGCGTTGCTGGATAAGGAAGTTAAGCGCCATTTTCCGGAGCAGCTACCGGCTTGCAAGGTCACGCACAGCGGCAGTTTTCCGCTGACGCGCCGGCATGCACAGCAGTATTATCAGGGACGGGTGATCTTGCTGGGCGATGCGGCACATACGATTCATCCTCTGGCCGGACAGGGGGTGAACTTAGGCTTTAAGGATGTCGCTTGTCTGGTCAATCTGTGGCAGACAGCACAGCAAAAACAGCAATCGTTCAGCGTTGAACATCTGAAGCAGTATGAGCGTGCGCGCCTGTGTGATAACACCCTCATGCAGTCAGCGATGGATCTGTTTTATGCCGGTTTCAGCCTGCAGCACACGCCAGTTAAAGTACTGCGCAATATCGCGCTGCTGGCCGCTGAAAACGCCGGCTGGCTGAAACAAAAAGCGCTGCGGTATGCGTTAGGACTTTAATTCCGCGGCTACCTGCTGTTCCACTTCCAGAAACACTTTCAGACTGCGCGAGATGTGTTTTTGTTTGTGCCGGATCAGATAGAGCGGTCGCATCATTCTGTCCATGTCTTTCAGTTGCAGCGTGGCCAGACGACCGCTGTCCAGCTGTTCGGAAATGACGACGCTGGATAAGCAGCTGACCGTCAGACTATGGCTGACCGCGTGTTTGATTGCTTCGGAGTTACCCAGTTCCATGACCAGATTTAACTGGTGCAGTTGTGGCAGCAAGAGCTGTTCCACGACTTCGCGTGTACCGGAACCGCTTTCACGTAAAATCCACTGACATGCAGCCAGTTCTTCAGCGCTGACCGTTTTTCCGGCCAGGGGGTGATGGGCGGCACAAAACAACAGCATTTCATCCTGTCGCCAGAGCTGACTCTCCAGATCCATCCGGTGGCATGGGCCTTCGATAAAACCAATGTCTACGTTAAAATTTGCCACGGCCTCTGCAATATCGGCACTGTTGGCCACGCGTAGTTCCAACTGTATGCCGGGAAACTTTTCGCGATAACGTGCGATTACGGCGGGTAGCAGATAGTTGCCGATCGTCGTACTGGCACCGATCCGCAGTATGCTTCTGCCGTCAGAAAACAGGTTTTCCAGTTCCTGCGCCTGTTCCAGCAGTGCCTGTGCGCGGGGAAACAGCAATCGGGCATTCTCATTTACTATCAGTCGCTTACCGGCACGTTCAAACAACTGCACACCTAACTGATTTTCAAGATCGGCCAGAGCGCTGCTGACGGCTGACTGCGATAACGCGAGTTTTTCTGCGCCCCGGGTGGTGGATTGCGTGTCGATAACGGCCAGAAAGACCTCTAATTGTCGTAAGGTAATATTCATACTGTTATCATTTTTTTGGATTAATTGACTAAATATAATCATTTTTACTAATAGATGCACCCTCGTTATGACAGATCCGTATTTAGATAATCAAAGTCGGTACCGTGATTCGTGCAGTGATTGACGCCGGAAGCTAACCATTTCATTATCGGCAGTGTTGGGGTAATTTGCCTTCCATTAAGGAGATTCAATGAAATTGTATTACGCTCCTGGTGCCTGTTCTCAGGCTTCCCATATTGCATTACGCGAAGCCGGTCTGGATTTTCAGTTAGAGAGAGTCGATTTACGCAAGAAGGTCACCGCTTCCGGCGAAGATTATCGTCAGATCAATCCACAGGGGTATGTGCCGGCCTTACAACTCGATAATGGTGACGTGCTCACGGAAGGGCCGGCGATCATGCAGTTTATTGCTGATCACGCACCGGCCGCAGGATTGTTACCGACTGAAGGCATCGCCCGCTACCGGGGTATCGGCTGGCTGAATTTTATCGCTACCGAGCTGCATAAAACCTGTTCACCATTGTTTTCTCCGGCCATCACGGAAGAACAGCGCAAACCGATCATTGAACGTCTCTCTGCCCGTCTGGATACAGTGGAGCATACCCTGTCGACAGGTCGCTATCTGCTGGGAACCGAGTTCAGTGTGGCCGATATTTATCTGTTTGTTGTCACCGGCTGGTTTGGTCATATGAATATTCCGCTTAAAAAGTGGCCGCATCTTGAACGTTTCCGCGAAGTGGTGGCGACACGCCCTGCCGTACATGCAGCTCTGGAAGCTGAAGGTTTGCTCTGATTTCTCAGGTATATTCCGTTCAATGAAAGCCCGGCACCGGGCTTTCTCTTTTTCTTTCGCTTTTCATTTCTGTACCGGCTTTGGCACAATGCCGCCACTCACTGTAACGGAGAATCATTTTGTCCCAGCTGCCAATCCATGAGCTGTTACCGCAGATAGCGCAGGCCTGTCAGACCTCTGGCCAGCTGATCCTGCAGGCGTCGCCGGGAGCGGGGAAATCTACGGTTGTTCCGCTGTTTTTACTGCAACAGCTGTCTGGTTCCGGCCGTATCATTATGCTGGAACCGCGTCGGCTGGCAGCCCGGAATATCGCGCTTTATCTGGCGCAGCAACTCGGTGAGCCGGTCGGACAGCAGGTGGGCTACCGGGTGCGCGGCGAGCAAAAAACCAGCAAAGCCACACGACTGGAGATCGTCACCGAAGGTATTCTGACGCGGATGCTGCAGCACGATCCGGAGCTCTCCGGCATTGATTTGCTGATCTTTGATGAATTCCATGAGCGCAGTCTGCAGGCAGATACGGCACTGGCGTTTGCGCTGGAAAGTCAGGCGGCATTACGTCCGGATCTGAAAATTCTGGTGATGTCAGCCACGCTAGAAGGGTTACCGCTGCAGCAACTGTTGCCGGAGGCGGCGTTGCTCAGTTGTCCCGGACGCGCGTATCCCATCTCCTATCATTACCGGCCGGTGAATCGTCAGCAACCGCTGGTGCCACAATGGGGTTCGGTGGTGCTGGATGCCGTGCAAAATGAAAACGGCAGTCTGTTAGTGTTTCTGCCCGGTGCGGGCGAGATTGATCGTCTTGCGGAATGGTTGCAATCACGTTTGCCGGCTGAAATTGCCGTATTACCGCTGTATGGCCGTTTACCTTTTGCTGAGCAGCAACGCGCTATTTTGCCCTGCACGGCAGGCAAGCGGAAAGTTGTACTGACGACCAATGTGGCGGAAACCTCACTCACGATTGAAGGTATTCATGTCGTCATTGATTCTGGTCTGGAACGGCGCAGCAGCTTTGATCTGAAAAGTGGCGTCACCCGGCTGGAGACCCGTCAGATTGCCAAAGCATCGGCTACGCAGCGCGCCGGACGTGCCGGGCGTCTGGGGCCGGGGGTCTGTTACCGGCTCTGGAACGAAGAACAGCAGGATCGGCTGGATGAACAATCACCGGCGGAAATTCTGCGCAGCGATCTCGCCTCCCTGTTACTGGAGGCTGCTCTGTGGGGCAGTGCTCCGGAAGATCTGTTGTTGCTGGATAAACCACCGGCTCCGGCGCTGGCTGCCGGACGTCAGTTACTGCAATGGCTGGACGTATTCGATGAACAAAACCATCTGACAGCCAAAGGCCGTCAGTTAGCATTACTGCCTTGTGAACCTCGCATGGGCCATTTGCTGTCCGGTGCGAAAGTGCTTGAGCAGCAGGGGCATCAGGGCTTACTTGCCGCCGCTTGCTATCTGGTGGCGCTGCAGGAGGAGCGGGTGCTGGGCAATGATCCCGTCTCTGTTCAGTTACAGCGGCTGAGTCATAGCTTGCGGCCAGCAGCACAACGCTGGTGGCAGCGCATGCAGGGGGATGGCGCATTGCCTGCCTGTCCGGTAGCGGAAACCGATATCCTGGCTGCCATGGCCTGGCCGGATCGGATTGCCAGAAAAAGTGGCGAGCTCCGTTATCAGCTGGCCAACGGACAACGCGCGGATCTGGTACCTGATCATCCTTGTCAGGGCAAAGAGTGGCTGGTGGCGGTGTCATTGCAGCAAACAGATCAGGGGTTACGTATTTTTACAGCGGAACCGCTGGATATCACCACATTAGAAAAAACCGAACCACAGCTGTTCCGTGAAGAGACATATCTGGGGTGGGATAGCAAAGAAGAACGTGTCCGGGCTGAAAAACAGTTTCGTCTCGGTGCCATTGTATTAAAGCGTCAGCCGTTGACCGATCTCAGTGCTGAACAGAAAGCCCAATGTTTACTGGAAGGTATCCGGGTGCATGGCTTGTCCTGTTTACCGTGGAATACCGACAGTGAGCAATGGTTACAACGCTGGCGCTGTGCGGCAGAATGGCTGCCGGAGTTGGCGTTGCCTGCGGCAGATGATGTCACTTTGCTGGCAGGACTGGAGCAATGGCTGCTCCCGCATCTGGATGGTTTATCACGGCTGGAGGAGTTAAAGCGTCTGTCCTTGCTGACTATTTTGCGTGGCTGCCTGAGCTGGCCACAACAGCAGAAACTGGATGAACTATTACCGGTCTATTTCACTGCTCCAACTGGCAGCCGGATCGCGCTGCGCTATGAAGCCGGCCGTTCACCGGTATTAGCGGTGCGTATTCAGGAGATGTTCGGGCAGAGTGAAACGCCGAAAGTGGCTAACGGTAAAGTGGCTTTGCAGATAGAGTTGCTGTCACCCGCAAAACGACCATTACAGATCACACAGGATCTGGTAGCGTTCTGGCAGGGTGCCTACAGCGAAGTGAAAAAAGAGGGCAAAGGGCGTTATCCGAAGCATTACTGGCCTGATGATCCACTGCAGGCTATGCCAACCAAAACTGTTAAACGACTAATGTAACAGGAATAAATTTCACGTGGCTAAGAAACCAACAAAGAAAAGTACGCCGGTTTATCCTTTCTGGCACTGGCGTCGCTGGATTGGACTGGCGATAAAACTTGGGCTGGTAGGGATCGCTTTCATGGTGCTGTTTGGCATCTATCTCGACAGTCTGATCCACAGTAAATTCGATAGCGGTCAGAAATGGCAGTTGCCGGCAGTGGTCTATAGCCGGCCACTGGAGCTGTTTCCCGGCCAGCGTTTGTCATTGCAGCAGATGTTGCATGAACTGAAACTGCTGAATTATCGCGAAAGCAGCAATCCGAAAGGACCGGGACAGTATGCGGTGAATGGCCAGCGGATGGTGGTTATCCGGCGGTCGTTTAATTTTGCCGATGGTACAGAAAAAGCACGGCCATTACTGCTGACTTTCAGCGGACAACGTCTGGCAAATATCAAGAATGCGGATAACCAGCGTGAGCTCGGTTATATACGCATGGATCCGGTGCTGCTGGATCGCCTGAGTGGTGAAGAGATCGAAGACCGTATTCTGCTGCGGATCAACCAGGTGCCGCAGTCGTTTGCCAATATGCTGCTGCAGGTGGAAGACCGTGATTTTTATAACCACGGCGGGGTGTCGCTACTTTCGATTGGCCGTGCCTTTCTGGCCAACCTGCGCGCAGGTCATACGGTGCAGGGGGGCAGTACGCTTACACAGCAGCTGGCCAAAAACTACTTCCTGACCCGTGAGCGCAGCATCTGGCGTAAAGTGCAGGAAGCGTACATGGCGGTGATCATTGATTACCGCTATGACAAAAACCAGATCCTTGAAACCTATATGAACGAGATCTATCTCGGTCAGAATTTTGCGCAAGGTGTATACGGTTTCGGGCTGGCGTCGTATTTCTATTTCGGTATGCCACTCAATGAGCTGGAACCGGATCAGATGGCCTTGCTGGTCACTATGGTTCGCGGTCCTTCTTATTATGATCCATGGCGTTATCCGGAGCGGGCACAGCAGCGACGTGACATGATCCTGCGACTGATGCTGGAAAATAATCAGCTGACACCGGAGCAGTTCCAGAGTTATGCCGCACGTCCGTTAGGTTTGATTGAACGCGGACAGATGACCTATGGCCGCACGCCGGCCTTTATGAATCTGCTGCGCCGTGAACTGCGCCAGCGTTTCGGTGCCGGTTTCCTTGAACAGTCTGGTCTGAAAATTTTCACCAGCCTCGATCCGGTCGCACAACAGGCGGCGGAAGAGTCCGTTTCTTCCCAGCTGAACAGTATTGAAAAACGTCTGAACCGGAAAGCATTACAGGGTGCGATGGTGGTAACCAATCGTCATTCCGGTGAAGTCTCTGCGCTTGTCGGTGGACGTGACACCGGTTATGCCGGTTTAAACCGTGCGCTGGATGCGCGTCGTCCTATCGGTTCACAGGTTAAACCAGCGGTGTATCTGACCGCACTTGATCAGGGCTATCAGCTGGCAACGCCACTGAAGGATGAACCGCTGCAGTTACGTAATCAGGGCGGCAAAACCTGGGCACCGCAAAACTACGATAAGACCTATCGTGGCAATGTGCCGTTATATGCCGCCATGGCGAATTCACTGAATGTGCCGACGGTTCGTTTAGGTATGGCGGTGGGTGTCCCTGCGGTAGCGGAAACCCTGAAAAAGATGGGGGTAACGCAGGATATCCCGCTCTTCCCGTCACTGTTTCTGGGGATACTGGAACTCTCCCCGTATGAGGTGAATCAGGCGTATTTGACGTTGGCGACAGAAGGGTTGTATCAGCCGCTGACCGCTATCCGGACGATTCAGGATAACAGTGACAAAGTCATTTATCAGCGAGCTGAAAAAGCCGAACGTCGTTTAAGCAGTCAGTCAGCATATCTGACGCTGTTCGCGATGACGAAGGTCGCCAGTCTGGGGACGGCGCGCAGTCTGGCGGCGAAATTCCCGAATGCTGTGCTGGCGGGTAAAACAGGTTCCACGGATAACCTGCGTGATGCATGGTTTACGGGAATGGATAACGATGAGGTGGTTACGGTCTGGGTCGGACGGGATGACAATAAGCCGGCTGGTTTGACCGGCGCCAATGGCGCGTTGCCGCTGTTCAGTGACTATATGACTCGTCGTGGCGTGAACTCGCTGAAATTACCGGTGCCGCAGGGGATCTCTATGGTCAACTTCAACCTGAGCGGTAAACCTGTTGCCAGTGGTTGTGGCGGTGCACTGATGTTACCGGCCCGCAGCGATAAATTACCGCCGGCGGAGGGTTGCAGTAGTACACCGGTCGACTGGATTAAAAACATGTTCGCTCTAGGAGAATAGTTAATTCGGCGTAAAGGCTCTGGTCACCGACTCAACGCTGACACGCCGTAAATCCATCCATGGAGGCTTGAGCGCCGCATCCTTGCGGCGCACAGTCGACTTATGAGTCGGTAACCTGCCGCCATCCGGCAGAATATGCCATTGCCTAGGCCAGCATATCCTTGCGTACTTTATCGGCAGTTTCCCGGCCTTGCAGAGCGGCAACAATCGCCAGTGCGAAATCAATACTGGTTGCCGGCCCCTGACTGGTGATCAGTTTATTCGGCTTATCGACGACAACGCGGTCTTTACGTACCTGCGCCGCCGGCAGTTGGCCTTCAGTGCCGGGATAGCCAGTGACCAGTGCATCGCCAATCAGATTATGGTGAGCCAATACAAAAGCGGGTATGGCACAGATAGCTGCCCGCCACAGATCTTTGGCGTGCTGTTTCTTCAGCAATTCAATCACCAGCGGATTATCACGCAGATATTCAGCGCCCGGTAAACCACCCGGCAATACAATGGCATCGAACGTCTCGTGTGCCACCTCTTCCAGCAGATGATCGGCCACAAGATGAACCCCGCGGGAAGCCACCACTTCGCGTTGTTTGTTCGGGTTAATGGATGCTACTGTGACTTTGACATTGCCGCGGACCAGTGTATCGATACTCGTCACGGTTTCTATTTCTTCGCAGCCAGGAGCGATAATAACCAGTGCTCTTTTGCTCATCATTTTCAGCCTCATGAAGTAGTGTGTTGCGATTCTAATACTTTGACTTTCAGGTATAGCGCACGGTGCCGTGGTAGTTCAAGTCCTTGTTTTTCTGCCTGCTGCAGCAAGTAACCGGTAATGTAGTCAATTTCGGTTTTGCGCTGGTGTGCGAGATCCTGCTGCATGGAGGAGTAATTCTGTGCCGTACGTTCCACGACCTGCAAGACCAGATCGCACCACTCAGCGACGGTTTCATTAAAACCTTGCTGTAATAATAGTGGATGTAATTCCTGGCACAGTGCTTCGACTTCGTGTTGATGCTGAAGCAATACACCGTTCGGCTGGTTATACGCAGCAGTCAGAGGATTAATGATGGCGTTAACCACCAGCTTGCGCCATTG
>RRZT011669803.1_pt1 | contig 26937 bp, 25 predicted proteins | sample 2165551 | NCBI WGS metagenome assembly RRZT01 (sample SAMN10456910, study PRJNA506462) | wastewater metagenome | biome: wastewater; feature: sludge; material: wastewater sludge; isolation source: wastewater sludge with Escherichia coli K12::gfp cells carrying plasmid... | place: USA: Moscow, Idaho... | reverse complement strand
TTCTGGATTGCCTTGGGTTCTTAACGATTACGGGAGTCATTGAATGTCACAACGTGTTTCGCTACTCTTGGGTGTTCATGCCCATCAACCCGTCGGCAACTTTCCCGATGTATTGAAGGACGCGCATCAGCGTTGTTACAAACCCTTTCTGCAGATACTTTATCGCTACCCAGACTTCCGTTTTTCAGTTCATTTCTCGGGATGGTTACTGGATTATCTGTTGCAACATTTTCCTGATGATATGGCATTGCTGCATCAAATGGTTGCGCGACGGCAAGTGGAATTATTCGGTGCGGGTGATACCGAGCCGGTTTTGGCGGTCATTCCGAACCGGGACCGCATCGGACAGATTGATACATTCTCCAATAAACTGGCAGCAAAGTTTGGTCAACGTCCACAAGGGGCATGGTTGACTGAACGTGTTTGGGAGTCCACGGTCGTTCCGGCTTTGGTGAATTGCGGAATTCGCTATGTCACTGTAGATGATTACCATTTTCTATGTGCCGGTAAAACACCGGAAGAATTGAGTGGTTATTTCACTACCGAGGAAGATGCTTATAAACTCGATTTATTCCCGATTTCTGAAGCTTTACGCTATAAAATTCCTTTCTCTCCGGCTGAAGAGACCATCGCTTATCTGGAATCATTGGCGGATCATCATTTGCCAAATGCCAACCCCGCGGCGGTTTATTTTGATGATATCGAGAAATTTGGCATCTGGCCGGAAACGTATCATTGGGTATATGAGCAAGGCTGGCTTGAGCATTTTATTCAAGGCGTACTGGCTTCCGACAAAATATGTACCCAGCATTACAGCGAATATCATGCCGGTGAGAAAACCCGCGGCATTATTTATCTGCCTACGGTATCGTACATAGAAATGAATGAATGGACGCTGCCTGCACATTCCGCCAATATTTATGCAGATCTGTTACAGCAGGTAAAGGCAAGCGGCTGGCATGAGCACAAGAAGGCTTTTATCCGAGGCGGCATTTGGAAAAACTTTTTTTCCCGCTACCCAGAATCCAATTGGATGCATAAGCGTATGTTGGGACTTTCTGCGCGGTTGGATAAATTACCGGTGCTACAACGTACTAATGAAATGCGGCAGAAACTGTACGAATCTCAAGCGAATGATGCCTATTGGCATGGCATGTTTGGCGGCCTGTATCTCCCGCATCTGCGGCGTGCTGTATACAATGGCGTGGTTGAACTGGAAGCGTTGCTCGATACCCGCGCGCCGCGTCCTTCGTATTTTACCGAAGATACCGACCTGGATGGTGTGGAAGAAGCGTACCTCCAAAATGGTGTGCTACAGGCAGTGCTAAAATTAGACGGTTTTGCCAGTATTTGCGAACTGGATGCTTATCTGTTGAAGCATAACTTTGGCGATACCTTGCGCGTCCAGACCGAACATTATTACCAGAAAATTCAGACGGGACAACTGGATGAATCCAGCAATACCGCCAGCGGTATCGCGTCAGCGCACGACCGAATCAGTTATAAGCATGAAATTAATGCGGAAGACATTGTCGCCGATGATCATCCTCGCGGCTTGTTCGTCGATCGTTTGGATGGCACGTTTATCGCCTATCGATCCGTTGCTTCAGCACTTGAAAATAACCACTTTCAATCTGAAAATACCCAATATCCGATCCATAAACACGTCATGTTGGATCAGAATCAATTACAGGTCGCATATCATTTTACCGCTAAACTGGCGCATGGATTCAGTACCGAAATCAATCTTGCGATGCCTAGTTGTGATGGCGTGGGCGGACGCTACATTTATCAGGGAAAAATTCGTGGCGGCTTTGGTGAATTGTTTGAGTTAACCGGCATGACTGAAATAACATTAGACGACGATACACTGGGCGGTAGCGTGGTGCTAAAAACATCTCATCCAGTGACATTAAGTGCACGCCCACATTTTTCGGTATCGCAATCTGAAAGCGGGTTTGAAAAAATCATGCAGGCAACGACACTGCTGTTGGAATGGCCTGTAACAACTCTGGAATTAATCATTACACTGGAGATTAATATCCGGTAGTTTCATTTCATTCAAGATTCATAACTCCTAATATTCAGCAACTCAAAAACGCTATGCCTACTCTTACGCAATCATCTGCCTGGCTCGCCTTACAGGCGCATCAATCCGCTATGACGCAACAACATTTGCGAGAATTGTTTCAGCAGGATCCGCAACGCTTTGAAAGGTTCTCTCTGACTTTCAACAATATTTTGATGGATTATGCCAAACACCCGATCAATCATGAAACTGTTGAATTATTGCTGGCATTAGCGCATCAGCAGCAGCTAAAAGATTGGATTGCACGGATGTTTTCCGGGGAAAGAATAAATTCGACTGAACAGCGCGCGGTACTGCATATTGCGTTACGGGGTGATCAATCCATCATGGTTGATGGTGCGGATGTGATGCCGGATATTAAGCGCGTGCTGAAGCAGATGGAGCGTTTCTCGATTGCGATTCAAAGCGGCGCGCGCAGAGGTTATACCGGAAAAATGTTTACCGATATTGTCAATATTGGTATCGGTGGATCGGATCTAGGGCCGGTAATGGTGACTGAAGCACTTAAACCTTACTGGCTGAATGGCATCAAACCACACTTTGTTTCAAATGTTGACGGTACACAATTAGCAGGTATTTTGCGGCAACTTGATCCGGCTACGACACTTTTTGTTATTGCCTCAAAAACATTTACTACTCAGGAAACCCTGACCAATGCGCATTCTGCGCGCGAGTGGTTTCTGTCCAACGGTGGCAATGAAAAAGACATTGCACATCATTTTGTCGCTGTTTCGACCAATCGCGCTGCAGTAGAAAAATTTGGCATTGACCCAGATAACATGTTTGAATTCTGGGATTGGGTCGGCGGACGCTATTCATTATGGTCAGCCATTGGATTGCCGATTGCTTTGACCGTTGGTATGGATCATTTTTATTCGTTACTGGCAGGTGCGAGAGCAATGGATCAGCATTTCGCTACTGCGCCATTGGAGAAAAATTTGCCGGTTATGCTGGGTTTAGTTGGTATCTGGCACATCAATTTTTTCGGCACGTCCTCTCATGTTGTGCTGCCGTATGATCAATCGCTGCATCGTTTTCCCGCTTATTTGCAGCAACTGGAAATGGAAAGCAATGGCAAGCGCACCACCCGCAATGGTGAAGTAGTCGATTACGCCACCGGAGCAGTTGTTTGGGGAAAACCTGGAACCAATGGTCAACACGCTTTCTACCAATTGTTACATCAAGGCACGCAAATCGTTTCAGCTGATTTCCTGGCGCCTTGCCAAAGCCATTATCCAATGGGCGAACATCACCGCATGTTATTGGCGAATTTTTTTGCTCAAACAGAGGCACTGATGACGGGCAAAAATGAACAGGAAGTACGTGCCGAACTTGAAACACAAGGGATGTCTGCAGAATCCCTGGCGCAATTGCTGCCACATAAGATTTTTCCCGGCAATCGCCCGACTACATCCATTTTATTCAAGAAACTGGATCCTCATACATTGGGTTCATTGATCGCAATGTATGAGCATAAAGTGTTTGTGCAAAGCGTAATTTGGAACATTAACCCGTTCGATCAATGGGGAGTGGAACTGGGCAAGCAGCTTGCCGGAACAATTCTAACCGAATTGGAACACAGTGAACCTGTAACAACGCATGATTCATCCACCAACGGATTGATCAATTATTTCAAGGCAAATCAATAGAAATATCACCTATGCCGCGATCTCAAGAACTTCGCGTTCTATTTATTACTTCTGAAGTGTACCCCTTGTGCAAAACCGGTGGCCTGGGTGATGTCAGTGCAGCATTGCCCGCTGCATTACGTGCATTGCACAGCGATGTGCGGCTTTTGTTACCCGGCTACCCGCAAGTCATTGCTGGGGTTAAATACAAATCCCAAATAGCCGAATTCCATGCGCTATCACAGTTTCCACCGGCTTCATTGCTTTCGGCCCGATTATCGCTGAGCAAAACCGAGAACATTCCAGTGTTCGTGATCGATTGTCCCGGGTTGTATAATCGTGAAGGCGGGCCATACATGGATGCGTTTGGCCGTGATTGGCCAGATAACGCATTACGTTTCGGCCTGTTGTCAAAAATTGGTGCCATTCTAGCCAGTGACGCCAGTCCGATCGCCTGGCGTCCGCACGTAGTTCATTGTAATGACTGGCAGAGTGGGCTCACCCCGGCTTATTTACATTTTCATTCGGGGAAAAAAGCTGCCGCAATGATGACCATCCATAATTTGGCATTTCAAGGTATTTTTCCACCTGGAAGCACGGTGCAACTGGGATTGCCATCGGATAGTTTCGACATCAACGGGGTAGAGTATTATGGCAATTTGTCTTTTCTCAAAGCAGGACTGTATTATGCCGACCAGATCACTACTGTCAGTCCCAATTATGCCAAAGAAATTCAGATGGAGCCGTTGGGATTCGGTTTACAAGGATTATTGACCGCTCGTCGGCCTGATCTCATCGGCATTATCAATGGCATAGCGACCACTGAATGGGATCCTGCAACGGATCATCATTTGGTCAAAAACTACACCAGTAAAAACTTATTGGATAAGGCGGCTAATAAAGCTGCGCTGCAGCGACAAATGGGTCTGGCAGTCGACGCGACCATTCCGCTTTTCGGTGTTGTCAGTCGTTTGAGTCATCAAAAAGGGATTGATCTGCTGATCCAGATTGCTCCGCAATTGATAAAAATACCCGCGCAACTGGTTGTGCTTGGTAGTGGCAATGCTGAACTGGAGCATCTGCTTTCCATGCTGGCCCAAACCTACCCTGAATCAATCGCACTCCATTTCGGTTTTAACGAAGCCTTGTCTCACCTGACAGAAGCCGGTATTGATAGTTTTCTGATGCCATCACGGTTCGAACCCTGTGGATTGAATCAGATGTATAGTCAGCGCTACGGTACTCCGCCGGTAGTTCACGCCACAGGCGGTCTGCTCGATACAGTCGTGGATTGTAGCTCGGATACACTGGCAAATCGCACAGCCAGCGGTTTCGTGTTTCACCCAATGACCGCTGATAACTTGCTGGGCGCCATAAAACGTGCGGCACTTGCTTATCACAATAAAAAGACCTGGCAAAGTCTGCAAAAAAATGGCATGACCAAAGATTTCAGCTGGCACGCGAGTGCAATAGCCTATCAAAAACTTTACCGCATGCTGCTACACTGACGCACGATCTCTAATTCAATAGGACTAAGTGACATGAAAATTACGCTAAGCATCCTCTTTGCTATTTTGCTGTCGGCTTGTATTGCGCATCCACTGGAGGCACCTCTACCACCCGCTGTCGTGAGTGAAGTGCCAAAAAACTGGGAACAAGCGCAAGCCAGAAAATCTCAAGAAAAATCAAATTATATTCAGTCTCACAAGGTCGCTTATGAGTGGTTCGGCAATTTTGCTTTTAGCGAAGTCGATGGCATTCCCTATATTGTGTTGAAACTGTTACCTAAGCTGGCACCGGAATTATGGGGAGATGAAAAAAATTTTCTCGATGCGGTGGGTCTGTTTATTGATGAGCGGCAGCAATCCTATCCCATTGCGCGCGGCATTGGCTTTAGCGGTTTGTCTCGTGCTGAGGCGCAGGGCAATATCGATTATGCATCATTCACTTGCGGCGCCTGCCATATCGGCCGTGTACGACTTGAAAACGGTCAAATAGACTATCTCGACGGCGGCGTGAATACGACTTTCAATATTGCGTTATTCCGCGTCAAGTTATATCAAACCTTACAAACAGCCTATGCGGGTGAAACCGGTGACAACAAATACCAATTGTTAACGCAGAAGTTGCTTGATGCATTGGATGCGGCTCAACAACACAATCCGCATTATTTTTATAACAATTTCCAGACAGGCAATAGAAATTTTGACGCTGACTACGAAGCTGCGCAGATTGCCTTGTTCAAACAAGATGCTGTGCAAACAATCAAGCAGTTTGCGCAGCGTGCCGAAGCTGAATACGAAGGTTTTGGTGCACTAATCGCCAAGAACTACGAAGGTCTTGAATCAGAAATGCTGGCTGGTTTTCCCGGAATGGCGGATGCGACGGGGCTAAGTGCCATCAACGGCTATATGAGTCTGCGCAAGATTCCGATTATTAAAGAGTTTGCCAGTGTCTCGCTTCCGCCGGAGCCGGGTATTACCGATTTTATGTCGGTATGGGAACAAGACAAGCGCCGCGCAAGCTGGGATGAAAGCCACAAAAGATTTATCAATGGCGGGGGACAATGGAACGGTAATGTGCCGATGCCGATCTACCGCAATCTGATCGCCATGCTGACCTTGGGGCTGGAAAAAACCGATGTGCGGGTAGCTGCCTTTGCCGAAGAACTGCTCGATGGCTTACCGGCCAGCCCTTATCCTTTTAATGTGGATATCGAATTGGCTAAAAAGGGACAAGCGCTATTTGCACAACACTGTGCCGATTGCCATCAGCCTAAAAATGGCAAAGTTTATGATAATCTCGGCACCAGCATGAAAAGGGCTTACGTGGTCGGCACACTGCTAAATTATGCCGCACGCAAACAATTGTATGCAAACTGTGCACCGGATACTTCCATTCAGTTGGTTGGTAAAGATGTCAAGCCCTGTGCCGAGTTTGACGGTATTTCTCTTGAGGGTAAAAAAGACTTGCTGATGTCGCCCAATAATGAACATCATGGTTACAATGCCCGACCATTAAGCGGTATCTGGGCGCAAGCGCCCTATTTGCATAATGGCACGGTACCGACTGTTTATCATTTACTGGTTCCGGACGAGCGCCCGATCAGCTTTATGAAAAGTCGCCTCGATTACGATTCTCAATATCTCGGCTTTTCCTGGAATTCTGAACAAACAGCCAACCAAAACGAGGGCTATGTGTTTCAGGTCAACGCGATCCCGGCTTTGAGCAACAAAGGGCACGATAAGGATATCGTGGAAGGTGAAAAAACTTATCGCCTCAATTGGTCTGGTGACAAACAAAGCGCTTTTGCTATTATTGAATATTTGAAGACTTTGTGATTTCATATCGGTAATAAACCGGTGTGCAAGAGCTGTTATGCAAAGGCACAAAAGGATTTATGGCAGGAAGTGAGGACGACCTCACCGCTCCAACTCTTTCAGGGGACGGCCCCGTAACTCGGAAAGGAGTGTATATGGCTTGGGTTATTCTTGTTGCTGCGGGGCTATTTGAGATTGGTTGGGCCATTGGATTGAAGTATACGGAAGGCTTTACGCAATTGTGGCCCACAATTGGGACAATTTTCGCGATCATCGCCAGCGTTTGGTTGCTGGGCATTGCCATGCAATCGCTTCCGGTTGGCACTGCCTACAGCATCTGGGTAGGCATCGGTATGATCGGCACAGTGATTCTCGGAATCGTACTGTTTGGCGAACCTGTGAATGCGGCACGTTTAATCAGTGTTGCTTTAATTATTATAGGCATCGTTGGCCTCAAACTCACTACACCGGATTAATAACCTCACTCATTACTGAGGATAATGGCGCGATGATCGTGGATGTCGCAAGACACAAATAATCTAACATCAAGGAGATAACATGCCAGGCGCATTGATTCAACCCTACATCATGTTTGGCGGGCGCTGCGAAGAAGCGCTGGAGTTTTATCGCACTGCACTCGGCGCACAGATTGACATGCTGATGCGTTTCAAAGACAGCCCGGAACCGCCGCCTGCAGATATGCTTCCGTCGGGATTTGACAATAAAGTGATGCACGCCAGCTTTCGCATCGATGACAACGTGCTGATGGCTTCGGATGGATGTGAGGAAGGTCAGCAATACAGCGGTATTTCACTTTCCATCTCGGTCGCTACGGAGGATGAAGCGGATCGTTTCTTTACCGCGTTATCCGATGGTGGGCAGGTGCAAATGCCATTAGCCAAAACATTCTGGTCGCCGCGTTTTGGCATGCTTACCGACCGTTTCGGTATCAGCTGGATGATCAATGTCGTGGTTTGATGGCTATCCAATCATGAGCAAACTGCCTTCCAGTCAACAGCCGCGCTTGCTGGTTCTTGGATTGGTATTGATGGCATTTGCATTCGGTCTTACGGGTTGCTCAACTCAGCAACTTTATACCACGGGTCAATCGTGGCAACGCAATGAGTGCAACCGGTTGATGGATCAGCTAGATCGTGATCGTTGCCTGTCGAGCACAAGCACCTCGTATGAAACGTACAAAAAGTAATCCGGCGTCGGGGACGAGCAGAAATGACAGTATTATGAACTTCGAGAAAATGAGCGATCAGCAGGTTTGGGAAATTGCCAATCCCATTATGGACAACTTGATGAATGCTTCAACCCATATCGATCACGTCAGGCATGTCCGGAACTTCACTGAGCGTATGAGAACCATTGTTACCCCGGAGTATCTCCAACATGTTTGTCAGCAGTATCAATCCGAAAAAGGATGTTTTTCTGAGCGTGTGCCAGTCGCCGTTTTCAGGCGCCCGAATTCGGTAGCCATGGTGTGGAAACAATCGTTTACAAAAGTGTCGGGGGAATTTGTCGCGGAGATGGTGCTGGTGCATCAAAACGGAAAGTATTTAGTCGATCATGCGATGGTTTTTTGAGCATTTGCTTGGCGGGGAATGCGTGAATGCCGTGCAGCTCGGTAAATCCAGACATTAGGCGAAGAACATCCGATTCGGTGCAGGACTACTCATCTCGTTACTTAATCGACCCTGAGAAAGTATCAAACAACAATTATTCCAGACAAGCTGTCGGGAAAAGTGAGTGTCTATAAAAATGCCCACACCCGTAGCTTATGCCAAACACATAAAATACCCGTTACATGCTGACCGCTCTGATCATTTGGTTTAAATTCAGCCTTTGCGCCATACTAATTGGCTTGGCGGGGACTCGTCTCTGCCGCTACGCCGACGTTATCGCCGACAAGACAGGCTTATCCGGAAGCTGGATTGGTCTTATTCTACTTGCCACGGTAACTTCACTACCCGAGCTGGTTACAGGTGTCAGTGCATTGACACTGGCAAACATACCCAATATTGCAGTGGGTAGCTTGCTGGGTAGTTGCGTATTCAACCTGACTATTCTGGTGGTACTGGATTATCTGGTGCGTGGCGAATCATTGTACCGCCGCGCCAGCTCGAGCCACATTCTATCTGCAGGATTTGGCGTAATACTCATCGGATTTGTGGGACTAAATGTTTTGCTGATCGACAAACACACTTTCAATATCGCCCACATCGGCATTTATACACCCGCCATCATAATGTTCTATCTCGTTGCCATGCGTGCAATGTATATCCATGAACGCGCGCAGGTAAGAGAGTTCGTTGAGCAGGTCGCGGATCGCTATCCGGATATAACTCTGCATCAGGCCTATATACGCTATGCGCTGTCTGCCTTGGCAGTTATCGCTGCAGGAATATATTTACCGTTTGTGGCTGCACAACTGGCTGCACTGATGGGTTGGAACAACACCTTTGTAGGCACGCTCTTCATTGCCGGAATCACCTCGCTTCCTGAACTTGCCGTTAGCATTGCCGCATTTCGCATGGGCGCACTGGATATGGCGATTGCCAATCTATTGGGCAGCAACTTGTTCAATATTCTGATACTGGCATTGGAAGACATCATTTTTCTTGCAGGCCCACTGCTCACGCATACTTCACCCTTACATGCTTTTTCTGCTCTGTCGGCAGTGATCATGAGCGGCATCGTCATCGTCGGCCTGGTTTATCGTCCCAGTACCCGTCTCTTCATTAGCATTGGTTGGATTAGCCTGGGTCTGTTCACCCTCTATCTGCTCAACACTTATGTGTTTTATCTGCATGGCGGTGAATAATTCAGGTTTACAAGTTGTTTATACCTCGCTTCCTTAACAAGAATTTCTCCAATTCGATCAGTACAAATAAAACTATGCTAACGACAATGATCCGTCCCCAAGCCGCTGCATCCAGCGCCGCTGTGCCAAACAATTGCTGCATAACTGGCGAATAGGTAAACAGCAGCTGCAGCACCAGTAACAAACCGATCGCCAATAAAACATAACGGTTACCCAAGAAACCTTGACGCGAATAAACGGAAGCCACCAAATAGCGGCAATTGAACAAATAAACGATTTCACACATCACCAGCGTATTCACCACCACTGTCCGACTCCACTCAACACTGGATCCTTGTATGGTTTCCCAGATGTAGAGCGCAAAGCCGCCACTGATCATTAATAAAGAAACAAAGACAATGCGCCACACCAGGAATCCCGACAGAATGGATGCATTGGGATCTTGCGGCGGGCGTGACATCACCCCACTTTCCGGCCGCTCGAACGAAAGTGAAATCGCCAATGTTACCGTCGTCACCATATTGATCCACAAAATCTGCACGGGGGTGATAGGCAAAGCCATGCCCAGAATGATGGCGAGCATCAGGATGCCCGCTTCGCCGCCACTGGTTGGAATGATATAAACAACTGTTTTACGGATATTATCGTAGACCGTGCGACCTTCCTCCACGGCGTGCGTAATCGAAGCAAAGTTATCGTCCGTCAACACCATCTCTGCGGCTTCTTTTGCAACCTCGGTGCCCTTCTGCCCCATCGCGACGCCAATATCGGCACGTTTTAACGCCGGAGCGTCATTCACACCATCCCCCGTCATCGCGACAACTGCGCCGTTTTCCTGCAAAGCTGTCACCAGCCGCAGTTTATGCTCGGGATTTGCGCGTGCAAAAATCTCTACATCCGCTGCAATCTGACGCAATTGCGCATCATCCATTTTGTCCAGTTCAATACCCGTGATCGCGCGCTGGCCATCCCCAATCCCTAATTTTGCGCCGATCGCACAGGCGGTAATGCGATGATCGCCGGTGATCATTTTGACCTGAATGCCGGCCGCATGGCATTGCTGCACGGCGGTAATGGCCTCTTCGCGCGGCGGATCGATAATACCAACCAATCCAAGCAGGGTAAATCCCGCTTCAACATCGGAGAGTTCCAGTGTTTGTTGCTTTGCCTGCGCCCTGCGACTGGCCATCGCAAGTATGCGCTGACCGGTTTCACTGGCTGCGCTTATCGCGGCATGCCAGAAATCAGGTTGAATCTGATGATCTTCCCCCTCGCTGCGTTGATGGCTGCACATGGCTAACACTTTCTCCGGCGCACCTTTGACATAGATCAGGCCTTGTCCGGCATGATCATGATGCAGCGTTGCCATGAAGCGGTGTTCCGATTCAAAAGGAATCACATCGGTGCGCAGCAATGCTTTCTGTTCCAAAACCGAATCCAATCCTGCTTTCATTGCCAACGTGATAAGCGCGCCTTCGGTCGGATCACCCTGTATTACCCATATTCCATCACGCTGGCACAGCGACGCATCATTACAGAGCAATCCGGCCCGGAACAATTCCAGCACATCGGCATGATCAGTAATCGCGACTTCCTTTCGATCCCGACTAAAACCCCCTGTGGGCGTATAACCTACGCCACTGACTTGCAACTGATCATGCGCGGTAATGATGCTTTGCACGGTCATTTCATTGCGCGTCAGCGTACCGGTCTTGTCTGTACAGATAACGGTTACCGCACCCAGCGTTTCCACTGCGGGCAATCTGCGTACAATGGCACTGCGCCGCGCCATATTCTGCACCCCCAACGCCAGCGTAATCGTCATGATGGCCGGCAATCCCTCCGGAATTGCGGCGATGGCCATGCTCACCGCGGCCATGAAGATCTCGCCAAGGGGATAATCATGTAGCAAAAAGCCATAAACAAAGATGCTCAAGGCCAGGAGCAAAATTGCAATCGTCAGCCAACGGCCAAAAATTGCCATTTGCCGCAATAGCGGTGAAACCAGCTTATCGACTTGCGCGATCATCTGGCTGATACGCCCAATCTCAGTATGCTGACCGGTGGCAACCACAACGCCCGTTCCTTGACCGTAAACCACCAGCGTGCCCGAGTAAGCCATGCAGAAACGGTCTCCGATGGCTGTCACGGCATCAACCGCTGGAATCGATTTTTCGACCGCCACGGATTCTCCGGTTAACGCAGCCTCTTCAATGCGCAGATTTTTACAACTGAGCAACCGTATATCAGCAGGCACCTTGTCGCCGGATTGCAACAACACAATATCACCCGGCACCAATTGTTCCGCCGGAATCTGCGCTCGTTGCCCTGCACGCACTACCATCGCATTGAGCGACAGCATGCGTCGGATCGCATTCAGCGCTTTTTCCGCCTTGCCTTCCTGGATAAAGCCGATGATGGCGTTAATAATTACCACACCGAGAATAACACCGCTATCTACCCAGTGCCCCAGCAATGCTGTCACAATGGAAGCCCCCAACAAGATATAAATCAGCACATTATGAAATTGCAACAAAAAGCGGACGACGGCACTTTCGGATTTGGGCGGTTTTAAACGATTGGCACCATACTTCCCCATACGAAGTTTTGCTTCTGATTGTGATAAACCGCTCTGATCGGTCGCAAGTTCCTGCACAACCTGCTCCGTTGAACAGTTATGCCATGCAGGCGCTTTATCAACACTCAAATTGGAATCAGACGACTTCATTTTTTTCCTTTGACGCAAGAAACAGATAAGCAAGGTTATCAGGAATAATTTGTATTTGTTTATCCAGTAAAGCTACAATGGAAATCATTTTTTCACCTTAACATAGCAAATGGGGCTTTCCATGAAATACTCTATCATTCTGATGGCACTGATGGCCATCCTGTTTACCACCTTAGCACAAGCCTCCGGTCGGGTGCCATTTGGGCATCAGGTTATCGAGGTACAAAACTACAGTCGTGCCACAGAACAAATCGCCATTTCAGGAATGATCAGCGATGGCGGCACGCAAGCATTGGCTGCCACCGGTTTTAAAACCGTCATTGACTTACGCACTAGAAATGAAGGAACCGCCGAGGAAAAAGCACTGGTCGACAGGGCTGGCATGATATATGTCAACATTCCAACCACGGTTGCCGGGATTTCGAAGGAACAGGTGGCAGAATTTACCAAAATAATTGAATCAACCCCGAAACCGGTATTGCTTCATTGTGGATCCGGTAACCGGGCCAGCGCCATGTGGGCCAGTTATCGCATTACCAAAGGCGTTGAACCGGAAGTGGCCATTGAAGAAGCGCGCAAAATGGGCTTGCGCCCCCCGCTCGAAGAGAAGCTTCGTGAAATCATGCTGAACTAAGTGATTAGCCTAGCAATTTGCTGCAAGAAGGCTGAAAAAGCACTGATAATTGGTATGAATGGAATAACCGCTTCCAGTTCCAAACGGAGCGGTCATTTTTTCATTCAAGAAAAAAGTAAGGAAGATATACGAAAACTATAATTACCTGTTAACATGGATCGACATTTCATCTTTCGTAATTACTGTTGGATCGCCACAATCGCAGGTGGATGTTTAACACTCTTGGCATTTTGCTTCGGTGGCCCTGAAAAAGCTGGACTTGTTGGTTCTGTGATAGCTGGCACACTAGGCTTTTGTTACTTCGTACAGCAACAAAAGCTAGCGGAAACGACACTTTTTCATCAACTATTTACTAGCTTCAACGTACGTTACGATCAGCTCAATGACTCACTTATTGCCCTGCCCGAGAACGAAATCTCCCAAGAACAGCGAATACTGATCGTTAACTATTTCAATCTTTGCGCTGAGGAGTACCTGTTCTATCAACAGGGCTACATTCCAAGGGTTGTCTGGCGCTCTTGGTGTAGAGGAATGGTTTGGTATCTCGACAAGCATCCTTTCAGGGACGTCTGGAACGAAGAAATTCAAACAGATTCATTCTATGGCCTTTCATTGGCCATCATCCATGAGGGAGCGGCATAACAATTAACTCAAGCTGATACTGCTTCGCTACACGGTATAATTCAAACGTTATCTCAGTTAGAGATCAACTTTGCATTATTTCACCATTTGCTTTGGATCGAGCTCACCCAATCAAAATTGGATTGATTAAAAATTAATTCTTGAAACTTTCAGGTCGAGATCGGTTTTAAGCTACTACCAATTAACTCATCCAAAATAACCGAACAATCATCCACATCGCTATGCCCATCGAAACGACAGCGAATCCCTGCTGTAATTTTGGTCCTGCAAGATAGTCGGCAATACTACGCCCTATCAACATGCCTGCCAATGCTCCGGCAGCAAAAGGCAGTGCAACAGGCCAATTCATCCCTCCCAGAAAAGTTGCCGACGCAACGCCGATACCTGAGATAAGCGCAATGACGGCCAGCGATGTGGCAAGTATGGATTGCATCGGAAGATTGGTTGCTCTTTTCAACGCCGGAACAACCACAAAACCACCACCAACACCCAGCAGCCCTGATATAAATCCGGTTGCAATGCCTGAATAGCCCAGCGCACGAACGCACGGCCAGCCCCAAATTAAACGGCCTCGTTCGTATTCCAAACGGCAGGGAATTGCAGCAGAGTCAAATTGCAAATCTGACGCATTCCTTTCTTCAGCCATCGGCTGCGTGCTGTGTCGCAACATATTGACAGCGACATAAAACAAAACCAATGCAAATAACACCGTCAAAGGTGCATTCGGCAGCTTCTGCGCCAGCCATATCCCGGCGGGCGCCACCAATATTCCGGTGACCGCAATAAATCCTGCCGCCCGGTAACGCACTTTTCCCTGCCGCAGCGCAATAAGTGCGCCAATGGTTGATGACAGGCACACTGCGAGCAAAGCGACCGGAGCGGATTCGGCAACCGTGAAATGCAATCCGAAGATGAGCAAGGGCACTGCGATGATCGTTCCACCCGCGCCGGTCAGCGCAAGCACAGCGCCAGTACAGGCGCCAAGCAGTATGCTGATTAGCAATATCTCCACACTAGCTCAGCGTGACTTGCGAGGATGAGCAAGCCATTCCTTGCCTTTTAACATGCCATTCCAGTAAATCCATGGAAAAACAGTCTGCTTGAAAAACCAGTAGAGCTTACTCGGTGCGGTTGGATTAAATGGGAAGGTGGGCAATAGCTTTCCGCCAAAACCAAATTCAGCCAGGATTACCTTGCCATTTTCCACAGTCAGCGGACATGCGCCATAACCGTCGTAAAAAGCGGCAAACTCCCGATCTTCTTTTTCCGCCAAAAGATTCTCGGCCACGACAACAATTTGTTTTCGGGCAGCGGCTGCAGTTTTTGCATTGGGCGAAGAGCATGCATCTCCCAGTGAAAATATATTCGAATAATCGGTATGTTGCAGTGTTTTCTCATTTACCTTGCAAAATCCGCTGGCGTCCGCCAAAGGGCTATCGCGCAGAAAGTCCGGCGCCATTTGCGGCGGCGTCACATGCAATAAATCGAAGGGTTTTGCTTCGCGTACTATCGTGCCATCAGCATCCTTAATTTCAAAGTAGGCGATTTTTTGCGCTCCGTCCACTTTGACCAGGTTTGAATTAAATACCAATTTTGCATGGTAGCGCTTGACATACTCCATCAAGGGCGGCACAAAATCAGCCACGCCAAACAACACTGCGCCCGCTGTATCAAACTCAACGTCTATGCTATCCAAACAGTCTGTCTGCAGCCAATGATCACACGAAAGATACATGGCTTTTTGTGGTGCACCGGCGCATTTGATGGGCATGGGTGGCTGAGTAAAAATCGCCTTCCCGGATTTAAGTTCCCGCACCAATTCCCAGGTATAAGACGCCAAATCATAACGGTAATTTGATGTGACACCATTTTTACCCAGTGTTTCTTCCAATCCCTCAACCTTTTCCCATGCTGCCCGGATACCGGGGCAAACAATTAACTGCCGGTAGCCAATTACTCGACCATCATCCAGACGCACTTTGTTGCTTTCCGGATCAAATACAGATGCGGCCGCCTGGATCCACTCTGCGTTTCTGGGAATCACATCTGCCATCGGTTTCACTGTTTCGGCAATGTCGTATGTACCCCCCCCGACCAGCGTCCAGGCAGGTTGGTAATAATGTTCGCTGCTGGGTTCGATGATTGCAATACGCAACATTGGTCGCCGTTTGAGTAGGCTGGCAGTGACTCCGATGCCAGCTGAACCGCCACCAATAACGACCACATCGAAAGCATTCCCCCAATTACAGGCGTCGACGACTGAATCCTGTACCTTCACGTCATTACTGGCGCTTTGTCGAGCCATCTCATGCAAAGCAGTCGCGCGTCTGCCAGAGTTACAAAACGCCAGAACCGGTTTAGGTAACTCAGCCATCAGTTTCTGAAAAGCTTCAACACGCTCGGTAGGAACCGAGCCCATTTTGACAGGCAAATAAGCGAAGGCGATGCCTAACGTTTTGGCCACTGCTTCCAGCTCTTCACTATGCGGCTGATTCTCGCCGCCTTCATAGTCCGGACGATTACAAATGATCGACTTGTAACCAGCTGCAGCTAGTTCATTGATGTCATCAATGCTGATTTGACCGCTCACCGAAAACGTGTGATCCAGTTTAATAATATCAATGGGCATGCCTATTCTCCTTTATTAGCCTGTAATTTAATAGCGTGGCTACGACTTCTGTTTATATAGAATCCTTCACAATAAAGATCTATAAGCACTGCAACTAATCTTTAGTCTCTCACGCGGAATGCTTCTTGCAGTAGAGGTTGAATAACGTCTCCATGACTTGAATAGCCTCCAGGCTTGCTAAGCTATAGTAAATGTACTTGCCTCTTCGTTCTGTCGAAACCAGATTTTCTTCTCGCAGTACGGTTAATTGCTGCGATAAGGTGGGTTGATGAATACCCAATAATGCTTCCAATTCACCCACATTCCGTGTTCCTTGGCTAAGTTCGCATAAAATGAGCAATCGATCTTCATTGGCGAGAATTTTCAGCAATGCACACGCATCCGCAGCTGATGTATGCAACGCTGTCATACTGTTTAAAGCTGATTGTGTCTTCATGTTTTATCATATTTTAGAGTAATTATTCGAGGCCTCGAAATTCAACAATGATCACAAGGATATTAATCCTAATTTATTTTATAAGAATTGTCAGTAAACTTATTGATGTTTCTGCTGAATAGCTTCGAAAACCCCCATCCCCAATAACATTGCCGTGAGAAAAATAATAGCCTCCAGACTACCGGATCCAACCAGAACTAGCGCTGGCCCAGGGCAAATTCCAGCGATCCCCCAGCCGACCCCGAACACAATCCCGCCTAATATCAACCGAACGTCAATTTTGGTAACGCTTGGTATCTGTATCGACCCTCCTAAGTAGCTTTTCTTCCGTTTCTTTGCAATGGTGAAAGCTATAGAACCAACAGCCACCGCAGCAGCCATCACCCATGCCAATGAGGGGTCCCAGCGACCGGTCACATCAAGAAAAGCTAATACGATTGCTGGATTAACCATACCGGACAAAATAATCCCTAATCCGAACACAATTCCAGACACCCATGCCATCAAACCAACCATTTGATATCCTCCATTACGCACAGCTACTTAAACTAATTAGCAAACACATGTCTTACCCAATAAACCGTCATCATGGCCGTCACTATAAATAGAGCGGTTGCAACCAAGGAGCGAGGAGAACCTCGCGATAACCCACAAACACCATGACCGCTCGTGCATCCAGACCCCAGTCTTGTGCCGAAACCAACCAATAAGCCAGCTAATATCAACATCATATGACTGGTTTCAATTTGTATCTCCGGCAGAGCGAAAAAAAACTTCCAAATGGTGACTGATAAAACCAGTCCTAAAATAAATGCGACACGCCAACTAACATCCCCCCTTTGCAAGCGGAACAAACCGCCTATAATTCCGGATATGCCGGCAACACGTCCATTAAACAGTAATAACAAAGTCACCGCAAAACCTATAGCGAGCCCTCCTGCTATTGCATGCCATGGTAATAAGTCCGGATAATTCATATGCACCTCCGATAGTGAGAAAATAATATTATCGTTTCCATTATTATGATATATATATAAGCATAATAATATACCTGTACATTTTCAATAGCAATCCAGCTTCAGAAACAACTCGGAGAAAAATATGAAACCCACTATAGAAGCATTCTTTGATACGGTAACACAGACCATCAGTTATGTTATTTTTGATGAAGCCGGAGGCTACTGCGCCATTATTGATCCCGTACTGGATTACGACCCCAAAGCCAGCAAAACCTTTACTCATATAGCCGACAAAATAATTGCATTTATTCAAGATCACCGTCTTTCGGTGCAGTGGATTTTAGAAACACATGCGCATGCGGACCATTTATCGTCAGCCGATTATCTCAGAAATCAGCTAGGTGGAAAAATTGGCATTGGTCAGAATATTCCCGCAGTTCAGAAAACATTCAAAAAGATTTTTAACTTTGGCGATGAGTTCATACCCGACGGCCATCATTTCGACCATCTGTTTGCTGACGGCGAATCGTTTCAGATCGGAAAAATTACGGCGAAAACCATTGCAGTATCAGGCCACACACCCGCTGATATTGCATATCAAATCAACGATGTGATCTTTGTGGGTGATACGCTTTTTATGCCCGATGTTGGCACTGCTCGCGCAGATTTCCCCGGAGGCGACGCACGCCATCTGTTTAAATCTATTCAGAAAATACTGGCATTCCCACCGGAAACCCGCCTATTTATGTGCCACGACTACCCTCCCACCAATCGCCCGACAGAGTGGGAGTGTACGGTTGCTGAACAACGCGCGCATAACATTCATGTCCACGATGGAATTACTGAAGATGAATTTGTAAAGATGCGCAATGCACGTGATGCAACGCTAGGGATGCCTAATTTGCTGCTTCCATCAATACAGACAAACATCAGAGGTGGAAAATTACCGCCAGTCGAATCTAATGGTGTTTCCTATTTTAAAATACCGATTAACTTAATTTGATGCGTGACATTAAGATCTACATCTTACCTAAAGAAAACCATCTCTTTATCCTAACCGGAAGCCACCGGTTGTTAAGAATGTTTTCGTAGTAACGTAGTAATCGATATGTAAGGAAGGGACAAGTGAGGCAAACAGTTTAAGCCTAATGATGAGCAGACGGAGCTTGTTTCTAATGCCCATAGTTTTTCAATATCCTGTTAAACCTGCAATGTGATGAAATTGCCATGTTGTTGATCGAATTTTACCGCAATAAAGCGTGTGCCCACAGAAATTCCATGACTCTCGTGTCGTTTATGCGTTACCTCGGCTACCGCCTGGAAATTCGGTGCGTCGATTTTTATAACATCTTTGAAATCCAGTATCACATCAGTCAAAAATCGTATGCCTGCAGGTGATAAATCTTGAAAAACACCTTGCATCGGACGACCCGGCCAAAACAAGTAAAAAACCAATTCACCCTTCACTGGAATGCGCATCAAAGTGCGGCGTGTTGACTCCATATTTTTATGATTCAATAGAAGCAGAGGGCTTGCACATTCCAAACAATTTTCACTTTGGTAAAAGCCTGTTTGCGGCACATAAGGCGTTTTGCAGAAAAAACAATAATGCGTAATCATCGCCCGATATGGCTTGACAGAGTATTCTGCTGCGTCTAATTCGGAGATCAGGCTAGGCAGATGAGTCTTTCTATTCGCTGTTTCTTTGGCAGCACGAAGTAAATTGCTCATTAAAAGGGCGTCATACTGCATACGCGTCGCCGGATCAGATAAAATTCGATAAGCTTCATCAAGTAATGCTTTATCTTGAAGGGAATTTTTTTTTAATATCTGATAACTCGCCTTAATCGTCGTAATTGGTGCATCAGGTTGAACCTCAAGGATCCGATAATAATTACGGTGATTCAAACTCTCCGTACGTTCACTATACTTTTGCTCTGTATCAAACTTGACACTGGGTCCTAATGCGCCCTGACTAAGAATTTTAATATGATATCGATCTAATAACTCTTGATCATATACATCCCGTTTGAGCGGATCCCCTAGCGTACTATAAGCAAGATTAAGTAAATTTACATTCCAGTCCGGACTGGCCAATTCAGGATGCATCACAAGCTTTTGCATCAACACCCAATAACTTTCCTTAACAACCGCCATCGGTGCATCAGGCTGAATGTGAAGAATTCGATAGAAATTTCGCCGCTCGATCATGATTACTGAGAATTTTAGCACCTTATTAGCTGAATTATCAGCGGTGTTGGTAGCAAATAAAATTTGCAGAAAACAACTCGTGTCAATAAACGTTATCTATATAGTTCTCATGACAAATTAACCTGATCAGATAAGGTTTAGCTGAATATAGCAATGGTCGGTCTCCTGATAGTTAATATCGAAATCAATAATACTTTAATCCTAACTTTAGATTACGCTTGCATTTTATCAGCACATCTATATAATGAGAACAATTCTCATTATCATCTTTATATTAATTATGAACACTCACTTACCAACTCAATCGATGACAAAAAATCCGTATCAACCGGAACTAACAAGCTTAAATGCACTGATAGATAGCAACTCCTTATTTAAAAATGGTGATGTTGTATTTATATTGCATAAAGGTGAACAATACACATTACGACGCACACGAAACGGCAAGTTAATCCTGAACAAATAGTGGATTGTGAGCACAAATCATGTATATTAATAGATGTAGTTATTAGCGATTCGCATACAAAAATCATTCTGAACTGTGATGAAGGTAAGCGGATGTGCAACATGGGCTTATAACAGGAATTCCTATTTAATAACAATTTCTTGCCACATAATATAATGTCAAGCAACAAACAATTTGACCGTAACTGAGCTATATCTTTTCAAATGAATTCAGCCCACATAAAAATATTTGTCTTAGGAGCTAAAAATGAAAGGTAACGTAGATATTATTCGCTGGCTAAATCAGCAGTTACAACATGAATTAACAGCCATTAACCAATATTTTCTGCATGCTCGCATGTACAAGAATTGGGGATTTGAGAGCCTCGGAAAACACGAATTTGAAGAATCCTGCGAAGAGATGAAGCACGCTGATCTTTTGATTGAAAGAATTTTGTTTCTGGAAGGTTTACCCAACCTACAAGATCTAGGAAAATTAATGATTGGTGAGACTACTGAAGAATGTATCGCTTGTGATCTAAAACTTGAACTAACATCGCGGGTAACTCTGCTAGCTGCGATAGAGGCCTGTGAATCAACCCAGGACTTTGCATCACGAGAAATCTTTGAACAAATTCTTGAAGATACCGAAGAGCATATTGATTGGCTGGAAACTCAGCTCGGGGTCATGCAAAAGGTCGGCATCCATAACTGGCTACAAAGTCAGATATAGCGTTCTCAATACTGCTGGAGTTCCTCTTCCTTCTCCAGCAGTACATTTAGCCAGCCAGCCTATTCTTTTATGGTCAGCCAGCCATCTTTTTACTTGCTGAAAATTTGAAGGAGATTGTATTATGAAATTTCTCAAGAAGCAGGCTGCCATGACCACACCGTGCACTATTTCTCATTATCATTACTCCACTTCGGCATATACAGAGACTTCTCTATCGTATAGGAAAATTTTACAAAAATTTGTAAAATTTGCTCGCCTACTGAAGCAAAATTTGATACATCTCAAACAAAAATTGATCAAAGAACATTCAGTTGCGACGAGAGATTCTCGCATTATCGATTGGGCGCCTTTGATCAAAGCATCTTCCTTAATAGAAATTAGTGACGACACAAATTATCGTAACCCAACCGGCAGATACTGTGACAATCCATTAACTGGAAAAACCATTCTATGTGTGGGCGGAAGAATCAAACTTTATCCAGAATATAATCAGATAGTAAAAAAATTCGGCGGTACATTTATAACATTTCATGGTGATTCAAATGATACGCTGGATAATTTATTTCTACTTATGGAAAAGACAGCTGATATGATTATTTGTCCAGTCGATTGTATCAATCATGGAGCATTCCAGACTGTCAAATATTACTGCAGATCTTCCGGAAAACCATGTGTCCTCCTAGATCGCTCAGCAATTAGTAGCTTTAGAATGGGTATTCGCATGTTAGCCAAAATGATGGCTAAGAAAATCGGCCATTAATCCAAGTTTGTTATCTTGAATAGTTTGAATGCAAGCAAAGAAATTGGAATCTACTGTAGATTCCAATTGAAGGCAGGATCGGACAAAAAAAGTGCTCTGACTGCGAGCATTTTTAATTATCATTTCGACCAGGAATAAGTGTTAATTTTAACATTCCCGGTCGAGACAATCAGCAAAAAATATGTGTTCTATCTATCAGATGCTTGTACATACCTTAGAGTCAGCTAAATTAACCAATTCTTGGTTTAGGTTTATACTATTACTAGTATGGTTTCAGGATTATTCTTAGATCTCCGTTTTTGCCGCAGGTGGTTTATCCTGGACATTTGTACTGGATAAAATAATCTCGTTCGCCTGTACGTAAGAAGAGAGAGAGATAAGGTCCAGTCTCCCAGTCCTCACGCGCATTGAAGATTCAGTAAGGTTTTGATAGTAGCTCTTAGATAAAGTCGCTGTTGCCAATAAAATCAAGACTACCAAAAACAGTTCCAACAAGAATTGTGTCTCCAGCACCTCCAGCAGCAGCAAGACCGATGAGCACATCAGCACTTAGCTGGCTCGACAATGACCCAACGTCCTCAGAGGTAAGCCCAAAGCTGCTAAGGTCGGTGACATCATTACCCGAATCGTTAAAGTCCAGAATGATGGCTTGTTGCGAATTGCTGGTCACGATGAAAGTATCGTTACTCGCGCCCCCTATAGCTGGTTGCGATGGATGCCGGCAATGGTATCAGCTCCGGCGCCGCCATTGATCGTATCCAGGCCTCGCTGGAGCCACTGACAAGAAAAGTGCCATTGCCGTTATCAGCCGAAGAACGAATCGCCTCCATTTGATCCCCTGATGGAATCCGCGCCTTCACCGCCACGTAACAACGTATTGGCCTAGTAGTTGTTACCAGTGATGGTGATGGTGTCGTTGCCGAAGCCACCGCCTATCCTAACATCGGTCAGCGTAGTGCCTGAGAAGTTCAGTGTATTGTTTCCGCCGTCGCCTGCTACCGTCACGATAGTGCCAATGTCGAATTAAGCTTAAGCACGGAGACGGTGCGATATACTCACCATTAACCATAATTATATAAATTACGAAAAAACTCTAAATGATGCGTTTTATTTTATTGTTATTTTTTTGTATCACCGGTGTGGCGAATGTGAATGGCAGTACACCTGCAGAGGTGCCGGATACCATGGATGAGCGGGTTAAAGCTTGCACCATCTGTCATAGCGCTGAAGACAAAGTAGGACGTGATGCCTATTACCCTCGCATAGCGGGCAAACCGCAGGGGTATCTTTTTAATCAGATGCGCAATTTTAGGGACGGCCGACGCTATTATCCGCCAATGGCCATTCTGTTAGAAAATATGTCAGATGAATACCTATTGGAAATAGCACAGTACTTTTCATCTTTGCAATTACCCTACCCTGACCCTGAACGGATTCAGATGCAACCCGAGGAAATCAAACTGGCGGAGCACCTGATTTATTCGGGATATCCAGAGCGGGATATCCCGGCATGCAGTGCTTGTCATGGAGATGTTTTGATGGGCGTGGAACCTGCTATTCCAGGCTTGATTGGATTGTCTCGCGCTTATATCACGGCACAACTAGGTGGGTGGCGCAATGGAGGCATCATGCGGGGTGGAAAGCCTGATTGCATGTCTGAAATTGCGAAACAGTTGACCGAAGACGAAGTCAATGCAGTCGCAAAATGGTTGGCGAATCAATCGGTTTCTGGGAAGCCAAGTTCATTTGATGTGCTTTCATCTAAGTTGGTGGATCGCTGTAGCCGAACTATCCTGAAAAACGGAGATACAAAGTGAAGTATTTGGCCATAATACCCCGCGTAAGTTGGTGGAAAAATATTACCTTGTTGTGGATGTGCATGATATTGCTAGCAATGGCTGCGGAAATTACGGCAGACGAGCCAGAGCGCTCTGACGAAGTAAGCTATGGCGCCTACCTAACCCGCATCGGTAATTGCACAGGCTGTCATACGACCAAAGGTGGCACGCCATTTACGGGTGGACGCCAATTGTCTACGTCATTTGGTGTATTCATTACCCCCAATCTTACCCCCGACAAAGAAACGGGAATTGGCCGCTGGACGCAACAGGATTTCTGGCAAGCACTGCATCAGGGCAAGTCGCGTGATGGGCGGCTTCTATATCCAGCTTTTCCTTATACCGAATATACCAACGTGACGCGCCAGGATGCCGATGCCATTTTTGCATATCTGCAATCGCTGCCACCTGTTTCGCAATCCAATCCACCGCACGATATTTTCTTTCCTTATAACTCTAAATCACTGCTCGCGGTCTGGCGCACATTGTATTTTAAAGAAGGCGTTTATGAGCCGGATCAATCCAAAAGTGAAATATGGAATCGCGGTGCTTATCTAGTGCAGGGATTAGGCCATTGTAATGCCTGTCATACCACCCGTAATATATTGGGAGCAAGTCAAGATGAAGCGTTGGCAGGTGGACAAATAATGGGCATGAATTGGTACGCACCTTCGCTATCTTCGCATTTAGAAGCAGGCAGTGGTGATTGGGAGATCGATGAAATCGTTGCTTTGTTGACAACAGGCGTGACAAAGCATGCTGTGGCTTCAGGCCCCATGGCAACCGTTATCAGGCAAAGCCTGCAATATTTATCGCAAGAAGATGCTCTCGCGATGGCAGTCTATCTAAAATCACTAACAGAAAATGAGAGGGGTAAGTTGCCTGGTGTCAAGTTCTCGGTGATGTCGGGTAGCTTGCGGAAACATTTGGATCTGGGCGGGCAATTTTATCAAGAATATTGTCAAGCATGTCATGGTACTGACGGCAAGGGTGTCCCAGGCATTTATCCTGCGTTGGCCGGCAATCGGAGTGTGATAATGGATTCGCCGCTGAATGTTATTCGCAGCGTACTGAATGGCGGCTATCCACCTACAACGGCAGGCAATCCCCGGCCTTATGGAATGCCGCCATTCCAACAGATATTACGTAATGAAGAAGTGGCGCTGGTGGTGTCGTATATCCGAAATGCCTGGGGAAATCGTGCCAGCTTGGTGAGAGCGCTGGACGTTGATCGCAGTAAAGGCGGGGATGATTAGCGAGAATTTGGCATAGCGATAGTGTCATATGCCTGGGTGAAGTGGAAGTAATGCTCTGAAACCAGCTCTGCCATTGTATGATGAAAGGAGCCATGAGATGTTAAGAACGTAAAATTTAGATAAGCAGCGCGCATCTCACCTACTCAAAAAAGAGTGCCCATCATTCAATCCAGTCAGGTTCGGATTGGAGCTATCGCGTATGCATCAATGAAGAAAAATGGCCATTTTGTTGCCATCATCGATAATCGATCGGCATTTCTTCAGGATGCCTGATTGTTATCTGCTAGATAAGATAATCATGAATCTCCAGGCGCAATAAACGGGCATTGATGATCACGGGTTTTTATTTGTCGAAACTTTAAGCCAGGAAGAGGATTAATGAATCCCTCCCCTGGTTTGCTGACTTAGTGAAGATCGAGTGAAATTTTATGGCGATTAGATAATAAAGTCGCTATTGCCGGCGAAATCCAGGCTGGCCAGTGTCGTTCCGACCAGGATGATATCACCGGTGCCCGCGCCTCCGCTTCCAGCGGCTGAAGTGAGGTCAATACGCACATTGGCGCCTTCGGTAGTTGACAGAGCTTGAATTTGAGCAAGCGTAAGCCCGAAGCTGGTGAGGTTGATAACATCGTCACCAGAATCATCAAAGTCTAGAATGATGGATTCCGCAGATAATGTCGTGACGACGAAGGCATCATTGCCTGTGCTGCCCCGGTAACTCGTTGTCAAGGCGTTGGAAACGGTTATGGTATCGTTGCCGTTGCCGCCATTGATTTCTTCGATGCTGGTGAGCGTAGGGCCGTTGGTGAAATCGAGGATATCGTCGCCAGCAGTAGCGAGGATGCGGTCATTACCTCCGCCGCCGTTGATGTTTTCAATCTCGGTGAGGTTGCCCAGGTTGTTGGTGACGTTGAAGGTGTCGTGATTACCCAAACCCAGCCAGGTGTCATTACCTAATCCGCCATTAACAGTATCCAGCCCTTCACCGCTGCCGTTAACCGTGAACGTATCGTCGCCAGCCGCGCCGTTGAGATTGTCGTCCCCCGCACCGCCATGTATGGTGTTATTGTCGCCATTACCGGTGATGGTATCGTTGCCGCTGCCGCCGTTGATTTCTTCGATGCTGGTGAGCGTAGGGCCGCTGGTGAAATCGAGGATATCGTCGCCAGCAGTAGCGAGGATGCGGTCATTACCTCCGCCACCGTTGATGTTTTCAACCGAGGTGAGGTTGCCTAGGTTGTTGGTGACGTTGAAGGTGTCGTGATTACCCAAACCCAGCCAGGTGTCATTCCCTAATCCGCCATTAACAGTATCCAGCCCTTCGCCGCTGCCGTTGATCGTAAATGTGTCATTGCCGCCATCACCGAAGAGTGCGTCGTTTCCAGCAGAACCGTGGATGGTATCAACGCCTTCTCCGCCGCGAAGCGTATTGGCAGCAGCATTACCGGTGATTGTGTCACTGCCGGAACCACCATTAACTACTACATCAATCAGCGTAGTACCGGAGAAGTTCAGTATATTATTTCCGCTATCGCCTGTAACCGTCACACCAGTTTTGCCATCAGCGGTGATGGTTTCAACGCTGTTGCTGGAGCTGAAATTGCCTGCCAGCCCGATGGCAGTATTGTTGCTTTGCGCCTTGATGGTATCGCTGTCGGAACCGCCCTGATAAGTATCAAAGCCATCGCTGGAGCCACTGACCAGGAAGGTATCAGCACCCGAACCTCCGTTCAGAATATCGTTACCGTCGTTGCCGCGAATGGTATCTGCGATGCTCGTGCCGGTAATGGTATCGACACC
>RRZT010478966.1_pt1 | contig 26958 bp, 18 predicted proteins | sample 2165551 | NCBI WGS metagenome assembly RRZT01 (sample SAMN10456910, study PRJNA506462) | wastewater metagenome | biome: wastewater; feature: sludge; material: wastewater sludge; isolation source: wastewater sludge with Escherichia coli K12::gfp cells carrying plasmid... | place: USA: Moscow, Idaho... | reverse complement strand
TCAGGTTGGCCTTCTCGGCAATCTTGGCAATAAGCTCAGTGCGGTTCAGGGACATTCCCATACCTCTCGTTTCTAGGATCAAGGGCCCGTTTGGGCCACTGGGAAAAATCTATCCGATAAATTCCGAAACTTCTTCATCGAGACCGGCGTGAATTCGCCGCTCTCGCCCATCGTTGTCCCGCGAGATCGCCGCGGACATCCCGCATCTTTCCACATGTCTCCGTTGGGCGGAATACCCCGGGGGCATCGTGCGTGCCACGGGAGAACTTGGCGATTCGGAATCGAGTCCTACCCTTGTTCTCATTTCTTGGAGAATACTGGGTTTTTCTTGGAGCGCCTCTGTGGCCCTAGGGAATGTAGAGAATCCGAGGAAGTCCTGCAAAACCGCCACTTTCTTCACTGTGAAGGTTAGGCTATGCCCATGAATACAATCGACAACCCCCATGTTTATGCTGGTCCGGCGGGAAAAGCCGAGGTTTACCCCTATAGCGCCAATCTCACACTTTGGCAGCCTCCGAATCAGCACCCGGTGATCTGGGTTTCGCAGCATGCTCTCTACCAGGAGGGCACCGCAATCCGTGGCGGTGTGCCCATCTGCTTCCCCTGGTTCGCGAAGGGCTTAAGTGGCGACCTACTTCCTTCCCACGGTTTGGCACGATTGTCAACCTGGCAGCGAGCCTCCGTGACGGAAGACGACAACGCCGTCACCACCGTCTATACCCTGGATTCCGCCGACGCATTCGAGGCCGAACGCTTCGCACACCCTTACCGCGTGACGTACACAATGCGTATCGGATCGCACCTGGAGCTCTCCTACGCGGTCACCAACACCGGCACCGAGCCCTTCACCTTCGAGGAGGCACTCCACACCTATCTCGCTGTCTCGGATGTTCGGGACATCGTTGTTGAGGGTCTCAACGGCTATTCCTATCGCGACAATACGAACGGCGAGACGTACACGCAGGACGGCGATGTCCGTTTCACCGGCGAAGTTGATCGCGTCTACGACACCGCGGACGAGATCCGCGTGGTGGACCCAGGGTGGGAGCGCACGCTCGTCATCACGCGCACACACTCCGAATCCGCCATCGTCTGGAATCCCTGGGCCGCGCGCGCCAGCGAACTCCCCGATTTCGGCGACGACGAGTGGCCCGGCATGGTATGCGTCGAAGGCGCCAATGTGCGCGACGCAGGCGTCGCCATCGCCCCGGGTGAGACGCACACGATGGGTTACCGGGTCGACGTCGTCGTCCATTCCTGACGTCTAACCGGAGCCGATCCTCAACTCTCCCGATGTAGTACGAGGGGGTTACATTCCAGTGTGGTGTCCTGGAACATAACCCCCTCGTTACTCGTCATTCAGCTATCGATACTGGCGGGATCTCTAGTTGAAGACACGGATGACGATAGGAGTGCCACCCACCCACGAGTTGTTCCCATCGCGGGTGCCCATGCTCTCATTCCATGCACCGAAGTTGACGGAGGAGTTCACATAGAGGGCCACGTGGGCATTTCCATACAAGGTATTTCCACTCGACCAGTAGAGGATGTCACCGGGCTGAGCCTGACTGAACGGGACTTGACGCCCCGCAGAGAGCACGTCGCTCGTGTAGCCGCCGATATTGACACCGTACTGCTTGTACACGTAGCGGACCATACCGATGCAGTCCCAACCGGAGGGAGTCACGCCGCCCCACGAGTAAGGCGCACCCGTGTACCTCTTGGCAAATGCGAGCACATCAGATCCCTTTGTCTTAGCGACAGGCGGAGGAGTGGGCTGCGCGGGAGCCTTCGTGGCGGCAGATCGCACGACACCAAGAGTGTCCTCGCCGTCGCCATTCCAGTCGCCAAGAAGGGTGACATCATTGACCCGACCGTAGTCGAGCTTGATATCGGCCTCACCAGACTTGATGGCTTTGTTGATGAAGTAGGTGTTACCGCGACGCACCGCGAACGAATCGCGGCCTAGACGGGTGCGATCGAAACTCCCCACGTACAGATCATCGCCCGCACGACCATAGGTGATGACGTTGTCCGTTTTTCCAGTGGTGTTCTTGTTCGAGATGTGGATCTCGTTTCCGCGGCGGACGGCAAGAGTATCCGTACCATCACCATCCCAGTCCCCGACGAACACTTCGTCACCGGCCTTGCCGAAGTAGAAGAGCTGGTCAGTGCTTGACCCACTGAGACTGTTCTTAATGTGATAGGAGTTTCCCCGGCGAATAGCGAGGGTGTCCTTACCGTCGCCATTCCAGTCTCCCACCAAGACGGTATCCGTAGCCAAACCCCAGGCCAAGGTGAACTTCGGAGTACCCGACGCAGGACTTGCATTGGAGAAGGCGAACTGGCCGCCTTTACGCAGGGCTACGGTGTCCTTCCCATCGCCATCCCAATCGCCAACAAGTACCTTATGAGACTGCTCGCCCCACGAGAACTCAATATTAGCGTTGCCCGTCCACCGGTCATTAAGGAAGAAGTTGTGGTTCTTCACTGAGGACGGTGCATGAGAAGCTGGCTGAACTGCCGGCTTCTCATTCAGAGTAACCTCAGGATCGATGCCTAGTTCATTGCCCCACACGGCATGCGTATTATCCCCAAAGACCTCGTCGTCTGAAGGTGTTGCTTCGCTTGGTTGTGGAGTACGTAATGACGGTTGTGCCGGAGCTGAGGGAGCCTCGGTAGGTTCCGGCACTACCTGCACGGGCTTACCAGAGGGAGATACTGCACTAGGCGAATCAGTAACTTCAGAAGGCTCCGACGTACCGGAGGGGTTTGCGGCGGGCGTCTTCTCCGGCGCTGTGGTGGTCTCGTCCGAGGGAAGAACAATGGCCGCCGAATCATTTTCGTCATCAGCGATCGCCGGGAGGGTAAGCCCTAAGGGCAGGGTCATTGCCGCAATTCCTGCGACAAGACGGAGTGAGCGTCTGTGAGTTGAGTGGTGCATGAGTCTTTCTTTCGGCCTTCCGGTCTACGTTGCCTTGGGTGGAGGTGTGCAACCAAGAACTAGAGTAACGGGGATTATTACAATTTAGCCACAGAACATACCTAATCTTAAAAATCCGCACATGAATCACATAAATCATTACTAATAGAGATGAGGGCTTAGAGTATGTCACCCTCGGACCAACTCGCCGAAGCAAGAAAACAAATAATAAATCACGACCACGTAACAGTAACGAACCCATGAGGTCAACCGCACACCCCGGAATAACACTCCGCAATAGATCATCCCATCGATCTTTGCGACACCACCGGTACCCACACAAAGAAAGGGTTGTGATTCAGCTTAAGCTGAATCACAACCCTTTCACTCAATGAGCCCTACAGAGTTCACCGTATTCGTTGCTCACCGTCTATTAGCCAAGTTCGTTAGCCAAAAACGCGGATCACAGTCGGCGGCTCATTCCTCCACCGAGTCTTTCCAGTGTGGGTACCGGTCGTGGAATTCCATGCCGCAAAGTTAGTGTTGGCATCCACATAGATGGCCACGTGATCCGCAGCCCCACGCATCGTGTTGGACTTCTCCCAGTAGAGGATGTCGCCTGGCTGAGCCTTACTGTAGGGGACTTTGCGTCCAGCATCGAGTACAGCGCTCGGACGTCCACCAATCTCAACGCCAAAGTTCTTGTAAACGTAACGGATCATGCCAATGCAGTCCCAGCCGGTGGGAGTAACTCCACGTTTGGCATAGGGGGCGCCGTCATGCTTGAGGGCATAGGCAAGAACCTGAGCTCCTGTCGGCTTCTTCGCTGCGATCGGTGCTGGTTTTATCGACGCGGTCGCTACCACAGTTCGAACCACGCCGAGCGTATCCTCACCATCCCCATTCCAATCCCCGAGCAGGGTGACATCGTTGACGCGGCCATAGTCAAGTTGAATATCGGCATTTCCTGACTTGATGGCCTTGCTAATGAAATAAGTGTTCCCACGACGCACCGCGAAGGAGTCCAGGCCGGGGCGGGAGCGATCAAAACTTCCCACATACAGATCATCGCCAGCACGGCCAAAGTTCACAACCCTGTCTACCTTGCCACCGCCATTCTTGTTGGAGATGTGGAACTCATTGCCGCGACGAAGCGCCAATGTGTCGGTTCCGTTGCCATCCCAGTCGCCCACGAATACCTCATCACTCGTCTTGCCGTAGGAGAAGGTCGAGGTAAACGTGCTGCCCACTAAGGTGTTCTTCACATAGAATGTGCTGCCACGACGAACGGAAATGGTGTCCTTGCCATCACCATCCCAATCACCCACCAAGAAGGTGTCTGAAGGTGCCCCCAGTGTCAAGGTGAACTGCGGAGTGCCCGAAGCAGGATTCGTGTTCGAGAAGGCGAACTGATTGCCCTTGCGCAGCGCAATGGTGTCCTTTCCATCACCATCCCAGTCACCGACAAGTACCTCATAGCTCGCATCTCCCCAGGCAAAGTCCATGTTGGCCACACCGGTCCAGCGATCATTGAGGAAGAAATTATGGTGACGCGTCGCGGTATTCGGCGCCGCAGAAGTGGTGGCGGACAGTTGGCTCGTCTCTTCGTAAGCCACCTCCAGCTCGCCCTCAAGTCCCTCCTCATTGAGGCCCATAAACTCCTCGCCAGCCACCTCTTTACTCTCAGGCAATGGGACTCCATCGACCCCTTCACTGTCCAGCGGGAAGTCCGCCTCCTCGGACTCGCCTTCTAGCCACTCCAGCTCGCCAAGCTCGGGTTCAAAAGCCGGGTTCGTCACGCGACCTTCGTCCTCCGGCAGGCGATGATCGCCTGCCGGAGTTGGCGCACCATCTGTGGGCAGGAGGGCAGGCGGAGTGGCTTGGTTATCATCAGCCATTGCAGGAAGGGCTACGCCCAGAGGCAGCGTCATAGCGACGATTCCTGCGACAGCACGAAGTGTACGTCTATTGGTTGAGTGGAACATAGATCTTTCTTTCGGCCTTTCGGTCTCAAGTCCACTCTTACCTAACGAGTGAACCAACAATTACAATAACGACAATTATTACAATTTGACTACAAAATATGACCTAACTCCCATGTTAGAACATTTATGCAAAATTGACAGATTTGTCCTGAGATGTGAGCCGTTACTTCCCTAACCCTCCCTCATCAAGACCTCCTCACTCGACTCTATATAACAAATTGATAACATTAAAGTGATCCGTGCCATCCCTCATAATCCCGAGCGCACGTAAGAACCTTGTGCAGCATCCGCATCAATCCCCGTACTCTGGGCCTTATGAAAGTGAATGTGAGACCCGGGCGGATTCGTGGACTCGACGGCCTGCGAGCACTGGCAGTTATCGCCGTTCTCGTCTTTCACCTGCGTCCCGCTTCATTGCGGGGCGGGTTTATTGGCGTCGATATTTTCTTCGTTGTTTCTGGATTCCTTATCACGACGCTTCTCATTCGTGAACTCTCTTCAACGAATTACCTCGATCTTCCGAGATTTTGGCTGCGCCGCGCACGCCGTCTTCTCCCGGCTCTCATCCTCGTCGTCCTTGTGTCGGTTACGGGCGGCCTCTTCCTCGGTAACGACCTGCTCGTCGGAATACGACGGCAGACCCTGGGAGCATTAACCTTCTCGACAAACTGGGTGGAGATTTTCGCAGGATCGTCCTACTTTGCCGGAACCTCCCCGCAACTCTTTGCGCACTTCTGGTCGCTCGCGGTCGAGGAGCAGTTCTACCTTCTCTGGCCTCTCCTCTTCCTGCTGACGCTCGCCATGACACGCAAATGGAATGTTCGTGTCGGAGTTGCCGCCGGTGGCGCCGTGCTTTCAGCACTCGCTATGGCACTCCTATACACCCCGGGCGACGACGTCACCCGCGTTTACTACGGTACAGACACCCACGCGTTTGGACTCCTCCTCGGTGTAGCTCTCGCGTTCATGTGGGCAGGGACCACATGGTTGGACTCACCCGCGTTCACCCGACTCGCACCTTTCCTCGGTCCCCTTGCTCTGTTGTCCGTTATCGGACTCATGCTCATCCTTGACGAGAACTCGGTGTTCACCTTCCGTGGCGGGCTCTTCGTTGCCAGCCTTCTTACCGCACTACTTATTGCATGCCTCGTCACCCATTCGCCTTATCTCCTGAGTATTGCCGAATTACCTCCAATAACATGGCTGGGAGAACGTTCCTACGGAATCTATCTCTGGCACTGGCCCCTTATTTTGCTACTCACCGCCCTTGCGCCAGCATCCGCCATCGATTCCTTGACGCACTGGATTGTGCGGGCACTCGCTCTTGCAGCAACCCTTCTCTTCTCTGCGCTGAGCTACAAGTATCTAGAGATGCCAATTCGCACTCTCGGATTTCGCGAGTATGGACGACATACGCTCGCGCAGATTCGGGAACGAAACGTGGTACCACAAGTCACCCTTGCCGCTTCCCTTCTCTTGGTAGCAGCGACAACCGCCGGGCTCATCACCGCTCCCGCTAAATCCTCCGTCCAAATCGCCATCGAAAAGGGACAGCAAGAAATCGATGGAAACAACGCCCAGCCGGGCCCCAAAGAGAGTAACGATCCCCAGGATCGCCGCCAACCCAGCCAGACACCGTCGAGCGACTCGACGCTACCGCCTATTCTCACCGTCAATCACTCGGTTCCTACCGGGGAGGAAATCACTGGATTTGGAGATTCGCTCTTGGTCACAAGTACCGGAGGCCTCACCACAGTTTTCCCAGGGATTTACCTTGATGCCGTCTCTAATCGCCAATGGCAACACGCGGAAGAGATCGTCTCCACAGCGCTCACTGAGGGTAGCGTTCGCCGCGCCGTCATCATCGACTTCGGTACTAATGCTGGTATCCCAGACGCCGACGTCGTCCGTAACGTTCTCGACATGCTCGGACCGGAGCGGATGGTCGTCGTCGTCAATCTCTACGGGATGTCCACCTTCATCGAACCCGCCAACGAGCTGCTGACCAAAATCGCCGCCGACTACCCGAACGCAATCGTCGCCGACTGGTACTCAGCGGTGAGCGCCCAGCCAGAGATGCTGCAGCCGGATCAAACCCATCCCAATATGGAGGGTATGCACCTCTTTGCCGAGACTGTCCAGGGGGCGTTCCAGGAGCTTTCAGACCGGATCTCAGCTTTGGACAAAGACAACTAGTGCCTCGCGCTAACCGGCATACTCCTCCGCTCGCGCCGCTACTACATTGATGTACTGAAGGGAACTGTTGTAGGCACCTACGGCTGCGACCCAGCCGTCGTCGCTCGTCAGATCACCTCCGCGGTGGCACAATAGCGAGCCTGCGGTCAGAGCGGCATCGTCAATCTGCTGTGGATCGGCGACGCCATCACCATTGGCGTCTTGGCCGTAATACAACCAGGACTCGGGGATGAACTGCATCGGTCCGACGGCGTGATCCCACACCGCGTCACCGTCGTACTCGCCGTAGTCGGTGTCGTAGACGGCAGCAACGCCGACGCTGCCATCCAACGCAATACCGATAATCGGAGGTGACACGACGCCGTCGTCGCCCAACTGAGCACCGTCATGGCTACCGTGCTTGGACTCCGTCGCACCAATTCCGGCCAACGTATTCCAGCCAATCCCGCACTCCGGCTCTGATTCAGCGAGCGCCAGCGATGCATTCGCGTACGCCTCGACAGCGCGCGCCGGGATACCGGTGCGGTCAGCTGTCTCGGCCACCCATTTGGGATCCGCCATCCCCGCGGGCCCGGAATCGGGAAGCTGCTGGGGCGGGGCAGGTGGATAGGTTGAATCAGAGCTTTCAGATCCGGAGCAGCCAGCCAGGCCAACCAGTGCAACGGCAGCGCAAACAAAGCGGGGACGATTCTTCACAGAGGCGATGCTATCTGTTGTTACTCGTTATCTTCATCAGTCTGAGACGCGACACACGCACTCTGGCCGTACGCCGCGGGGACGGCGACATGGCGACCACAAGATGTCAGCGCGCCGAGTACCGCAGAAATTCCTCGGCCAGGCGGTCCTTGCCAAAGCCCGCGTTGATCGCCGACTGGCGCGCCGCCTCCCCCACGTACTGAAGCATAAAGTCCATATCCTCGAACTGGCTTTCGTGGCACTTAACGGCGTCAAGTTTCTTCACCAGGTCATCCTCGGTCAGCTCCACGTAGTGATTTGGGGTGTGATGACCCTGCAGCCACACTTCCTCCACTGCCCACGGCTCCAACCCGGCGTTTAGCAGCTCACGGAAAGCAAAGGGGTTGCGGGCTGCCGGATACACTGCCTGAATGGCCGCCTCCCCCACTGCTCGGTGATCCGGGTGGCTTGCCGCGATACTCGTCCAGTTATGCTCCGGAGACATGGTGATAACGAGGGAGGGGCGGTGAATACGGATCTGGGCCACGATGTCGCGGACAAGATCGGTGGTGACCCGCAACTCACCGTCGATATGTCCCAAGAAGGTGACATTCTCGATGCCAATAAGGGCCGCGGAGGTGCGCTGCTCACGCATCCGCACCTCAGACATCTGGTGCTGCCCCTCGGATCGGAAACCACCGGCTCCCCCGGAGGTGGCAACAACGATACTGACACACGCGCCGTCCGCAACAAACTGTGCGAGCGCTCCACCTGCGCCGACATCTGCGTCATCGGGATGGGCGAAAACGCCGAGGATCCTTTCATGCGCCATCGTGGTGCTCCTTTTCTCTTCTTCGTGGGCGTGTGGCGTGGCTGGCCGCCTTATTTGGCGCGGAGCCACGCGAGACGCCCAGTTATTTTGATGACCCCTCAAAAACCGCTGCTACGCCGGGAATAGCCTCGCAGTACTCGTCGAGAATTCGACGGGCGATATCAGCTGAATCAACAAGCGGATGCATGGCGATGGCTTGCCACGCCTTGTCCCGATTTCCTTCTCGAACCGCGTCAATCACCAGTGTTTCACAGGCTTTGACCTGCACGATCAGCCCAAGTTCGGCGCCTGTCAACGGCGCCAACGACACCGGGAGGGGGCCGTTGGCATCCACCCGGCAGGGCACTTCGATCACGGCGTCATCCGCGAGGGCGGGGATCATCCGCGCCCCGCCCTCGGTGTTACTCACGCCGAGAATCAACCGCGCGGGCTTACCGTTCCAGCGCACAGAGCGGCTGCCGGAAAGAGCAGTCATAAGATCGAGCGCCACCTCCTGGTAACCACCATCCAGATCATCTTCTTCTCGTGCACCTGCGCCGGCGACCTCTCGCGCCTCGGCCATGTAGGTTTCTTCACGCTCGCGATGGGCGGCGCTCCACAGTTTGCCGGCGCGCTCCATCTTGTCGAGTGCGGCTTGGTAGAAGGCGTGCTGTTGGGCTGAGAGAAACTGACCTCGGGTCCTGCCTTCGGCACGTATCTGGGCCACCGCCTCACGGTTGCGATAGAAGTAGAAAAGGTATTCGCCCGGGATCATTCCTAGCTGACGCACCCAGTCGATACCGATGAGCCGCGCCTCCTCCATCTGGGAAAGTAGCTCGGGGGTATTGAGGAGCATGGGGAGGAGTTCGCGGCCCTCTTTGTTGATACTCCGAAGCCACCCAAGATGGTTGAGTCCGATGTAGTCGTACTCCAACTCGGTTTCGCACGTGCCCAGAGCACGGGCCGCTCGCCGCACCAACCCAATCGGGGTGTCGCAAATACCAACGACACGACGCCCGAGAATCCTCCGCATTGCCTGGGTGATAATCCCAGCAGGATTGGTGAAGTTCATAACCCAGGCATTCGGAGCCACCTCCGCCACCGTGTGCGCAAGCTCCAGAGCTGCGGGAATGGTGCGTAGAGCATAGGCGTAGCCACCCGGGCCTACCGTCTCTTGGCCGAGAACTCCATGGCGGAGTGGGATAAGTTCATCCTGGACGCGGCCTTCAGTGCCCGCCACCCGGATCGCCGAGAAAATAAAATCCGCACCGCGCACGGCATCAGCCAGGTTGGCGGCACCACTGATGCGAGGTTTTCGCGCCACATCCAGTTGCTCAAGCACCGCGACCATGACACGTAGCCGCTGCGGCGAGACATCATAGAGGCACAGCTCAGTGACGTCGATCTCCTCGCGTGGCCGTCTGCTCAGCGCCTCCATGATTTGCGGCACCCGGAAGCCACCGCCCCCAATGATCGTCAGTTTCATGCTGCGATGGTCTCCGCTCGTATGCCAATCTGTATGAATGCGCCGGCGCACCGTCCGATGCCCCCACAGCGGGTTATCAGGACTAAAGTCTAGGGCATCCACACATGACGAGGAGCCATCCATGCGAGAGTTTTCAAGCCGGTTCGGCGGAGCAAGCGCCGTGATTATCGGCCCCCTCTTTCTTGACGTCATCTTCAGCGCCGTCGATCGGGTGCCAGCCCCCGGCGAGGAGCTGTGGAGCGAGAATTGTTCCTTCGTCGCAGGCGGCGCGGCCAATCAGGCACGCGCGCTGCATCGGATGGGATATGACGCGCGTCTGTGCTCCTATCTCGGTCACGATCATCCCGGCCAAATGGTTGCGAGGTTGTTGGACGACGACGGCCTGTCCACAACGTTGTTACAGCCCACCACCCATCAGGCGATCACGGCAGCCATCAGTGTGGGCAGTGATCGGGCGATGATCTCGGCGGGCAACAACGAGGCGCCACCGCTGTCCGGTGCGGCTCCCGATCTCCTCATGGGCGATCTGCGGGCGTTGGGAGACAACCGCGAGACGGTTCGCCGGTGGCGCGATTCCGGTACCTTCGTTATCGGGGATGTCGGTTGGGATGAGACCGAGCGTTGGGACCCAGCAGACCTGGCGCCACTTGACCTCGTCGATGTGTTTGTCCCCAACGAGGACGAGGCGTGCCGATACCTGCGTGTGGACTCGGTGGAAGAGGTGGCCGCGCAGCTCACACGGCTAGTTCCCACGGCGATAGTGACGCGCGGCCCGTTGGGAGTTGTTGCCGCCGCGGCCGCAGGGACTGCCTCGGCCACTGGGGCTGCTGGAGCTACTGGAGCTGCCGGAGCTGCCGACAGCGGAACTGCGATGGCAACAACCATCCCGTCCGAGAACGGCGCCTTCTCGCTTCCCGCATTCCCCGCCCGGACTGTCGATCCAACCGGCGCAGGTGACGTCTTCTCAGCCGTGCTGGCCTGGGGTCTGTTGCGGGGAGGAGCGTTGCGTCAGGCCGCGAGCGCTGCGGCGCTCGCGGGCGCACTAAGCACCGAGCGGTTAGGTGGTGCTGGCGCTCCCACCCTCGATGAGCTGCGGGAGCGTGCACATTCATGCACATCCTACCTACCGAGCGGCTACGACCTCTCGCTCCTCACAGCTTCCTGAATACGCCTGCAACCTCGTTTCTCACGGCGCAGCCGCATGGCTGCCCTGCTCCGCACGACACAACTTGGCGGAACCTCTTACCTCTGCGACGTAAACGAGGCGACCGCTCCCAGAATATCTTCAATGCGCGCCCGGTCCCACACAATGCCGGGATCGGGCTCAATATAGCTGAGAACCGTCGAGGCAACCATATACACACCGGGAGGCCAGGGCGCCGTCGTCGACGAATCGAAAGCTCGCATGGGGCGCGGAACCTGCATCGATTGATCGCCAAGAGAAATTCGCGCCAGTACACCCATCATGCTCGCGCCGGCCGCGCGACTCATGAACTCGAAACCATCCGGCCCGCTCAGGGGCGCGGCCAGGCGGTAGCCGAGGAGGGCAACCAGCTGTGCGTAGACGCGGGCGCGCATATCGACCGCGCGCGCATCGGCCTCCGCGAGGGCCCGCGTTACGGTGTCACGCACCACAGGATCGGCAATACCCTGGTAGCTTGCTAGCAAGATGCGATACGTGCGCCATTCGGGCGAGGTGCTGACAATGTCAAAGTCTGCGTCGATAGAGATACGCAATAGCTCAACAACAAGGTCCCTGTGCTCTCTCGGCGAGTCGAGACGATCGGCGTAATCCGTGAGAATACCGGCAACCGCGCCGAGAAGCTCCTTGCCCGGACCTGGCAAGGTAGCGCCGCGCGCAAGCTCGGTCAGCACCTCGCCGTAGAAGCGTTCGCGCTGCGGCCAACGGCGGTAAGCGGAGGTACGAGAGACTCCCGCCACTCGAATAACCTCATCGAATGATATCGACTCTAGTCCGGTGGAGATCCCACGTTGGTCCACGAGGGAAAGGGCGGCGGTAAGCATTCGCTGCTCGGTTTCGCGATCGGTTAGTCGTGCCATATCCCTACTATACCGAACCATACCACTAATGGTACGATTAGTACCAAATAAGACACATAGAGTCTCGTAAACGAGGAGAGCACCATGAAAGCCATCATGATCATTGAGTCATGGTTTGGAAACACCGCCACAGTCGGACAGGAAATCCTGGCGGGCCTACATTCCGCGGGCATCCACGTCACCATGTCGAACGTCGCCGAAGCCCTGGCCACCATCCCGGCAGGCACCGACCTACTCCTCATCGGAGCCCCCACCCACAATCGCGGATTGTCCACACCCTCCACCCGCGCGAAGGCAGCTTCGGCTTCGGGGCCAGCAGGCAATCACGCCGCAGGCGTTCGTGAGTGGCTCGATTCCATCGCACTTCCGGACGGGCTGGCCATTGCAGTATTCGACACAGTCACCGGCAAGAACTTCATTGCCGGATCGGCAGCAAAGGGTGCTGCCAAGATCCTGACCAGACGATTCCCCGGCGTCCACATTGAGACGCGATCATTCGTCGTGCGCGGGACGGCCGGCCCGCTGGCGGATGGCGCGCTCACCGAGGCTCGCGAGTGGGGTGCACAGCTGGCTGCAACAACAAGCTAGCTTGCCACCGGCACGCATGCGCCTGAACGTCGTCGCCAATCACACTCCATTCCCACCACCTACGCGCGTGTGCCCGAACTCTCACGCCCACACTATAAGAACGATTGTACGCATTGCGATTGCTGGCTAGGATCGTCCGTGCCGCTTCATCCACGCGGAACCAACTATCGATTGAGATCTCCATGTACTCGCTCCTGCTCGCGATCATCTATGTAGCGTTCATCAGCCTCGGCCTCCCCGACTCTCTGGTGGGCTCGGCATGGCCCGTTATGCACTCCGATCTAAATGTCCCCGTATCCTTCGCTGGCATCATCACGATGATCATCGCTTCGGGCACCATCGTCTCCAGCCTCCAGTCCGACCGTCTCACCAAGAAGCTCGGCCCCGGCCTTGTCACCGCCATCAGCGTGGGCATGACAGCCGCCGCACTCATGGGCTTCTCGTTCTCCGGTTCCTTCCTGGCCGTCTGCCTCTGGGCCATTCCTTACGGTCTCGGTGCTGGCGCCGTAGACGCCGCGCTTAACAACTACGTGGCCCTCCACTACGAATCCCGTCACATGAGCTGGCTTCACTGCTTCTGGGGTATCGGTGCCTCCATCAGCCCATTCATCATGGGTTACAGCCTCACCTCTGGCAATGGGTGGAGCCATGGTTACTGGATCGTCAGCGTCATCCAGATCGCCTTGACCGCGGCACTTTTCGTGAGCCTGCCACTGTGGAAGATGAAGTCCGCGCAAGCTGGCGGGGCCGCCGAGGCCGGTGATGTTACGTCGAACGACGACGCAGCAACCAGCAACCCGATTCCGCTCGCCCGCGCCATCAAGATCCCCGGCGTCTCGCTTATCCTCACCGCATTTATGGCTTACTGCGCGGTGGAAAGCACCGCCATTCTTTGGGCCTCCACGTATCTGGTCGATGCCCGCGGAGTGGACATTGCCACCGCGGCCCGTTTCGCCTCCCTCTTCCTCCTGGGGATCACCCTGGGACGATTTCTCGGCGGATTCATCGCGGATAAGTTCGGCGACAACCAGATGATCCGTTACGGCACTCTCATCACCATCAGCGGAATCGTGCTCGTGGCGTTGCCGTTGGAGAACGACACGCTGGCACTGGCCGGGCTCGTCATCGCCGGATTCGGCTGCGCACCCATCTACCCCTCAATCATTCATGCCACACCCACCAACTTTGGCCGAGAGAACTCCCAAGCCATCATTGGTATCCAGATGGCCGCTGCATACACCGGCTCTACCCTCATGCCGCCCCTCTTCGGTTTCATCGCCACCCAAACGAGCCTCTCACTCTTCCCCTTCTACCTGGCCATCTTTGCAGTACTCCTGCTTGTCATGACGGAAAAGCTCAACCGCAGGCTCCCCGCGCATAGCGTCTAGCGTCTAGCGTCTAGCTCAGGCATACAGATTGCGCCAATGGATTCGGCCGTCGCGAGGACGCCAAGCTGATCAAGGCCAGGTTGTCAAAAATAACTGGGCGTGTGGTGTGGCTCGCCGCCAATAGAGGCACGCAGCCACGCCACACGCCCACGTAATAAACTGCACCGATAGACTCCGTCCTCACACAGCCGGGCAAGATTCCATGACATCCGCAGTACGCCACGGCCCCGTGGCGTGATCTCTATAAGTGTCCCGGTTGCCCCACGGCAGGGTGGTGTAATCTCGTATCGGCCCACACCGGACGATAGGATACCCGAACCATGAAAGCCCTCATGATCATTGAATCATCGTTCGGAAACGTCGCGGCAGCAGGTGAGACCATCGCTGTGGGGTTACGAAACAAGGGTTGTGAGGTTACCGTCGTCGCTGTTGCCGAAGCACCCCGGCAGGTCCCGGAGGGCATCGATCTTCTCCTCGTGGGCGGCCCCACCCATAACCGGACCCTCTCAACATCCGTCACTCGAGGACTCGCCGCGACCGACGGTGGCCAGCCCAGCGCCATCGGAATTCGCGACTGGCTGGAAACAGTACAGTTACCGGAAGAAATTCGGGTAGCCGCATTCGGAGCGGCAAGTGGGCGCGCCTGGGTCAACGGGTCATCGGCCAAGGCTGCCGCGAAGATCCTCGTGCAGCGCATCCCCGAACTGGATGTCGAGACCCGTCTGTTCGTTGTGTCCGCAGCGAAGGGCCCACTGGCCCCCGGAGAGTTGGAACTAGCCGAGCGCTGGGGCTCCCTGCTCGCAAAGGGATGTTAGCCGCGGGTAAATACCCCTTCACCACACACCCTTCGCGGGCCTGTGGAATGCTTTGATGACAAACGTGACACCATTCACTCCACACATCATGTTTTAACAAAAATGCACGGAGATACTGGTATGGACCGACAACTGGGCATCGGGAGCTCATAATCTGGTCCGATACCACATGCATCGTGACGTAATATGACCAGACGGACAGCTGGATTCCCACGGAAAATCATGAGGGAGAATGAACGATGGAAAAGTACGTCCAAGAAGCCGGGGCGGCTTCTCTCCGGGGACACATGGAGCTGAGCGCACAGTGAGCACCACAGGACTCGGTGGGCGCGCGGCCCGTGGAGCGGCGGTCACCCTGTCGGCTCAGGCTGCCAGGATGGTCATTCAATTCGCTGGCGTGGCGATACTTGCCAGACTTCTTGACCCCGGCGACTACGGGCTTGTCGCTCTGGCCCTGTCAATCGTTACGTTCGGCGAGATATTCCGCGATTTCGGCCTCTCCTCCGCAGCAATTCAATCACCTACCCTCAGTCGGGCAGAACGCGACAATCTTTTCTGGCTCAACTCGCTTATTGGGGCAATACTTACCCTCCTCGTCTTTATCGGTGCACCATTTTTTGCGAGCATCTCTGGACATCCCCCCATTGAAGAGATCACTCAGGCCCTTGCCCCCGTGTTCCTCCTCAACGGACTCACCACACAGTACCGCGCAAATCTGGTGCGAGGCCTACGCTTCAAGGCTATTGCCGCAACTGAGGTTTCCTCGGCAGCCCTCGGCCTTATGGCCGCCATCGTCAGTGCCATCGCGGGTGCAGGCTATTGGGCGCTGGTCATTCAGCAGCTCACAGCAGCCATGGCACTCCTTCTCGGCATGGCAATGGCGGGACATTGGCTCCCCCGCGGATATACTCGCGGAGTGTCGATGCGCCGATTCATGCGTTTCGGCATCAATCTCCTCGGATCGCAGATCGTTGGGTACCTGGCAAACAACGTAGACACCTGGACAATCGGCGTCCGCTTTGGTGAGGTCACACTCGGTTTCTACAATCGGGCCTTCCAACTCCTCATGACTCCGATGAACCAGATCCGCACGCCCAGCACCACCGTGGCCCTACCCGTCCTCAGTAAAGTCTCTGATGACCAACCACGGTTCGAGCGCTTCGTCAGACAAGGACAAATCGCCCTCGCCCTCCCCGTGGGCCTAGCGATGGCGCTCGTAGCCGGAGGATCATCAGCCGTCATCCCTGTGGTTCTTGGAAGCGACTGGGAGATTGCAATTCCGTACCTACGACTTTTTGCCATCGCCGCCTTGTTCCAGACACTCGCCTTTGTAGGGTACTGGATTTACCTAGCCCGGAACCTCACCCATGTGCTCTTCCGTTATTCCATCGCGACCGCAATCTTGAAGATTGCGTGCATCCTCGGGGGAAGCTACTGGGGTCCCATCGGCCTTGCTATTGGATACGCCGTCGCCCCCATGCTCGAATGGCCCATTTCTTTCTGGTGGCTGGGGCGCCACACTCAAATTCCCACGCGCGCACTCTACGGTAATGCACTCCGTGTGGTAGCCCAGGCCTTGATCGTTGGAAGCGCATCCTACGCTGCCACAACGCTGACAAGTTCCATGTCAGATATTGTGAGCTTGCTTCTCGGTGCCCTCGCCGGAATGATGGCCTATCTCATCCTCGTCGCCCTTATTCCCGCCTTCCGTCACGACCTTACTCAGGTATTCGCGATGGCAGCCATGGTCCGCGGCAAGGCCAGTGGCCAGAATCGTGGATCCTCGGATAGTGCGAAATCACAAGACGACCATCCCGATCCCTCACCGGAGAGTCAGAGCTGATCTGCCCCCACAACCCTCTAGGAGCCACAAGATGAGCACAACCTCGCTCCCCCAGGTACCCATTACGGTCGCCATCCTGACATTTCGGCGTGAACACATGCTCCAACCCATGGTCGAAGCTGTGGCACGCCAGTGCATGGAACTGGCGGCGGACATCGGCATCGTCGTCGTCGATAATGACCCCGCCCGAAGCGCTGAGCCAATCATCCAACCTCTCACTGAGAAATATCCTCTGCGCTATGTCAGCGAGCCCACGCCCGGAATCGCTGTAGCACGCAACGCAGCTTTACATGCTGCGAGTGAGTCCCGAATTCTCGTCTTTATCGACGACGACGAACTACCCGAACCCGGATGGCTCCGTCACCTGCTCACCCATTGGGAGTCCGCCCGCTGTGAAGTTGTGGTGGGGCCCCAGGACTTTATCCTGCCCGATCCTGTGCCAGATACGTGGGTGGTGGCGTCTGGCCTCTTTGACGATATCCGGCATCCCACCGGTAGTCTCCGCCAGGGGGCTAGCTCCGCGAATCTCCTGCTCGATCTCGACTTCCTCCGCGAACATCACCTTACATTTGACTCACGGCTAGGTCTCGCCGGAGGCGAAGATACGTTGCTTGCCCACCAAATCCTTGCCGCCGGCGGACGAATCGAATGGTGCAACGAAGCGATCGTCACTGAACCCGTTCCACCGGAACGGCTCACACGGAAGTGGATGCGCCAGCGAGTGTACCGTTCGGGAGCTTCTTGGGCTCGCGCTGTCATTGGGACGGCTCCTGGGCGCTACGGCCGATGGAAGGCCCGCATCACCATTGCTCTCCGTTCCCTCGTGCGCATCGTGATGAGTGGTGTACTCATTGGCTACGGTCTTGTACGGCGCGACGAACGGCGTGTCGCAGGCAATGCTCGAACTGTTTATTCCCTCGCGGGCGCCCTGTCTGCTCTGGTGGGAGCACGCCAGATCGAAGACTATTCCCGCAACTAGACGCCAGGAGACTCCGGCTAACCGACCGGAGTCTCCTGGCACCGGAGTATAACCGTGGGTCCAGAGAACAGAAGTCGCTCTAGGAAGAACAAACGCCGAGTGCCTCTCAAAGCCTGCGGCTCAGCACACGCCCCTGCGGAGTGCAGGAATACTGACCTCATTCACCGCAGGAAACCCTTCTCCGTTATCCAGTAAAAGACGTCAGAAGACGAGCAATCGGGCCACGAACAGCATCAGAAATTGTCCGATACGCTCGCAGATAATGAGCCTCCGACAGGCCGTACGGATCCTCAATGTCGTTCTCGGCATCTCGGCTCCGAACACTTCTCAATCGAATCAACTGCGAAAGCTGCACGGACCGCTCGCGAGATTCCAGGGGACCATCGAGTTCCGCCAACTCGATCAAGTCAGCAAGCTCTCTGAGAGTGAACGTGCGACGAAGAGCACCGGGGACCTCACGCAGAATGACACTACGATGGGCACTCGTGGCTGCCAAAATGAGGTTACTGTTCTGAATAATTGGCACCGACAGCTGCCGGGCTTGAAAACCCGCCGTAGGTACTCCATCATTCTCAAGCATACGGAGCATCGGGGCATCAACATTCTCTCCCCTGAGCGCCGACGTACCGGCACTTTCAACGCGAACACCAGGTAAAGCTAAAGCGTCGAGAATCAATTCGGCAGCCGGTGAGCGGCAGATGTTACCAGTGCAGACAATCAAGACGCGCGTTTCGGCTAGATGTTCCCTAGGGTTTGAACTGTTTACATTGTGGGTGTGCATCATCTATCAAGTGTACGAGTGAGCGAGACGTGGCATCAAAGATGACAGTCATGACAACAACCGCATCCGTGTACATTGAGCCTGTCAGACAAACGTGACACTTATCACTTACTCACAATCTCTGACCCCTAGACCTTCTGCAAGACATGTGTGTGTTCGATGCAACTCACCACTTTGTGTGGACATCTCGTGAGATAGTCCAGGGTTGAGGACTAAGATAGCGGGATGGCTGATATAGCCACGTGGACAACACATAGGGGATTGGAAGATGAGGGAGCGCATCCACGTGCCCAATGAAGCTCCACGCCGCAGTCACGTGGCAATGAGCATTCACTGGGTGCACAAAAGATGCGTCACCGTTCCTCGGTTCGAGGTTGCCCATACACTCTCTACTGTACATATTCCGCGGTTTCTCAACGATCCTGCTCACGCGAGTGCCTTGTCTCCACTCATATGAGGACACTCCTCCAGAACACCCACTGACGGCAGTCCCTCTCAATTCCTCGAAGGAAGGTCAATATAAATGACACCTCAGGTCTACTGGCTCGCACTACGGAAGCGATGGTGGCTGATCCTCGGACTTGCGTTCTTGCTGGCAGGTTCCGGTTTCGTTCACGCTAAGACAACAACGCCCATGTACCGTTCGACAGCTTCTAGCTATGCAACCCTTTCACAGGCAGGTTCCGTTAGTGAACTGGTCCAAGGATCCACGTACACACAGAATCTCATGCAATCCATTGCATTACTCGCTACAACGCCGAAAGTACTAGATCCTGTCATCTGGGATCTCGATCTTGATATATCTGCGGCGACATTGGCGAAGTCTATTACTGCCACGGTACCCCTTAACTCTTTTATCATCGAGATCCGAGCAACCGACCCTGATCCTCAACGAGCCGCAGAGATAGCAGATTCTGTTGCGACAGAACTCGCCGTGACTGTCCAGCAGCTTTCTCCGAGCACCCCCGACGGTTCTGCGACGGTTCGTCTTGAGAAAGTTACCCCGGCAACCATCCCCATGTATGCATACTCTCCCAACACCCGACTCGAGGTAATGATTTGGGGCGCAGGTGGAGGCATTCTCGGTGTGATTGCAGCGCTGGTATGGGCGCTTACGGATACCCGCGTCCGTCGAGAAGAGGATATCGAGGCTGCCGCCAAGATTCCGGTGCTCGCCGTCATTCCACGAGAGCGCAGGCAGCTACGTGGAAGCACTTCTCAACTACAGGTTAGTGAAGCATTCCGTCGTTTCAGGGCAAACCTGGCATTTGTGGATGCTGGGCGTCATACCAATGCCATCGTGGTCACTTCCCCATCAGCGGGCGAAGGGAAGACAACAACAGATATTAACCTCGCGGGTGCCCTGGCTGAGATTCACTCGCGCGTACTTCTCATCGACTGCGACCTTCGCAAGCCCACTGTTGCAAAAAAGACGGGTCTACTGGCTGATGCGGGCCTCACTAGCATTCTCATCGGCCAAGCTACTCTCGAAGAAATGGTCCAGCCTTGGTGCGGCCTTGATGTACTGACATCTGGTCCCACTCCCCCAAATCCTGCGCAGCTTGTCGAAAGCGAAGCCATGACGCAATTGATTGAGGAAGCCCGGGAAGCCTACGATTATGTCGTCATCGATAGTCCTCCTCTTCTCCCCGTCATCGATGCAGCTATGTTGGCTCAGCGAGTGGGTGGAGCCGTGGTCATCGCCCGCTCCGGCCGTACAACGCGCCAGCAGCTAGCCCAGGCCGCTCATAGCTTACGAACCCTAGACACAGAGACACTCGGGGGAGTTCTCGTCGGAACCGAGCAAAGCGAAACCTATTATGGAACACGTAAGGAATCGGAGTGACCTCACCATGGTCTCTCACAATGCCCCATCTCTTGCCTCAGCACAGAACACCTCCACCGGTGACCCCCTGACACGCAGAATCGCCCATGCGGCAGTATTCCTCACTGCAATCCGAACGACCGTCGTAGCCTCCATCCCCTTTGGAGTTGCCGTTGGGTCCGTCTGCGCTCCGATGTGGCTCCCTTCCCTGCGCAGGTACCGCGGAGCTGCCGCTCTTGCGGTCACAATTGTTACTGCGGTGATCTGGGGGATCATCCTCACCTATCAGCAAGCACCGTTCAACGGTAGAACCGATACGAGTGTCATGGTGAGCTATTCATTCCTCATTATCTTCACACTCATCGGATATGGAACGATCTTGTGGGCACGAGAACATCTGAGCGAGCGCACTATCGGTATCGCAGCAGGATTGGGGATGCTTGTCACAAACGTACTCAACCAATCGATCTTTTCTCCTATCAATCCCTGGAAATTTGGGATCTCTCTACCCATCACCGTCATCGTTTTAGCCCTGGTTTCCGGCACTCGTCGTTGGCAAACAACCTTCGTGGCACTTCTCTTTCTTGGCGTGTTGAATGTGCTGTTTGATTCGCGTTCAGCTTTCGGCATCTGTGCGCTTTCTGCACTCCTCGTTCTCTCTCAAAGGTGGTGGGCCAGAGAAGGCACAACTTCCATCCGCGCGCGGGCAACGTCGTTCTTCCTCATGGCAATCACCGCTGCTGCTGGCCTGTATCAAGTGGCGTCTGGCCTGCTGATGTCTGGTTATCTGGGAGAAGAGGCGCAGCAGCGGAGTATTGCCCAGCAAGAGCTCAGCGGATCAATGATTGTCGGAGGACGGCCAGAAATGGCTGCCACATGGGCCCTTATGAAATACCGCCCCGCAGGTTTTGGTTCCGGCGCCATTGCATCAACCCAGGATGTCATGGTAGCCAAGGCGGGAATGTGGGGTATTAACTACCAACCTGACAATGGATACGTCGAGAGATTCATGTTTGGAGGCGCTATCGAGCTTCACTCCGTCATCGGAGACATGTGGGCTTACTACGGGGTCATCGGATTATTTTTGGCTTTGTTCATGACGGTCCTCATCATCCATGCCCTGTTTGTCCGTTTAGCAACCGGTACAGCCTCTGGCCTCATTATTTTCTTGGCTTGTACCTCGCTCTGGAATATATTATTCGGCCCATTGTGGGAGACATGCCGTATTCTGGCCGTTGTGTTGGGACTCATCCTTCTTAATCGCAACAATGCAGCCTCCGCACGACATATCATCACGAGGCGTCGCGCTCGCGAAGAACGACTCTCTTAACTTGCCGGCTGAGCCTATGCCTCGACGAAGGATAGGGAGAATACTCTCAACCATGAGATTGCGGTGAAACTCCGCCATAACAAGAGCCAATGCGGTCGCAATGATCTCATTGGCTTTTTCAGTTGGCAATCGAATAGTTCACCGATATCTATGGGCCACCCCAACCAGGGAAAACAGCCAGTTACGAGCAGAAGATTGATCACAGCAATGTAAGATAATAGAATCTTATTGTTAGTACATAAAACCGCCAGCTGTCACTACCCACTAAATTGTGAATTGGCACCCAAGCCCTTGGACCAGTCAATCCCCCTCAGGCATGATGGACGACGGCCGAAAGGCTGCGCGACGGCCCCGCGCACCAAAGATACAGATATGGAGCCATTCATTGTCCGCCTCACATATACTCAAGCCCCGGATCACAGTCCCCCAGCCTCGGCAACTCCCACCCGGAGCGGGACGCACGCGGTGGCACTTGAGACTGAGCAGGTTCGGCGCTGCCGTCCTGTGCGCATCCTTGGCCGTTGGGACCGCGCCAGCTCTCGCATCGGAACAACCGAGCGATCCCCCTCTTACGCCTGTTTTGTCAGATACAGCAGAAGGCGAGCCGGCTGCGGCAAGGCCTTCTGCTGATGAAACCCAGATTATTGGACTGGACAACGTTAAGTCCGATACTTCGGAAGACAGCGCCGTCGTCGTCACAGAAGAGAACGAACTCGATCCTTCCACTGCCTCCGATATTCGCGGTACCACCGATACATCGCTGAGCCAAACAGAAAGCGTTCAACCGAGTGTCGTCAGCCCTCTTTCTGCAAATACTCAGGCTCTTGCTCAGTGGAACGACAAATTCAATCGAACTGTCTCCAAAAGCTGGGGCGGAACATATACGATGACGGGTTCGTCATCGGCTGTTTCCTCTGTAGACGGCAAGCTAGCACGAGCGCAAGTACCCGCAAGTCACGAGGCTATCGCCACCACCGTCGGATTTGAGGGACAGGACGTCAATGCCAAGGTCACTGTTCGTGTTTCCGCTGTGCCAACCAGCGGCTATGGAACTTTCACCGGTTTAGATCTGCGCGTTACCAACGGCGCCTACTACAGGGCAACCCTGAGGCTTGCTCCCCAGTCCGTTGCAGCCATTAAGATCGAGCGTGTCTCCGCGAACAGCACAACTCTTGTCCAGGATGTCAAACTGCCGTTTGCACCTCAAGCCAACACCGACTACAACTTCGAGTTCCAGACGGTTGGAACCTCGAAGGTCGAGGTTGCAGCCCGTGCATGGCCAGTCGGCGACACCACACCAACGTGGCAGGCAAAAACCACGGACTCAGCAAGTTCGCGAATCTCAACAAGCGGTGGGGCAGCAATCCGCTCGTATGTCCATGGCAGTGGCTCATCAATCGTTTTTGGATACGATAACTTTACGGTAGCTCCGACGGCATCCACGCCAACACCCACGCCAACACCGACTCCAACTCCCACTCCCACTCCCACTGAAACCCCTACTCCGACTCCGGTACCACCAGTGGCAGACCTCCAAACGTCCATTCGGTCGAATGCAGGTTCACTGCCGGTGGGTCAGGCAAAATATTCCGTACCATCTAACGCGGTATTCGTTCGCCCAGCAGGAAACTCATCAGGTTCGGGAACACAGGCAAATCCCTACGGAAGCCTGGAGAAAGCACTGAACACGGTCCCATCCGGTACCACGATCGTACTTCGTGGGGGCACCTACCATGAGAGTGTCACCGTTCCGTTCTATCGGAAGCTGACCATCCAACCATATCCCGGCGAAGCAGTCTGGCTAGACGGTGCCGAAGCACTCACCTCATGGAAGCAAAGCGGATCCCAGTGGCGTACCCCATGGACATACGACTTCGATAACCGAGTCTCCCACACCAAGGGCAAGCACGAGTCGTGGTTCATTAATCCGTCCTATCCAGCAAGCCGATACCCGGAGCAGGTGTGGATAGATGGCAAGAAGCTCACGCAGGTTCTCTCACTCAGCGAGGTTCGTGAGGGTACATTCTTCGTTGATGGCAAGAATGATTGGCTCTACATCGGCTCCAACCCTTCCGGAAAGAAGGTTGAGGCTTCCACTCTGCAGCAGGCCATGGTAATCCAAGGCGCAGGAACAACTGTCCGGGGTATCGGAGTCAAGCGATACGCCGACCATCTTGCTCTCATGGGTACTGTCAGCTCCCAGGTTGCCGATATTAAACTGGAAAACCTTGTCATCACTGATAACGCAATGGTTGGGCTTTCTGGCTGGAACCCGGACCAAGTGTGGAACAAGGTGACAGTGACGAACAATGGAATTCTCGGAATCGGTGCAAGCAATGCAGACCGCCTGAAGATCACGAACAGCCTCGTCTCTGGCAACAATGCTCAACGTTTCAACGACAAGCCTGTAGCCGGCGGAATCAAAATCACTCGTTCACGTGATGTTTCGGTAACCGGAACGGTCGCTGAGCGCAACATTGACAGCACGGGTATCTGGTTCGACGAGTGGAATATCGGCGTCGTTGCTGCCAATAACGTCTCGGTCGATAACGGACAGTATGGAATCGAAGTCGAGGTGAGCGATAACTCCGTTGTGGCAGGCAACTATCTGCTACGCAATGCGGGTGCAGGCGTGTACGTGCTGGGAGCAAGCAATGCTTCCATCTGGAACAACTCAATTACCGGGGAATCCGGTCGGCCCATCTATGCCTTCCAGGATTCCCGCAAGGGAACACGAACAGACGTTCCGATGGACCTTCGCAACCTCTCGGTAAAGAACAATGTGGTGAACCTCGGGACTAATAACTGCCCGTACCTCATCGACGATGCCCTAGACAAGATGTACTGGCAGGACCTCAACCTTCAGTCCAACGGCAATGTCTACAGGCGGAACTCGGCTAACTCTAATATCGCTTGCCTTGCTGCAGGTCCGCAGCACGTCGTCGGTATCAAGACGCATGCCGAACTCAAGGCCGGAGGCTTGGAAAAGTCATCAGTCGTGTTCGACGGCGGTGCAGCAATCACTACCTCCACAGGAACCCTCACCTCTCGAGCAACAGAAGTGCAGGCAAATGTCGCTCAAACATTGCCCGCTAACATTGCCAAGATCCTGGGCGTGAGCACCAGCACCAAGCAAATCGGACCAGTTCGTAATCCGTAAACGCGGATTCGATCAGTCACTTAATGAGAAGTGGACCAACCTCGGGTTGGTCCACTTCTTTCTGTCTACTCCCACCTTCGGGATACAAGAAAGCTCCGCACCTAACGTGCATTACACCAAACCTAAATACAGTATGAGGTTGTATCAAGAATGGAGTCCGGCATCACCCTCGGTCCCGTCAGATTTCTTGTGTATTGCCTAGCATAGAAATACAGCTTGCACTCACGAGAGGGGGCTGGATCAGGCAGTCATATGACTGCCTGATCCAGCCCCCTCTCGTCACTTAGCTTCGTTAGCTCGGGAGCCGAATGCATAGGCGGCATCCTCGCTCGTCGAGGCTGCCCACCAAACATTTACACCTGAGCCACTTAGAACCCCATATTTGTGCCGAGGGAATAGTGCCGCGCCACCTGAGCATCGGACAACGCCGACGGATAGATAGCCGCGTCATTCATCTGTCCTGTGAAGTAACTAGAACTGGGATTGCTCGTCCACCCCTTCAGAGTGTCGCCGCCAAACCTCCAGTAACCTGCAAACGACCGTCCCTCAGTGATTCCAGCCCGCGACCCCACCAACTGACCATCGAGATACAACTTCATGCCTTCACTGCCCACCGTAGCAACCACATGATGCCACTGGCCATCGTTATAGGCATTTGGGCTAACGATTGCTTTGACACCACCAGAAAAGACACCGAAAACAATCTTCCCGGCATCCGACATGTAGATATTACGATCCGTTGTCCCCGAACCTATACCTCTCTTGTTTCCATAACCGACGAGCTTGCCGCCCACAGTAGTCGTGGTCTTAAACCACACCTCCTGCGACATCTCAGCAACAAGCGGAACAGTTGACGAACTCGACACAATACTCTCATTCGTTCCAACGAAATCCGACGCGGAGGCAATCGAGCCAGCAACCCCTCCAGGTGTCACTGTGGAGACCTGCGCACCGTAGCGCGGATTATTTCCACCCGCCAAGTTAACTGTCGAGCCACCCAACTGATAGTAGAGAACCGGATTATCGGAAAGAATCGCTTCAGGATATGACTGTTGCGGAGCAGGCGGCGCCGTGACCGTCACCTGATTGGTGATCATTCCGGTCAGTCCCTTGCTGTCTGTTACCGTCAAGTTGACCTGATAGGTACCAGCCGAGGTATAGGGGTGCGACGTCGTCGGTCCAGCAGTATCCGTTGAACCATCACCAAAATCCCACACGTACGAGGTAATCGATGCGTCACCTACAGCCGCGGAAGCTGAGGCGTCAAACGATACCTGAAGATCTGTCGGGGTCGCTAGGAACGATGCGGTCGGTGGTTTCGGGGCGCCCACATTGAAGTGCTCCACGATCCGTTCAGCCGTCAGAGGCCTCGCGTAAACGGCCGCGTCACTAATCACGCCGTTGAAGTATCCGCTTCCCGACCAGGAGTTGTCGCCATCGCCACCTACTCGCCAATATCCCTTGAAGACACGACGCAAGGAGGTGTCAGTACGTTCAGCAACAAGCTGACCGTCAACGTACAGGCGCATGGTAGCCCCATCGAGAGTTCCCACGGCATGATGCCACTGACCATCATTCACTGTCGTGTTGGACTTAAGGGCCAAACTAGTAGGAGATTTGATACCGAAGGATAAGCGATTCTGTTTATCGACGTACAGGAGCCGGTCATGGTTAGCGCTGCTTCCCGTTGACTTACTTCCGAATCCAAGAATCTTGCCGCCACCACTCTGCGTGGTGTTGAACCAGGCTTCTACCGAGAAGTCATACAGTGACCTCGTAGATTCCGAGCTTGAGCCATACGACGAGGTAGTGCCAGCGAATTGTGTTGCTGCCTGCTCATTCAGACCTGAAACCCCACGCGTTACGCCACGTAATTTCAGATCTTCATTGCCTGCCCAGTCATATGACGCATTACCGTTGGGTTCAGTCAACGGCCAGTAATGCAGTGGTTGATCAGCGAGTACCGTGCTTGCCACTGCGCTCAATGGAGTCGCCTGGGGAGCCACCCCAGAAACCCACTCAGACCACGCTGCATTCCCCTGCGGATCATTCACCCGCACCCGATAACGAACAGTCTCTCCAGGAGTAGCACCAGAATCAACGATAGAGAAC
>RRZT011728999.1_pt1 | contig 26980 bp, 27 predicted proteins | sample 2165551 | NCBI WGS metagenome assembly RRZT01 (sample SAMN10456910, study PRJNA506462) | wastewater metagenome | biome: wastewater; feature: sludge; material: wastewater sludge; isolation source: wastewater sludge with Escherichia coli K12::gfp cells carrying plasmid... | place: USA: Moscow, Idaho... | reverse complement strand
CCCCGAGATCTGGCTGCTCGGGTCTTCGGACTACTCGGCACGCCTGGCTGCACAACTCGGGTTGAGCTTCGCCTACGCAGGGCACTTCGGTCAGCTCGATCCCACCGAGGTGATCGCGCTCTACACACAAGGTTTCCGGCCCGGACCGCGTCTAGGAGCCCCGCACAGCATGCTCTGCACCTCGGTCATCGTGGGGGAGACCGACGAGGAGGCGCAGCGTTTGGCCGCCCCCTCGGCACTCCAATGGCTGAATCTGCGCCGTGACGTGCGCGAGCCCATCCAGACCCCTGACGTGGCCCGGGAGCGGCTGGAACACCTCGACGGCGGAGCCATCCACGGCACCAAGATCATCGGCACTCCGGACGCGGTGCGCGCGGAGTTGGACGGCCTGGCGCGACGGACCGGGGTGGACGAGTTGATGATCGTGACGACGGCACACGACGTCTCGACCAAGATCGCGACGTTGGAAGCCGTACTGAACTAGATACCACCCGATACACGCACGAGGGCCCCGGCAGATGCCGGGGCCCTCGTCGCGGTGGAAAGAGGTGTCGGGATTCAGCTCACGCGATTGGTTTCGTCCTGAATCTTCAAAGCCACCTGCTGAAGCTTGTCTTGGTGGGCGCGGGCATGGTGAGCGCAGAACAGAAGCTCGCCGCCCGAGGGCATCGTGACCCGCAGGTACGCCTGCGCGCCGCAGCGGTCACAACGATCCGCGGCGGTCAGTGCGTCCATCACCGAAGTGCTCATGGGCCGTTCCTTTCTCGGTTGGGGCCAGGTCACCCACTACAACAGGGATGCCCCCGCCTTTGTTCCCTTGCAGGCAAGGTACCTCAGCCGATCAAGCGATGGGGCCAGCGGCGGTCGGTGTCATCGGATCGTCACCTGGGCGCGGAGCGGTGCCACCGCCTTGTCGGCGCGGGACAGTAGGGTGCTGGAGTGACTTCGACCGCCGCCGCCAAGCCCGAGAACCGCGAGTATGAGGCTCGTCATCTCCTCGTCCTCGAAGGCCTCGAGGCCGTTCGTAAGCGTCCCGCCATGTACATCGGTTCGACCGATACGCGCGGCCTCATGCACTGCATGTGGGAGATCATCGACAACGCCGTTGACGAGGCTTTGGCAGGCTACGGCAAGGCGATCAGCGTCGTCCTGCACCCCGACGGGTCGGTTCAGGTCGATGATGCGGCCCGGGGCATGCCGGTCGATATCGAGCCGCGCACGGGTCTGTCGGGCGTGGAGGTCATCTTCACGAAGCTGCATGCGGGGGGCAAGTTCGGGGGCGGCTCGTACAACGCGACTGGCGGCCTCCACGGTGTGGGGGCGTCGGTCGTGAACGCCCTGAGCTCACGCCTCGACGTCGAGGTGGATCGGAATCAGGCAACGTGGGCGATGTCCTTTCGCCGAGGCGTTCCTGGGGTGTTCGACGGCCCTGGCCCGGACGCGGGCTTTACCCCCGACAACACGCTGCGTCAGGTAGGGAAGGTCCGCAAGGGCGTCACCGGGACCAGGATCCGCTACTGGCCCGATCGACAGATCTTCCTCAAAGACGCAAAGCTCTCCGGCACGCAGTTGGCGGCCCGCGCTCGCCAGACCTCCTTCCTGGTCCCTGGCCTGGCCATCACCGTCGACGATCGTCGCATCGCGGGGGAGGAACACGTCGAGACCCACGTCCATGAGGGGGGCATCTCCGAGTTTGCGGACTACCTGAGCGAGGGCAGTCCCGTCACCGACGTCTTGCGCCTGCAAGGCAGCGATCGCTTCACCGAAACGGTCCCGATGCTGGACGCGGCGGGAGCCATGACACCCACCGACGTGGAGCGCGAGCTTGATGTGGACATCGCGCTGCGCTGGTCGAACGGCTATGACGCCAAAGTGGTCTCGTTCGTCAACATCATTGCCACCCCCAAGGGCGGCACGCACGTCCAGGGGTTCGAGCGTGGGCTCGTGCGCGCGTTTGCCAAGGCGCTGGAGGGCAGTCGACTCCTGAAGTCGGGCGAGGAAGTCCTCAAAGACGACATCCTCGAAGGTCTCACCGCAGTGGTCACCGTGCGCTTGGCCGAGCCTCAGTTCGAAGGGCAGACCAAGGAGGTCTTGGGAACTCCGCCGGTGGCGCGTCTGGTGATGCGCATCGTCGAGTCGGAGCTGACCGAGTTCCTCACGAGCCAGAAGGCCACCCAACGCCCTCAGGCGCGTGCGGTGCTGGAGAAGGCCGTCGCCGCGTCCCGCACGCGGGTGGCGGCCCGCACTCACAAGGAGAATCAGCGCCGCAAGACGGCTTTGGAGTCCAGCACGCTGCCCGCCAAGCTGGCCGACTGTCGCAGTTCAGATCAAAGCCGCAGTGAGTTGTTCATCGTTGAGGGCGACTCGGCGATGGGCACCGCGAAGCTGGCGCGCAACTCTGAGTTCCAAGCCTTGCTGCCGATCCGCGGCAAGATCTTGAACGTGCAGAAGGCCTCGGTCGCCGACATGCTGAAGAACGCCGAGTGTGCCTCGATCATTCAGGTTGTTGGTGCCGGGTCGGGCAAAACCTGCGACCCGGATCAAAGCCGCTACGGCAAGATCATCTTCATGGCGGATGCCGACTCCGACGGCGCGCACATCCGTACGCTTCTGGCGACGCTGTTCTTCACGTACATGCGACCGATGATCGAGGCGGGCCGGGTATACACCGCCGTGCCGCCGCTGCACCGCTTCGAACTGACCAAGCCCCGCAAGGGTCAAGAGCGCTACATCTACACCTACAGCGAGAGCGAGTATCACCGAAAGCTGGCTGAGCTGACGAAGAAGGGCGTCGGGTTCAAGGAACCACAACGCTACAAGGGCCTGGGTGAGATGGATGCTGACCAGCTCAAGGAGACCACGATGGATCCGCGCCACCGCCAGTTGCGCCGGATCACCGTGGAGCAAGGGGAATCACTCGAACAGGCCCAGGCCACGTTCGAGAAGCTGATGGGCAACGACGTCGCTCCGCGCAAGGAGTTCATCATCGAGGGAGCTTTCGCCCTGGATGCGGAGCGCATCGACGCCTAGGCCTGCATCGCGACAAGGAAGGAACCGACATGACAACGCCGACGGTGGGGGAGCACCCCCACGGCTTTGACGACCTGGTAGCGGCCAACAAGCGCTACGCGATCTCGTTCCCGCACGGCTTTGACGGCATCGCCCACCAAGGCGTCTTGATCCTCACGTGCATGGATTCACGACTCGAGCCCTTGGAGATGTTCGGCCTGCGGGTTGGGGAGGCCAAGATCCTCCGGACTGCGGGCGGTCGCCTCACCCAACCGGCTTTGGCGGCCATGGTGATGGGCGTCCACAAGCTCAAAGTGAACCGGATTCTCATCGTGCCGCACACCTTGTGCGCTGCCGCCTCCTCAACGGAAGCACAGTTGCGCGACTCCATCTCCGAACTCTCCGGCGTTGACGCGCACGGCTTCACTTTCGGAGTGGACCCCGATCAGATGGGGCGGCTTCGCGAGGACGTCGAGACGGTGCGCAGCCAGCCCCTCATCGGTCCGTTCGCCGAGGTGGGCGGCTTCCTCTACAACGTCGAGACGGGTCTCGTCGACCGCATCTGCTGAGAGCCGCCTTCCCAGCGGGGAATCAGTGCTGACGCGTCCCGACCGCAACGATGGGCTGCGGGAGAGGAACGCCCGATCCGTCGCGTCGCCCCGTCGCGGGCGGCAGGTCCACGGGGCTGCCTGACGCCGCAGCCGCGATCGCCGGGGAGGGTCCTACCCACGCGAGGGTGAGAGTGTCTTCACCCTTGAGGAAGCGGTGGCAGCGCACTCCGCCGGTGGCGCGTCCCTTGCCTGGGTACTCGCCGAACTCGGTGACTTTCACCAGACCGGCTTCGGTTCCTGGGAGCGCGTCAGAGGAGCCCGAGACGGTGGCGACCACGGCGTCCTGGCCCGGGGAGGCGCCAAAAAACACGACCTTTGCGCCGTCGGCGAGCTTGATACCTGCAACGCCGCCCCCGGCTCGACCCTGCGGCCGAACGGCTGAGGCGGGGAAGTGCAGCAACTGCGCATCGGAGGTGACGAAGACCAACTCTTGCGTTTCGTCACCCAGTTCCACGGCGCCGACGACGTGGTCGCCAGGCTCCAGACGGATGATCTCCCACGCCTCCTTGCCGATGATCTCGGGGACCACGCGCTTGACGACCCCCTGGGCCGTGCCGAGGGCCCACCCAGACGTCGCCTCCGTGAGTGTGGTCAGGCCGACCACATGTTCGCCCTTGTCCAGGTTGATCAACTCACTCACGCGGGCCCCGCCCTTGAGGCTGGGTGCCTCGGCGGTCACCACCACGCTGGGCAGTTCGATGGCATGAGCGCGAAGGACGCGTCCGGCCGAGGTGAGCACGCCGTACTCCCCGCGGGCGGTCGTGCGGACGGCGGACACGATCACATCGTGCTGGGCGCGGCGGCCTTCCACGGGTAGCGGTTCAGCGGTGTCTGCCCGGGCCAGCAGGCCCGCCGAACTCAGCATGACGACGCACGGGTCGTCGGCGATTTCCAGGGGCCCGGCAGCACTCACCGGGGCGCCGCCGCCCGCGAGCAGGACCGTGCGGCGGGGGGTGCCGTAGGTTTTCGCGACCGCATCCAACTCCCGTGCGACCACGGCACGCAGTTGGGCATCGTCGCCGATGATGGCCGCTAGTTCGTCGATGCGACGCTGCAAGTCGTCGCGTTCGGTCTCCAGTTCCAACCGGCTGAACTTGGTCAGGCGGCGCAGTTGGAGGTCGAGGATGTAGTTGGCTTGAGATTCTGACAGGTCAAAGACCTCGATGAGCTTGGCGCGTGCCTGGGCCACATCGTCGGAGCCACGAATGATCGCGATCACGTCGTCGATGTCGGCGATTGCGATGAGGAGCCCCAACACGAGGTGGAGTCGTTCGGATGCCTTGCGATGCTGGAAACGGGTGCGACGCAGCGTCACGGACAGGCGGTGGTTGGTGTAGACGACCAGGGCATCGCGGAGCGACAACGTCTGTGGCTGTCCGTCGACCAGGGCCACCATGTTGATCCCGAAGCTGTCTTCGAGCTTGGTCAGCTTGTACAACTGCTCCAGCATCGCGTCGGGGTTGATGCCGTTCTTGACCTCGATCACGAGCCTGGTCCCGTTGGCCAGGTCGGTGAGATCCTTGATGTCGGCGATCCCGGAGAGCTTCTTGTTCTGCACCAGGGTCTTGATCTGGTCCATGATCTTTTCCGGGCCCACCATGTAGGGAAGCTCGGTGACGACGATGCCTTTGCGCCGAGGTGAGGTCTGTTCGATCCGGGCTGTGGCGCGGATCTTGAACGAGCCGCGACCGCCCCGGTAGGCGTCCCCAACCCCGTCCAACCCCACGATCTTTCCGCCGGTAGGCAGGTCGGGTCCCGGAACGAAACGCATCAGATCGGCCACATCGGCGTCGGGCTGCTTGAGCAGATGCTTGATCGCCTGCACGCATTCGATCAGGTTGTGGGGCGGGATGCTGGTCGCCATCCCCACCGCGATGCCCGTCGAACCGTTGACGAGAAGGTGCGGAAAGGCGGCCGGGAGCACAACCGGCTCGTTCATCTTGCCGTCGTAATTGGGCCGGAAGTCGACGGTGTCTTGGTCGAGTTCGCTGGTCATCGCTGTTGCGGCGGGCGACATCCGGCACTCGGTGTAGCGCATGGCCGCGGGGCCGGCATCGAGCGAGCCGAAGTTACCGTGCCCATCGACGACGGGCAGGCGCATCGCGAAATCTTGACCGAGCCGCACCAAGGCGTCATAGATGGCCGTGTCGCCGTGGGGGTGCAGTTTGCCCATCACGTCGCCCACGACGCGGGCGCACTTCACGTGCGGCTTGTCGGGACGAATGCCCATCTCGTCCATGGAGTAGAGGATGCGGCGCTGCACGGGCTTGAGTCCGTCGCGTGCGTCCGGGATGGCGCGTGCATAGATGACCGAGTAGGCGTACTCGAGGAAGCTGGTCTCCATCTCCTCGGTGACGTCGATGTCGGTGATCAGCTCCTGCACGTCGTCGTCGACCGGCGGCTTTGCTACCACGCGTCCCCCATCCTTCTGATTGCCCCCGTCATTGTGACCGCTCGGCGCCCCTCACCCGTGTTGCCACTCCGCCAACCCGCTTAGTCACGGCCGAGATACTGATCCAGGACCCGCCGCAGGCCTCGCCCGTCGGGGGCGCGGAACACGGGGATGTCCCGGGGGTGCTCAGAAGCCACCGTCAAAGGCTCCATCGTGCCATGGGCCAGGAACTGCTCGGCGGGGGACAACTGCCGGATCGCGATCGCGGTGACGTGTTCGGGATGAGCGGCGGCGAACTCGCCGTAGATGGCCGGGTCATGCTGGCCGTCGTCGCCAACGAAAAGCCAGCTGATGCCCGGAAAGTCGATGGTGAGTTGCTGCAGTGCGCTGCGCTTGTGCTCGGGGCCCGACCGGAACCACCCCGTGTTGGTGGGCCCCCAGTCCGTAAGCAGCATGGCGCCGCGGGGGTAGCGGTGACGACGCATGAAGCGGGTCAGGAAGCCGTGGGTATTCCACGCCCCCGTCGAGAGGTAGAACACCGGCGATCCCGGACGCCGCGCCAGCACGTCATCGAGGAAGACCGCCATCCCGGGGACGGCGGTGCGGGCCTCCTCGCGACGGAAGAACGAATTCCAGGCCGAGATAAACAAGCGGGGGACCATCGTCGTCAAGATGGTGTCGTCGATGTCGGAAATGACCCCGAACGTTTGATCCGAGCCGACGATCTGCGCCTCGAACCCGACCGGCTCGGACGCCAACGTCTCCGCGGTGCCATCGCGCCATCCGGGCGCCAGATCATGGTCGCGGATGCGGTGATCGATGTAGCCGCCGCGGTCGCTCGTCCCGGTGACGCGGGTGCCGTCCAGGTGAATCACGTAGCGAGCGTGGACGCAGGGCATGGTGAAGAAGTTGCGCCATCCGCGACGCTTCAAGAACTCCTCGGTTGCCTTCCCGATGGGGCTGTCTTGGAACGGCGGTGACAGCACGACTCGGCCCAGGACGCGGATGAAGGTCGTGTCTCCGTAGGCGGTGTAGGGGATGACTCGTTCCCGCCACCCGAGCATCCGGAAGAATCGCTCCAGGCGCCGGTCCACAAAAAGTTCCCAGCGCGCGGCGATGAACGGCCGTGTGCTCATGGTGCCCTACCGTAACGGGTTTTCGGGGTGATCCTCACATGCGTCACGCCGCACCGACCTCATGGGAAGATGGAGCAATGACCAGACTTCCGATCGATCTCAGCGCTGCGATCGTCTCCGCCGGGTACTTCCCCGAGTTCGTGGCGGCGACGGTCTTGCAGGCGGTCGACGATGAGTCCGTGGTGGCCTCACTGGTGCACCATGAGGCGACATTCAACGCCCACGAGTTGCACCGGCACATCACCGTGCTGGTGTTGACACCCACGCGCTTCATCGTCGCGCACACCGACGACGGCGATCAGCCCGGGCATCCTCAGGCGTTGACCACGGTGGAGACCCTGGGGATCAGCAAGATCACCTCGGTGGCTCTCACTCAGGTCGCTGCGAACCCGGAGCGGTTCGGGCGCGGGGATCACTCGATCACCGAGGCGTGGCTCGTGGTCAATTGGGGTGCGATGCGCCGGGTGGAGATCGAGCCCGCGACGTGCGGGGATCCGCAGTGCGAAGCCGACCATGGGTTGACCGCCCAAGACGTGTCCGATGATCTCACCGTCCGGATGAGCGTGGCGGCCGATGGCGAGGAAGCGGTGAGTTCGCTCATCGCCTTCGCGTCCGCGCTGCAGCGTGCGGCCGCGTGACGGCGATGGAGGCGCTTGCGCCGACCCCTGTCGTTCCGTCGTATGGCTCATCAGCACTGTCTGATGTGGTTCCCTCCTTGGCGGCATCCCTGGGCGTCGACGGCTGGGGGAACGCGCTCGGCGTCCCGGAAGCCTCACGTTGGGTGCTGCTGCTGGTGGATGGGCTGGGGGACCTTAACCTGGCCGAGGCCGCCGCTGATGCGCCGTTCCTCAGCGGGCTGCGCAGCGCAGGGGGGCGGCTCACCGCCGGCGTACCCAGCACAACCGCCACGAGCATCACCAGCTTGGGTACAGCGCTGCCTCCCGGCCAGCACGGCATGCTCGGGTACTCCTTCCGTAATCCAGTCGGGGGTGGCCTGCTCAATGCCCTGCTGTGGGAGAACGGCTTGTCGGCCTACGACATCCAGCCACGGTTGACGGCCTTCGAGCGCCTGGCACGCTCCGGCGTCACGCTCACCTCGGTGAGCCCCGCACGCTTCGCCGGCACCGGACTCACCGAGGCCGCGCTTCGGGGGGCCCGCTTCCAGCCCGTTCCCGACGAGAACGACGACGCGGCACGCATCGCGTGGACCGCCGACGCTGCCGCCTCGGGTGAGAAGTCCTTGGTCTACCTCTATGAGCGATCCCTCGATCACACCGGCCATGGCCAAGGCTGGCGCACACCAGCGTGGCGCTCGACCCTGCGCCGGATCGACGGCTTTGCGGCCCGGCTGAGGGCGGCGCTCCCCTCGGAGGCCCGCTTGCTGATCACCGGCGATCACGGGATGGTCGATGCCCCTCGTGACAGGTGGCTCATCGTCGAGGATGTTCCCGGCCTGGGATCAGACTTGACCCTGTTCGCAGGCGAGGGCCGCTTCCGCCAGTTGTATGCCGAGCCCAAGCGAGTGCCGGAGGTCAGGAAGCGCTGGGCTGCCACGCTGGGGGAGCGCGCCTGGGTCCTCACCCGCGAGGAAGCGATCGAGGCGGGATGGTTCGGGCCCATGGATCCTCGCATGGCCTCGCGCCTGGGCGATGTTGTGGTCGCGATGCGCGACGACGGCGCCGTCATGACCCGGTCTCAGCCGCGCGAATTCGGGCTGGTGGGCATGCATGGCTCCCTCACCGAGTTGGAAACCCGCGTCCCCCTGCTGGTGGCCTGATGGCGGCACTGACGTACTTCACCGGCCCGATGAACTGCGGCAAGTCCACACTGGCGCTGCAAGTGGACTACACCGAGGCTTCGGCTGGCCGCCGGGGTCTGCTGTTCACCTGCTTCGACCGGGGCGGCCAAGCGGTGATCAGTAGCCGCATCGGCCTCAGCGCCACCGCGATCGAGGTGACTCCGACGTTCGACTTCTGGGCCCATGTCACCGAGGAACTCACCTCGGGGCATCGGGTCGACTATCTCGTGTGCGACGAAGCTCAGTTCTACACCGAGGCGCAGGTTGACGACCTGTCCAGGATCGTCGACGAACTCGACATCGACGCGAGTTGTTTCGGCATCCTCACCGACTTTCGCACCGAACTGTTTCCCGGATCACGACGCCTGGTAGAACTGGCCGATCGGATCGAGATGCTTCAGGCACGCCCACGCTGCTGGTGCGGTGCGCCGGCCACCCACAACGCTCGCATCGTCAACGGGGTCATGGTGGTGGAGGGCGACCAGATCGCCATCGGGGACATGGATGCTGGCGCGGTCGTCCGCTACGAGGTCCTGTGCCGCCGTCATCACCGCCTGCGCATGCCGTCCAAGCTGGGCGGCGTTGACCTCACACCCGATCCGCTGCCCTTCGACGACGCACCAGCCTGAGTCAGGCTCTGAGGGGTTAGTGGTCCTCGGGTCGGGGGGCGCCGAACATGATCTCGTCCCAGCTCGGGACGGCTGCACGTCGGCGACGCCCCTTCTTTGGCTTGGGGGTCTCCTGCTCCTCTGGACTCCCCAGCAAGGAAAGTTGCTCGGGTTCGCCCTTCTCCTGTTCCTGCGCGAGCTCGGCCCCAGGCTCGGTTTCCGCCCCGGCCGGTGCGATATGGACGGTGGTGTCACGCGTGAGAGTCTCTTCGACCTCGACGACCACCGGCTCCTCGGCGGGTCGGCCATCCTTCGGATGGACCAAACCCGCGTAGATCTTGACGGAGTCTTCATCAAAGCTGGACAGCATGTCGTAGAGGACGTCGAGATCCCCGCGCGGCGGGGCCACGATGTCATAGACGCCGTCCACCTCCTCCAGATCCCCATCATGGAACGCGTCTTCAGCTTCGAGGTCGTCTTCGTCTTCGTGATCGTCATCGAGGAACAGCGGCTCGTCGACCTCCTCGGGTGCCGCGGTGGGCAGGACGTGCACCTGGCCGACCGGCTCCTGGGTGATGCGGACCAAGGCGAGATCGTCCGTAGCCGGAACGTCCCCGATCAGGCGCTGGGCCTCGTCGTCGTCGGCGACGCTGAACCGCCCCATCTGGTCATAGGCGAAGTCGGCAGTGCGGGGCCCCGCCTTACCCGGGAAGGTGACGCGGATCCGCCACCGGCGATCGCTGAGCTTCCAGGCGTCCCAGGACGCATCGTCGGCATCGATCCCGTCCGACACCAACGTGTCGGTGACGGCATTGCGTAGCGTGCGATGCGTCGTCGTCTCCCCGCGGCGCCGCACGGGATGCGTGCGTGCCAGGCCGGCGACGTGCTCTCGCTCGGCCATCACGGGATCGGAGAAGGCGGCGATGCGCTCGATGGGAACGCCGGCGGCGTCAGCGACGTCCGCGGGGGATTCACCCGCGCGGATGCGCGCCTGAATGTCGCGTGGTCTCAAGGCACTGTCCATACATCTGTCTCCGAATCGACGGGCGTGTGGGCGCTGGGGGCGTCCGCACGGACCCATGGGTGTCGTACAAGGTAACTTACCGTGCCCAGGCGCAACCCTGGTGAGCCACGACGCGCGCTCGAAGCAGGACTCCCCTGAGGAGGACTTGACGAGTGTGATATATGTGCGTCTGCGCCTCTTGCGTGCTGAAGGACCCGTGGGATCCGTCAATACGCAGGGGTGAGAATCCCTACCGTTCGCTGCTGGAAAGGCATCATGGCGACTGATTACGACGCTCCTCGCAAGAACGACGAGGAGAACGAGGACAGCATCGAGGAACTCAAGAGCCGGCGCAACGACAAGAACTCCGGCAAGGTGGACGAGGACGAGGTGGAGGCCGCTGAGTCCTTTGAGTTGCCCGGCGCGGACCTGTCGCACGAGGAACTCACCGTGCGTGTCCTCCCACGGCAGGCCGATGAGTTCACCTGTGCGAGCTGCTTCCTGGTGAAGCAGCGCTCCCAGGTGGCCAAGGAGGTCAATGGCCTCATCTACTGCGTGGATTGCGCCTAACAGCCACGCAATGCGGCGCCGCCCACCGCGAAGGTCGGCGGCGCCTCAGGCACCGAGGCGGTCTAGACAGCCGAGCTGTCAGAACCGCAGATTGACCGGCCGAGAGGACTGCCCCTCGCCGGTGAAAGCGCTCCAGCGCTTGGCCGCGAACCGGTTGATGAGCACCTGCGAGAGGCCGACGCCGACCGCCACGGCCACCACCCAGGCGATCGCCTGGCCGGTGGGCACATCAGGGTCATTGGGCTCGGGCGGCTCCTCGCCGGTCACGAACTCCCATGCGCTCTCCACGGCCTTCTTCGTCACGGCTGCAGCCCCGACCGCCACGACTGTCGAGTAGAGGTTCCAGACCACCTTCTGCGAGATGTCCATCGTGTCCTGCCCGCTCGGCGGCCCCGTCGACCGCGTTCCCATCCACCCTAGCCCGCAGGCCGAGCACGATTCGATAGATTGGGGCGGTGGAATACCGCGAGCGATTGACCACCCCCGGCTGGTACTGGCTGGTGGGGGTGACGTTCGGCACCACTGGGTTCTTGGCTTTGGGCCTGTGGTTCGACCGCTGGGTCGCCCTGGGGGCGGCGGCCGCCAGCATCGTAGTGATCGGGGTGGCGCTCGCCCTGTTCGGCCGCACGCAGATCTTCGTCGATCGCCACGGATTGCGCGTGGGCCCCCACTCCATCGAGTGGCAGTGGGTCGGGCATGTCAGCGAGTTGGATGCAGAGCGCACGTCAGCGCTGCTGGGCGCGGAGTCTGAGCCCGCCGCACTGGTGGTGCAGCGCCCCTGGCTGCAGCGAGCCGTCTTGGTGGAGATCGACGACGCCGCAGACCCGCACCCGTATTGGTTGATCTCCACCCGCCACCCTCGTCAGCTGGCCACCGCGATCGCGTCGGCCCGGACCACGGTGGCCTCATGACGGACGCATGGACAGCGCCCGTCGCGGTGCGCAGACTCGACCCGGGCGTACCGTTGCCTCGTTACGCCCACCCCGGGGACGCGGGTGCAGACATCGCGTGCTCCCACGACGTGACCTTGGCGCCGGGCGAGCGGGCCTTGGTGGGCACCGGCCTCGCCATCGCGCTTCCCCCCGGTTGGGCCTGCTTCGTGCATCCTCGCTCGGGGTTGGCGGCACGCGAGGGGCTCACCATCGTCAATGCCCCGGGTACGGTGGATGAGGGTTACCGGGGCGAACTGCGCATCTGTCTGCTCAATACCGACCTCAGCCGCCAGGTGATACTGCGGCGGGGAGACTTGATCGCGCAGCTAGTCTTCCAACCCGTTGGGCGAGCCGTCTTCCACGAAGTCGACGACCTGGGCACCACCGTCCGGGGCGACGGCGGACATGGCTCGACCGGCGGAATCGCGAACTGGTCCACAACCACGGACCCCACGGGGCCAGACGGAGGGAAAACGCAGTGATCTTTGGACGCAAGGCGCGCACCGCGACTGAGGCGAAGCGCGAGCAGGTTGAGGCGTTCGAGGACGAGCCCACCACAGACGATGACGCGTCCGATTCCGAGGACGCGATCGTTCCCCGCGCTGATGGCCCGTTCGACTACGAAGAAGTGGCCCTGGACGCGGACGATATCGAGCGGATCACGTTTGGCCCGCTGATCATCACCCCCTTCGAGGGTTTGGGCCTGCAACTCCACGGCAATCCGGACACCGGGATCGTGCAGGCGTTGCTGGCCACCTTTGAGGACTCCGGGCTGGAGCTGGCCTTGTTCGCCGCCCCCCGCAGTGGTGACCTCGCCGACGAGTTGCGCGTCGAGATCGTTGAGGAGGCCGCGCAAGGTGGGGGCCACGCTCAGGAGGCGTCCGGGCCGTTTGGGCCCGAAGTGCGCCGCGTGATGCCGGTGGACGGCCCTGAGGGGGAGCAACTGTTCCACGTCTCGCGTGTGTGGCTCGTGGAGGGTCCCCGCTGGCTTCTCCGCGGCACCCTCATGGGGCAGGCAGCGATGGCGGAAGGGGAAGATGCCCCCTCCGATGTGTTCGTGGAGTTCTTCCGCAACGTCGTCGTGCGTCGCGACGAAGCGCCTCGCGTACCCGGCGAACTGATTCAGCTGGCCTTCCCCGAGGGGCAGGAGCCTCAAGGCTAGGAGGACAATCATGGGATTGAGGAATGCGTTGCGCGGATTGGTGCGCTCCACTGACGAACTCGCCTCCGCCGATCGTCAAAAGATCGCTGCCGACAGCGGTGCCGACTCGGTCGTCAGCTGTACCGACCGCAGCCGGGTCACGCTACGCGGAACGATCGACGTCCTCACGGTGCGTCCTCGTGGTCGGACGGCCTGGCTGGAGGCCGAACTGTCGGACGGCACCGGTCATGTGCGGCTCATCTGGATGGGCCGCCACGCGATTCCGGGCATCGAGGCTGGTCGCGAACTCGTCGTCGAAGGGCGGGTCTCGGTTGTGGACGGCGAGCGTCGCATGTACAACCCGCGTTACGAACTGCGTTAGACCGCAACGTTGCGCTGCGGCCGCACGGTAGTCATCGTGCGGGCCGCAGCGCTTGTGCGCCTGCGGAGGCGCTACTCGTCCTCGTCATCGGTGACGCGCTCGCGCGCGACACCAGGGGCGAGATAGTGAGCCAGTTCGAGCTCATGCGCCGGGTTGGCCACGAACAAAAGTTCGTCGTCGCCCTCAAGCGAGCCATCGCTGGCGGGCGGTGCAGCATTTCCGTCCCGGATGATGGCAACGAGCACGGCATCGCCGGGGAAATCGAGTTCGTCGATACGGTGCCCGATGATGGGGCTGTCGCTCGGTAGCGTCATCTCGACCAGGTTGGTCTTGCCGCCCTTGAAGGAGAACAAACGGACGAGGTCGCCGACCGTGACCGCTTCTTCCACCAAGGCACTCATCAGCCGCGGCGTCGAGACCGAGACGTCCACGCCCCACACGTCGTCGAACATCCACTCGTTGCTGGGGTGGTTCACCCGGGCCACCGTCCGCGGGACGGCAAACTCGGTCTTGCACAACAAACTGCTGACGAGATTCGCCTTGTCGTCGCCGGTCGCGGCGATGGCGACGTCGCACCGATCGAGCCGGGCTTCCTCCAGCGAATCGACTTCACAGGCGTCGGCCAAAAGCCATTCCGCCCCGGGGACGCTGTCAGGTTTGATGGCCCGCGGGTCGCGGTCGATCAACAAGACTTTGTGCCCGTTGGCCAGCAACTCACGGGCGATGGAACGGCCGACGTTACCGGCCCCGGCGATGGCGACGCGCACAGGTGACTCCTTAGTGGGACGGGCTCAGTGCTTGGCGGGAGGTTCGGACAGAACCTGCTCGACGCGAGGCACATCGTCGTTGGCCACAGCCACGTACAAGGTGTCGCCGTCTTGGAGCAGCGTGTCATTGGCGGGGACGAGCCCCTGGCCGAACCGGGTGAGGAAGGGGATGCGCGCGTGGAGCGCCGTTTCGATCTTCCCGACCGGCGTCCCGACCCACCCTTCGTGCGCCCCGACCTGGATCAGGCGCACTTGCCCCGAGGGATCGCGCCATTGCGGCTCGGATCCTTCTGGGAGGAGATGCCGCAGCACCTGGTCGGACGCCCACCGGACGGTGGCGACCGAGGGGATGCCGAGTCGCTCATAGACCTCGGCGCGCGCCTGGTCGTAGATGCGGGCGACCACGTTGCTGATCCCGTAGGTTTCGCGGACGACGCGCGCGGCCAGAATGTTCGAGTTGTCGCCCGAGGAGACAGCAGCGAAACCGTCGGCCTGCTTGATCCCTGCGGCGACAAGGACCTTCCGGTCGAAACCGATGCCCTTGACGGTAGCGCCGTGGAACTCCGGTCCGAGCCTGCGGAAGGCGTCGGGGTCTTGGTCGATGACGGCCACAGAGTGGCCTCGGCGCTCCAGCGCCCGGGCCAGGGATGATCCCACGCGGCCACACCCCATGATCACGATGTGCACGGGGCTAGAGTGTACCCCCATGAACGTCGCCGACGCCCTGAAGCGCGTGCTGGTTGGGCGCAAGTTGGCCAGCGCCCAGTTGGGGGAGACCCTCCTCCCGAAGCGGATCGCCCTGCCTGTCTTCGCCTCCGATGCCCTGTCGTCGGTCGCCTACGCCCCCGACGAGATCATTTTGACGCTCAGTTTGGGGGGCGTTGCCGGATTCGTTTTCTCCTGGCAGATCGCCATCGTGGTGGCCGTCGTCATGGCCGTCGTGGTGTTGTCCTACCGCCAAACAGTCCACGCCTACCCCTCCGGCGGCGGCGACTTCGAGGTCGCCACCGTGAACTTGGGGCCCAATGCCGGCCTGACGGTCGCCTCAGCACTACTGGTGGACTACATCCTCACCGTGGCGGTGTCGGTCAGTTCGGGTGTTCAAAACGCCAAGGCGCTGTTCCCGTTCATGGTCGGGCACGAGGGGATCATCGCGGCCGTCATCATCCTGATCCTCATGGGGCTCAACCTGCGTGGCGCCCGTGAATCCGGAACCGTCTTCGCCATCCCCACCTATGGCTTCATGTTCGCCGTGCTGGGCATGATCGTGGTCGGGATGGTGCGCATTTTCGTGGTGGGAGAACCCCTGGCCGCGCCAACCGCAGGCTTCGACGTGGTGGGGGACACCTACTACTCGCAGTTGACCGGGTTCGCGCTGATCGCCCTGCTGGCGCGCGCCTTCTCCTCCGGATCCGCGGCACTGACCGGTGTGGAGGCCATCTCCAACGGGGTTCCCGCCTTCAAGGAGCCCAAGAGCCGCAACGCCGCCACCACGCTGGCACTGCTGGGCGTCGTTGCGATCTCGATGCTGACCGGCATCATCGCGCTGGCGAACCTCACCGGCGCCAAGATGGTCGACGAGCACGCCGGGGTCTACTTCACCCAGGGCGGGGTCCGTGTGACCGACCACCAAGAGACGATCATGGCGCAGTTGGCCGCGACCGTGTTCGATGGATTCCCCCTCGGGTTCATCTTCGTCATCGCCATGACCATGATCATCTTGTTCCTGGCGGCGAACACGGCCTTCAACGGTTTCCCCGTGCTCAGTTCGATCCTCGCGCGGCACGGCTTCCTCCCTAAGGCCCTCTCCACCCGCGGTGACCGGCTGGCCTACAGCAACGGCATCATCTTGCTCGCCTTGGCCGCCGTCGGGCTCGTCTTGGCCTTCAACGCCAGCGTCACGGCCCTGATTCAGCTGTATGTGGTCGGGGTGTTCGTCTCCTTCACGGTGAGCCAACTCGGCATGCTGCGCCACTGGACGCGGCATCTTGCCACCGAAGTCGACCCAGCCAAACGCCGCCACATGAAGCGCTCTCGCGTCATTAACGCGATCGGACTGACGTTCACCGGGACCGTGCTCATCATCGTGCTCGCCTCGAAGTTCATCTACGGCGCCTACCTGGCCATCCTTGCCATGGCGGTGCTGTTTGTGGTGATGAAGCTGATCAGTCGGCACTACCAGCAAGTCGAACGCGAGACAGCCCTTTCCCCCTCCGACGTCCGGCTTCTGCCCAGCCGCGTCCACGCTGTAGTGCTGGTGACCGACCTCGACAAGCCCGCCATGCGTGCGGTGACGTTCGCCCGAGCGAGCCGAGCCAACAGCCTGGAAGCGGTGACGGTGGCCGCCGACGACGATCACACCAAGGACATCCGTCAGCAGTGGGAGGCCCTCGATCCCGGCATCCCCTTGAAGATCATCGCCAGCCCCTACCGCGAGGTCGTCGGTCCCTTCGTCCGCTACATCAAGGGGATCAGCTCAGGCAACCCGCGCGACGTCGTCATGGTCTACGTGCCCGAACTGGTGGTGGGGCACTGGTGGGAGCGGCTCCTGCACAACCAGACCAGCCTGCTGATCAAGGCCCGCCTTGCGTTCGTCCGTGGCGTCATCACCGCCGCCGTCCCGTACCAGTTGGCCTCTTCTCGATACGCCATCGACCGCGTGGTCCGTCGCGAACGGGCGGCCTGGCGGCACCCGGGCACGGGCACGGTGCACTCGGGGTCCAACCAAGGTGAGTGACACGCCATGGCGGGTCGGCGACCTCTTGCACGGAGTCGAGGTTGGACCGATCGCCCACGGTGGGCACTGGGTGGCCCGCCACGACGGACGCGTCATCTTCGTCCGGCACGCTCTCGAGGGCGAGATCGTGGACGTCCGCGTCACCGGGCTCGCGCGACGACACGCGTTTGGTGACGCCGTGACCATCACCCGGCCCAGCGCCGATCGCGTCCCGGAGCCCTGCCCGGTAGCGACCGTCTGCGGGGGGTGCGACTTCCAGCATGTGCGCGTCCCTCATCAGCGAGAACTAAAGCGCCAGGTGGTGGCCGAGCAGGTACGTCGCCTCGCGGGCGTGGAGTGGGAGGGCCAGGTCGAAGCGGTACATCCTGACGATGCCCGCTGGCGCACGCGCATGCGCTATCACCGCGACGAGAACACGACGCCGTCGGAGTGGGGGCTCCGCCAGAGCCGCTCCCACGACATCGTGTCCCTGCCTGAACAAGGCTGCCTGATTGCGGCGGCCCCGCTGGCGCGGGTTCCTGCGAACGCCCCCGAGGGCCCCGCAGTGATGGGGGCGTTGGAAGGGGCGGAGGCCGTGTGGGTCGCCCCCGGCGACCCACGGCTGATTGAGGTATCTGCGGCTCATCGACGGTGGAGCGTCCGCGCGGATGGGTTCTGGCAGGTCCACCCGCAGGCGGCGGACACGCTGGTCGAGGCGGTGCTGAGCGGGCTGCATCCCCAACCCGGCGAAACAGCTTTGGATCTCTATTGCGGGGTGGGGTTGTTCGCAGGTGCCCTGGTCGACGCCGACGTGTCCGTGACCGGCATCGAGGGCTCGACGACCGCCGTGGCCCAGGCTCGCCGCAATGTCGCGGGCGCGCGCTTCCTCGCAGGCGATGTGGCGCGCGTTCTCGGACCGCGTGATGGCCGACGTCGGCAGGGGAGTCCCGTGCCTGGGCGGACCGATCTCGTCGTCCTCGATCCGCCCAGGGCTGGCGCCGGCGCGGCGGTCATGGCGCAGGTGATGGCACGAGCACCGCGGGCCGTAGCGTATGTGGCGTGCGATCCCGCGGCACTGGCGCGCGACCTTGCCACGGCCGCGCAGGGCGGGTATCGGGTGGTGTCGCTGCGCGCCTTCGATCTGTTTCCCCAGACCCACCATGTGGAGTGCGTGGCCATCGTGATGCCGGAGTAGGCTCACGGGCACAAGGAGGGATGATGGCGCATCAAGTTGAGGCCCGCTGCCCATTGCGTCCGCAGGACAAGTGCTCGTTGTGCTTTCCCGGAGCAGACGGTCCGCACAATTGCGGCCTCGTCTACTTGATGATGACCGACGACGATCTGCGAGAAGATTACGCAGAGCGCCGCCAGGCGGAGCGTAGGGCACGCCACTGAGCCTTCACGGCAGTGACGATGCGCTATTATCTCGACGTCGAGATAATTTGTTGAAGGCAGACCAGGAGGCAGACCATGAGCGTCAACAGCTTCGGGGCGAAGACCGCACTGACATCGAGCGGAACGTCCTACCAGATCTTCTCCATCGCGAAGGTGGAGGGATCTGACACCTTGCCCTACAGCCTCAAGGTGCTGTTGGAGAATCTCCTGCGCACCGAGGACGGGGCCAACATCACCGCCGAGCACATCACCTCGCTGGCGAACTGGGATGCGGCAGCCGAGCCCTCCAAGGAGATCCAATTCACCCCGGCCCGCGTCATCATGCAGGACTTCACCGGCGTCCCGTGCGTGGTCGACTTGGCGACGATGCGTGAGGCCGTCCAGGAGTTGGGCGGGGATCCAACCAAGGTCAACCCGCTTTCGCCTGCGGAGATGGTCATCGATCACTCCGTCATCGCTGACTTCTTCGGCACCGACCAGGCCATGAGCCTCAATATGGACATGGAGTACGAGCGTAACCGTGAGCGCTACCAGTTCCTGCGGTGGGGCCAGACCGCCTTCGACGACTTCAAGGTGGTCCCCCCGGGCACGGGCATCGTGCACCAGGTCAACATCGAGAACCTCGCCCGCGTCGTCTTCCCCCGCGTGGTGGACGGCGAGCTGCAGGCTTACCCCGACACCTGCGTGGGCACCGACTCCCACACCACCATGGTCAACGGCCTGGGCGTCGTCGGCTGGGGCGTGGGCGGCATCGAGGCCGAGGCAGCCATGCTGGGCCAGCCTGTGTCGATGCTCGTCCCGCGCGTGGTCGGCTTCAAGCTCTCCGGCAAGCTCAACGACGGCGTGACGGCGACCGACCTTGTCCTCACCATCACCGAGATGCTGCGTGCCCACAAGGTCGTCGGCAAGTTCGTCGAGTTCTACGGCCCCTCCGTCGCCGAGGTCCCGCTGGCTAACCGCGCCACGATCGGCAACATGAGCCCCGAGTACGGCTCCACGATCGCCGTGTTCCCCATCGACGACAAGACCCTCGACTACCTGCGCTTGACCGGGCGTTCGGCCGAGCAGATCGCGCTGGTCGAGGACTATGCCAAGGCCCAGGGCCTCTGGCACGATGCGGCAGCGGAGCCCCGCTACTCGGAGTACCTCGAACTCGACCTGTCCACCGTGGTCCCGAGCATCGCTGGCCCGAAGCGCCCGCAGGACCGTGTGGTGTTGTCGGAGTCGAAGGCGGCCTTCCGGGAGGCGCTCCCCAGCTATGCGGGCGCTCCCGAGGAACTCATCGGTTACGACGAGTCTGTCGCCGAAACGATGCCCGCCTCCGACCCCGTCGCCGCGACCCCCGGGCAAACCGACGATTCGCCCGCACCGGATCACGAACTGGCGGTCACCGGCCCCATCACGGGGCGTGCATCGAGGCCGACCCTGGTCACCCTCGCCGACGGCACCAGCTTCGAACTCGACCACGGGGCTGTGACGGTGGCGTCGATCACCTCCTGCACCAACACGTCTAACCCCTCGGTCATGCTCGGCGCGGCCCTGGTGGCCAAGAAGGCCGTCGAGAAGGGGCTGCGCCCCAAGCCCTGGGTGAAGACCACCGTCGCACCCGGATCCAAGGTCGTCACCGACTACTACGAGAAGTCCGGCCTGCAGCAATACCTCGACGACCTGGGCTTCAACACCGTCGGCTACGGCTGCGTGACGTGCATCGGCAACACCGGCCCGCTGATCCCCGAGGTGAGCCAGGCGATCAACGACAACGATCTCGCCGTGACGGCCGTCTTGTCGGGCAACCGAAACTTCGAGGGACGGATCAGCCCCGACGTCAAGATGAACTACCTGGCCTCCCCGCCGCTGGTCATCGTGTACGCCCTGGCTGGCACGATGGACATCGATCTGGCTAAGGAGCCACTCGGCCAAGACGCTGAGGGACGCGACGTGTTCATGGCGGACATCTGGCCCACGACAGAAGAGATCGAGGACGTCATTGGCGGCTCGATCAGCGCAGAGATGTTCGAGCGTCGCTATGCCGACGTGTTCGCTGGCGACGACAAGTGGCGTGCGCTGCCCACCCCTGATGGAGAGATCTTCGAATGGGACGAGGCCTCCACCTATGTGCGCAAGCCCCCGTACTTCGAGGGCATGCCGGAACAGCCCGCCCCGGTGACGGACATTGCCGGCGCGCGCGTCCTGCTCAAGCTGGGGGACTCGGTGACCACCGACCACATCAGCCCGGCGGGTAACATCAAGGCCGACACCCCGGCGGGAAAGTACCTGACCGAGCACGGCGTTGCCCGCAAGGACTTCAACAGCTACGGGTCACGCCGCGGCAACCACGAGGTCATGATTCGCGGCACCTTCGCCAACATCCGGCTGCGTAACCAGATCGCACCCGGTACCGAGGGCGGCTACACGCGCGACTTCACGCTGCCGGATGCCCCGGTCAGCTTCGTCTATGACGCCGCCATGAACTATGCGGCCGCAGGGATCCCGCTGGTGGTGCTGGCGGGCAAGGAGTACGGCTCGGGCAGTTCGCGCGACTGGGCCGCCAAGGGCACCTCCTTGCTGGGCGTCAAGGCCGTCATCGCCGAAAGCTACGAGCGGATCCACCGTTCGAACCTGATCGGGATGGGCGTTCTTCCGCTTCAGTTCCCCGAGGGCGCCTCGGCCGACAGCCTCGGGCTGGACGGTAGCGAGACCTTCGCCTTTACGGGCGTGACGGCCCTCAACGACGGCGTCACCCCGGAAACGGTTCGCGTGACCGCGACCAAGGCCGACGGCTCGCAAACGGAGTTCGACGCCGTGGTCCGGATCGACACACCCGGTGAGGCCGATTACTACCGCAACGGTGGGATCATGCAGTACGTGCTGCGTCACCTGGTCGCCAAGGGGCGCGCCGCCTAAGCGATCGACAGCGAAGACGTCACCCCGGTCAGGCACACTGGCCGGGGTGACGTGCGTCGGGCAGGAGAGCAGACATGAACGAGCAAATCCGTTTCCGGGTGTCGGAGGCACCCCTTGGTGCAGCACGTATTGCGTGGTCGTACCTGGGCACCCTTCTCGCTGCGCTCGTGGCCACACTGATCTGGGCAGGGTGGAGCCCCTTCGGGGCGAGCGTGTGCGGAACCGAGGACACGTCATGCCAGTTGGGCTGGAACATCGTCGGCTGGGTTCTCGGGATGATCGTCGCCTTGGCTGTGCCCGCGTTCTGCCTTCGCCTGGGTTTCGTTTGGTGGGGCATGTGGGCGATCGTGTTGCTTGCGGCGCCTCTTTGGGCCGACGATCTCCCCACATGGATGATCGTGGTCGTGGTGGCCTTGACACCGCTCTGCGCGGCGGCAGGCACGTGGCGGGGCCCAGAGCAGCCCCGGTGGGTGGCGTGGCTCGTGTCGGCGGGGTTGGTGCTCGCCGTCCTCGGCTCGTTCGTCGTGATGGTTCTGTGACGCGGCCCCAGCCTGACGCGGCCGCGTTGCCCGGCGAGAACTCAAACCCTATAATCGCACACACGTTCGAGTGAGGGTGTGTGATGGTCGATGGCATGGACATCGCAGGGCGCGCACGGGTTCGCGCGCCACACAGAGGGGCAGCGCCACACGGGTCGGGTTCGTTTTCCGGTCCAGGCGCTGCCGTACATCCCTCCAGGGTGGCCCCAGGAGGTGCAGCGACCGGGAACCCCCGAGTGGGAGGTCAGCGCTGCGGCGTTCCTTCTGGATTGCTGTCCGGCGGAGTATCGCGGCTACCCCGTTCTGCGCCGCCACCCCGTGATCCTGGCGCATTTCGCCGCCGCCTATGTGGACTCCCAAGTCAGCGTCTGCCAAGACGGCCTAGGTGCCGTGCGCGCCAGCCTAGGGCCCTTGGTGGAGCCTCCGGTGCTCGAAGCGGCCTTAGCCGCCTGGCATGAGCAGGGTGCGTTGTTGCGTCGCCGCCGACGGGAGGTCAGTTTGGTGGAGGAAGCGTTGCGCGGCGGAGTTTTCGTCCAGAAGCTCTAGGCGCGACCCCGGTCGCAGGACGCGCGGAGCTACGGCGGATGGCGAAGCCCTGCTGGCAGCCTAGAATCGTTCTTATGTCTCTCCTCGATGCGGTGCATGGGCCGCGTGACCTGCGGGCCTTGAGCGCGCAGCAGTTGACGCAGCTGGCCGACGAGATTCGCGCCTTCCTCATCAGGAACGTGAGCCGTACCGGTGGTCACCTGGGCCCCAACCTGGGTGTGGTGGAGTTGACGCTAGCGCTGCACCGCGTCTTCGATTCCCCGCATGACCCGATCATCTTCGATACGGGCCACCAAAGCTACGTTCACAAGATCATCACGGGCCGTCAGGCCGGGTTCCCCACGCTGCGCCAGAAGGGCGGCCTGTCGGGCTACCCCGAACGGGCCGAGAGCCCCCACGACTGGGTGCAGAACTCGCATGCCACGGCGTCCTTGAGCTGGGCGGAGGGCATGGCCAAGGGTTTTCGTCTGACGGGGGAGGACCGCACGGTCATCGCCGTAATCGGTGATGGTGCACTCACCGGTGGCATGGCCTGGGAGGCCCTGAACAACATCGCGGTCGGGGACGACTTGAAGCTGGTAGTCGTCGTCAACGACAACGGCCGCTCCTACACCCCGACCGTCGGAGGGTTGGCGACGCATCTGGCGACGCTACGCACCGATCGCCGCTACGAGCCAACCCTCAAGCAGATCAAGCAACGCGTCCGTTCGGCTCCGCTCATCGGGGGGCCCCTCTACGACATCCTGCACGGATTCAAGACGGGGGTGAAGGATGTCCTCGCTCCCCAGGGCATGTTCAACGATCTTGGGTTGAAGTACATCGGCCCCATTGACGGCCACGACGAGGCCATGGTGGAACGCGCCCTGGAATCCGCGAAGAACTTCGGCGGCCCCGTCCTGGTTCACTGCATCACGGTGAAGGGCAAGGGGTTCCGCGCTGCGGAGGAGGACGAGGCGGATCGCTTTCATGCCGTCGGCTTGATTGACTCGCACACGGGCGAGCCCCTGACGTCCTCCTCGCGCCGCACCTGGACCGACGCCTTCCGTCAGCATGTGGCCGAGGTAGCGGCCACCCACCCTGAGGTGGTCGGCCTCACCGCGGCCATGCTGCATCCCACCGGCCTCGACACGTTCGCCGACGCCTTCCCCGAGCGGGTCTTCGACGTGGGCATCGCCGAACAACACGCTGCAACCTCAGCCGCAGGCCTGGCCAGCACCGGGCTCCATCCCATCGTTGCGCTGTATGCCAGCTTCCTCAATCGCGCCTTTGACCAAGTCCTCATGGACGTGGCGCTCCACCGCCAAGGCGTCACGTTCGTCCTCGATCGTGCCGGGATCACCGGTCCTGACGGCCCCAGTCACCACGGCATGTGGGACACCTCCTTGATGCCTTTGGTGCCCGGGCTGCACTTGGCGGCCCCCCGGGATGAAGCACGCCTGGCCTCGGCATTGGAGACCTCCGTCGGCATCAACGACGCACCGTCGGTGATCCGCTACTCCAAGGATCCGCTGCCTGATCCCTTACCGGCCGTCTCGCAGGTGGGCACCGTCGATGTTTTGGTGTCTCATCCCGAGGCACGCGTCCTCCTCGTTGGCTATGGCACTTTGGCCCACACCGCGGTGGCGGCCGCCCATCTGGCCGGAGAGCAAGGCGTCCCGGTGACCGTTGTGGACCCAGTGTGGGCGCTGCCCGTCTCCGAGGCGTTGGTGGAGTTGTGCCGTGACGTCGATCTGGTGGTCACTTTGGAGGACGGCGGAGTCGCGGGTGGCCTGGGTGCGGCACTGAGCCTGGCGTGCGGGCAGGCTGGAGTGTGGACGCCCGTGCGGAACCTGGGAGTGCCTCAGCAGTTCATCCCCGCCGGGACGCGCGCGGAGATCCTGGAGGATCTGGGCTTGACGCCCGCGGGGGTGGCCCGGTCCGTCGTCGAGATCGCCCTCGACCGGGCGGTCGTGCGACTGTCGGCTTCGGCACCGCAAGAACCGCGTCCCAGCCACGTAACGAAGGCTGACACGGAGGGCCGCTGAGCCCTCAGGTCACACCAGGGGAGCGACGACCGGGACGACCAGGTCGCGTTGCCACTGTCGAACGCCCAGGTCCGCCAAGAAGGCGTCCACTGACGCCGTGCTCGCCGGGGTCGGCGGCTCGAAGGCCAACCGGCGCAAGGCGTCCGGGGAGATGAGGTTCTCCACGGGCAACGACCACGTTTCAGCCAACTCCACCGTCGCGGGGCGCATCGCCGCCCATCGCTGAGCGGCCTCAGGGAACCGATGCTCCCAGTTCTTGGGATGGGGGGGCCCTTCCGCTGCGGCGCGCTTGGGAGGCAGGTCAGATGTGGGCAGGCCGAGGGCACGCTCTGTTGCCGCAATCCAGTTGTTTTCGAAGCGGGACGCCTGGCGCCCTGTGAATCCGTTGACAGACCGCACGGCGTCGCGCGACAACGCGAAACCGCGAGATTCCGCCTGCGCCGCCAACGCGGTGATGGCCCGGTCGGCCAGGATGCGGCCCGGCGCCTTGTCGAGCCGCGCCGCGATCTGATCTCGCTCTTGCCACAGTTCGCGCACCACAGCTAGCCCGCGCGGGGTGCGCACCTCATGGGTTCCCGCGGTGCGCCGCCAGGGATCCTTGCGGCGATGGGGAGGGTCGGCGGCGTGATCCACCAGATAAGCGAACTCCTCCTCGGCCCAGTCCCGTTTACCCGCGGCCTGGAGTTCCTGTGCGACCCAGTCGCGCAGCGGAACCAGCAGTTCCACATCCAAGGCTGCGTAGTTGAGCCAACTCTCGGGCAACGGCCTGCGCGACCAGTCCGATGCTGAGTGCTCCTTGGCGAGCGACTTCCCCAAAGCCCGTTCGGTCAGCGATCCCAACGAAACGCGGGGCAGACCGAGCAGCCGCCCACCCAGTTCCGTGTCGAACAGGGTGTGGGGCAACAACTCCACCTCCGCAAGGCAGGGAAGATCCTGCGTCGCGGCGTGAAGGATCCACTCGGCATCGCTGAGCGCCTCGGCCAAAGAGCCCAAGTGGGCGCGCCCGTCGGCTCCTGAGAAGGCGATGGGATCCAGCAGGACTGTGCCCGCGCCTTCGCGCCGTAGTTGAATCAAGTAGGCGCGTCCGGAATAACGGAATCCGTGGGCCCGCTCCGTATCCAGAGCGACCGGGCCGTTGCCGGCAGCCAACGCCGCCGTGATCGCGGTGAGGGCCTCAGGGGTACGCACCACATCAGGGATGCCTTCGGCAGGGGCAGCGACCAAGGTGTATTCGGGGGCCTCGGGAGGGGAGGCGGGGGAGTCCGGCGTGTTCATCGCCGCCTTCCAGTTCGATGCAGGGGGATCGGGACGACCCCCTCGGGGAGCAGGGGCAAACCGGCAATCGTGCAAAGCAGATCCTGCCAGGCCTCAATATGGGCCAGGAAGCCGCGGCCCTCGGCGAGGACGGGGGTCCAGGATGCGCGGATCTCAATCTCCGCGCGGCCAGGAACGTCTTCCATGGAGCCGAAGGACTGCGAGCTGACTGCGGTCACAGTGCCCGAAGGAGCAACGTACTCGGCTTCATGCCGGGACAGGGCGTCGACGAGCCACGACCAGCCCACCTCAGCCAGCAAGGGGTCGGCGACCATTTCAGGATCGACGGAGGCGCGAGCAAACGTGACGCACCGGAAGGTTCCCTCCCAGGCAGGATTGCCGTCACCGTCGTGCAAGAGGACGAGCCGGCCATTCCCGACCTCCTCGCCCGCCTCATCGACATCGGCAGCGACCGCAATCGCCTGGGGGGCGATGCGTTGCGGGGCGGGAATCTCTTCCATGGTCAGTTCGGGGCGCCACACCATCGCCAGCAACGTCGCCGCAGCGTCGTCAAACATCTCCGTGTCGTGAGCCCCTAACCGCACATCGAGAAGGCTAGACGTGCGCGTGGTCCAACGGCACCCGGACGCGCCGATGGCGCGAAACCCCCTAGCTCGAAGAACGGGAATCCTCACCGGGGGCGTGATGCACCAGGCAGATGGAGTTGATGCAATACCGCCGATCCGTGGGGGTGTCGTACCCCTCACCCTCGAAAACGTGCCCGAGGTGGCTGTCGCAGCGGGCGCAACGCACTTCGATGCGGGGGCGTCCGGGGAGGGAATCGTCACGCAGGTAGCGGATGCGGCCTTCGTCGGCGGGCGCAAAGAAACTTGGCCAGCCGCAGTGCGAGGCAAACTTCTCCTCACTCGTGAACAACTCGGCTCCGCATGCCTTGCAGGCGTAGGTGCCAGGTTCGCTGAAATGTTCGTATTCGCCCACGCCGGGGCGCTCTGTTGCGCCCTCGCGAAGGACGGAGAATTCGAAGGGGGTCAACACCTCACGCCATTGCTGCGGCGTCCGGACGACCGTGGGTTCCTGATCGGTCATGGCGCTCCTTTCGATAGCGCCACCACGCTACTGACCCCGCACAACTCGCCGATGGCTCAGGCGCTGACCGCGTAGCCCTCGGCGTCCTCGTCAGACATGAGATCGGTGGTGAAGTTGCCTTGTTCATCGAACGACAGCAGTTCCAT
>RRZT010100734.1_pt1 | contig 27024 bp, 15 predicted proteins | sample 2165551 | NCBI WGS metagenome assembly RRZT01 (sample SAMN10456910, study PRJNA506462) | wastewater metagenome | biome: wastewater; feature: sludge; material: wastewater sludge; isolation source: wastewater sludge with Escherichia coli K12::gfp cells carrying plasmid... | place: USA: Moscow, Idaho... | reverse complement strand
GTTCAATATATTTGAATGTTCATTGTCACTGAACGTTTTAATTTATTGAACAAAATGTATAAAGAAACCGACATTATCTACGAGGCAGTTGCTAATCTTGAAGCACATACTGGGTTGAATATCAGTGTGGAGACAGGTCGTCGAGAATACGATGCAATTATTCAACTTGACGGACAAACATTATGTGTTGAGGCTAAAGCAAATGCAAGGAAATCCAATATTGGAATGATTCTCTCACAGTTAGAGATGCAGGACAAAAATAAAAAATGGCTTTTTGTTGCTGATTATCTCGCAAAAGATGTTGCAGAAATACTTCAGAAAGAAAGCCATAATTATTTGGATGTAGCAGGCAACGCATTTATCAAAACGAATAATCTATTTATTTTTATTGAAGGTAAAAAGAAGAGATCAAAAGATAAAAAAAACCAGAGTCGTGCATTTCAAGAGGTAGGTCTCAAACTTCTTTTACTTGTAATTTCAGATGCTGAGAGCCTTCAACTTTCTTATAGAACAATTGCGGAAAAAACAAACATTTCTTTGGGTTCCGTCAGTAATATTTTCGGCGAATTACAAGATTCCGGATTTATTTTGAAAACTCATAAAATGAGGGTTCTAAAGAACATGGACGCCCTACTTGAGCGTTGGGTTATAGCATACAATGAAATTCTAAAACCAAGAATTCTTCGAAAAAAATATCGTCTTGCAAATACGGATTCGAGCTTTCTTGATATTAATAATCAAGAATTAGGCTTTGTTTGGGGAGGTGAATCTGCTGCAAGCTTAATTACAAATTATCTAAAATCATCCAACTATACTATTTATTATGATGGGGATCTATCTGTTTTAACCAAAAATTTAAGACTAATTCCGGATAATAATGGCAATGTAGAAGTATATCAGACTTTCTGGACAGAAGATTTACAATTGAAGTATCAAAACACAGCACCACCGCTAGTAGTATATGCAGATTTAATGGGAACAAACAGCGCTCGAAATATTGAAGCTGCAAAAATAATTTTGGAAAATGGATTATAAAGTTTTAAGTGAAAATATTGAACATCCTCTATTAAAGCCCGTTTTAGAAGAGTTGATTCCTGTTTTTGAAAAAAGAGGAATTAAGTTTTACATTATTGGTGCGGTCGCAAGAGATATTATCTTGGATTTGAACGATGAAAAATCACAAAGAGTAACAATGGATTTAGATATTGCAATAGCAATCGACAATTGGGGGGATTTTGAAGATATCTCATCTGATATTCTATCGTTGCCAAATTTTTCTAAGGATGAAAAGCAACAACAACGTTTTTTGTTTAAGGGACATTATCAAGTTGATATTGTTCCTTATGGAGGAATAAAAGATCAAAATGATAAAATTTATTGGCCACCTGACGAATTGTTTGCGATGTCGGTTGTGGGTTTTGAGGAAGCGGAAAATCATTTACTTCCCATTGAAATGGATGGTTCCTTAAAATTTAATATTGTTTCTCTGGAAGGCGTCTTTTTACTGAAATTATTTGCGTGGAAAGATCGATTCAATAAAACTTCTAAAGATGCAGAAGACTTGGGATTTATATTGCATAATTACTTGAATATTAATCGTGACAGTTCATTTGGTGAGCCTTACAATAAAATATATGAATTGGAAGACTATACGGAAATGAAAGCCGGAGCTATAATGCTTGGAATGAGGCTTAATGAAATATTGGATGAAAGTTCCGCGATAAAATTTAAAGTAAAATCCCTTTTCTCAGAAGATTTGAGAAGAGCCGAACAAAGTCAACTCTTCAATCAAATTATAGAAACCAACCGAAACTTAAAATTTGATGATGTGGCGGAAGCCATCGCATTAATCAACCAAGAAATAAACTAACGATGAGTAATAATTCTACAAATACAGAAGAAATCGTTTTGGAAGACAATCAGATTCTTTGCGTCTTAACTGGAGAAGCAAAAAAATCTAGTCCAAAAGAAGAAAATCTTCAGTCAACCATCCGAATGCTGAACGAAGAATATGGATTCGATATTTTCGATATGCAGCGTGATTTCACAATCAATTATGTGGATCCTGAAACGATGAAGAACAAAAAGCAGAAAGTGGAATTGGTAATCTTCGATAAAGATGCTAAACACGAACAAGAAAATATTATCCGAATTGCCGCAGTTCAAGACGATAAAACCAAAGATACCGACAAAAAGAAAGGCGTTCGAATGACTTTGGAAAATGCAATGGCGGCATCAGATAATTGCGAATTTGGACTTTGGACAAACGGAATTGACATCAAATATCTGCAACGAGAAGATGATGCGGTTGGTTTCGATTATATCTTTAGCGATCTTGCAGATATTCCTGGTTTTGGAGAAGACATTAACGATTTAGAAAGACCGGAGCGTTCACACAGCAGAAAACCTGCAAACGATTCTTTGATAAAAGTTTTTAAGCGATCCCACGATTATATTTATGCCAATGAAGGTCGAAAGAAAGATGCTTTCTGGCAATTACTGTATCTGATTTTCTGTAAACTGTATGACGAAAAACGCAGATTTACCGAATTTGAAAAAGGAATTTCTTACCGCAAGAAATTTTGGGTAGGCGTAAAAGAACAAAATACCAACGAAGGCAGAAAAGCAGTTGCCGACCGAATAAAATCATTATTTAAGGAATTGAAAGATGATGATATTTTTTCGGGAGTTTTTGATGGCAACGAAAGTATTGATCTTACCGACAAAGGTCTGGCTTTTATTGCAGGTGAATTGGCAAAATATTCCTTTCTTGATGCAACGGTAGATGTGAAAGGTTTGGCTTATGAAACCATTGTGAGCAACACTTTGAAGCAAGAAGCAGGTCAATTTTTCACCCCGAGAAATATCGTTCGTGCAATGGTAGAAATGCTGAATCCCGATGAACATACAAGAGTTTTGGATCCTGCTTGTGGTTCCGGCGGTTTCTTGGTGATGGTTCTAGATCACGTTCGGAAGAAAATTGCGGCGGAAATGTATCCTGAATTGGATGAAGTCTTAATTACCGAAAAATACAACTCTTACGAAGTAAATGAGCGTGTAAAAAACTACGCAGAAAACAGCATTTTCGGGTTTGATTTTGATCCCGATTTGAAGAAAGCGGCGCGTATGAATATGGTAATGGCAGGAGACGGACACGCCAATATTTTCCACGTGAATTCCTTGGCTTATCCAAATTGGGAACACCCGCAGGAAATTGAAAAAATTAAGACTGCCATTGAAGAAAGTCTGAAAAATATGAAGGATATTTCTACAAATTACACACCCGATGCTCGTGGAAAATTCGATATGGTGTTTACCAATCCGCCGTTTGGAACGAAGGTAAAAGTGGATAAAGAAATTGCAGAACGCTATCATTTATCCAAATATTCTGATGCGCCGGAAGTTCTTTTTATTGAAGCGTGTTACGATTTTTTGAAAGAAGGCGGAAAAATGGCAATTGTGCTTCCCGACGGAATTTTAGGAAATCCCAATACATTGCCGGTAAGAGAATGGATTTTGGATAAATTTAAAATTTTAGCATCTGTAGATTTGGCGGTGGAAGCATTTTTACCGCAAGTTGGCGTTCAGGCGTCGCTGTTGTTTTTGGAAAAGAAAACCGAAAATCAAAGAAATTTGGTGCACGATGGTGGCGAAGATTACGATGTCTTTATGGCAATTGCAGAAAAATTAGGAAAAGACCGACGCGGAGTTCCTATTTATGTAAGAGATGAAGACGGTGCGGAAATTCTTTTTGAAGGGGAGAAAAAATATTTGGCTTATAATGAAAAGGGAAAATCTTATGTAAAATCCCGAAAAGAGAAAGTAAAATTATTGGATGACGATTTGCCGAACATCACAAAAGCGTATTTGGAATTTTTAAATAGTTGAGATGGAGACCACAAAAGTTAATTTGAATAGTATCACCAAAAACACATTTATTCTAAAGCCAAATTTTCATATGAATTTTGGTAAGAGACGAATTGAGCAAGCACGAAAAAATGGTTTAAGATTCGAGTCATTAGGAAATGTAGTTGATAAGGTTTTTACAGGTGGAATTTTTAAAAGGGTTTTTGTAGAAAGTTCAGAGTTTGGGCTTCCCTATATTTCAGCTCAACATATGATGAATTCTAATCCATTAGATGTAGCTAAAATCATCTCAAAGAAATACACACCAAGACAAGATGATATGTCTTTGAAAGAAAATCAAATTCTTATAAGTTGTGCAGGAACAGTAGGTAATGTAAAGCTAATTACATCTGATTTAGAAGGTGTTATTGGTTCTCAAGATATCATTCGAGTTGACGCTGATGATAAACTTTTGTTTGGATATTTATATTCTTTCTTGTCGTCTCAAACAGCATATACTTACATGCAATCATTTATATATGGTTCTGTTGTTCCGCGGATTGAACCGAATACCCTTAAGAAACTGCCAATCCCAATCCTTCCCGAAGAATTTCAACAAAAAATCCACAACCTAATTGTAGAGTCCGCTCAACTGCGCGTGGAAGCCAATAAATTGTTGAAGGAAGCGACTTCTGTTTTTGATGAATTGAAAGTAGATTATTTGGCAGGTTCATTTGTATTTAACAAAGTGAAAATTCAAAAAATTTCTTCAAACAAAAAAAGGTTTGATGCAAATTATAATGTGATTTCAGAGTTGGTTGACGAGAAATTGAAAAACATTAAATATGTAACTATTAGAAGTCAATCAAGTAAAATTTTTATTGGACCTCGTTCGAAAAGAAATTATGTTGCAACGGGAGTTCCTTTTCTTTCAACTTCAGAAATGCAAAAAGCAAATCCTACTAAAACTGAAAAATTTGTAAATCATAAAACTGCAAAAGATTTCGCAGTTAGAGAAGGTTGGATATTAACAACAAGAAGCGGAACATTAGGTGATACTATTTTTGTAATGCCTGTTATTGATAATTATGCTGTTTCGGAAGATGGAATTAGGATAGTTGTAGATGAAAATTCTGAAATTTCAAACAGATATCTATTTGCATTCTTGAAATCAAATATTGGCAAAAACTCACTTCTTGCAGGTTCATATGGTTCTGTAATCCTTCACTTAAATGAAGATTATGTTGGTGATATTAAAGTTCCTGTTTTTGAAGAAAAATTTGAAGAAATTGAAAGAAATGTTTCAAAGTATATTGAATGTTTTAACCAAGCAATAATAAACGAAAACCAAGCAATCGACCTCATAGAAAAAGAAATCGACCAATGGCAACAATAATAAAACCCCCTTATTTCGAGCAGGTGGTAAACGCCGGCGAAAAGAAACTGTTAGATTTTCTGGAAGTGAATCTTCCCGATAATTATTTCCTTATTCCCAATGTGGAAATCGCCTCCACCAATCCGAAAAATTTCCGTACGCAGTATTGGGAATACGACCTTATTGTGGTAACACCGCACGCTATTTTCAATATCGAAAACAAAGATTGGAAAGGTCGTATAGAAGGCGATGATAATTATTGGTATCTCAACGATCGCCAAATGAGCAATCCGCTGAAAACCGGCAGACAAAAAACTGCGGTTTTGGCTTCAAAACTCAAAGAACACAATCCCAATTGGGGAAGAGCGTGGATACAGAATATGCTTACGCTGTCTTACGACAATGTTTATCATCCTGTGATTTCTTCGGATGCATACAAACTCACTTTTATGCTAAATGATCGGCTTTTGGATTATATCTGGAATCCAATAAATGTGGGAAAAAATGAAGATGCGATTGAAGATATTCGAACAGATATTGTGAAATTTCTTTCTGGTCAACAAAGCAAAAAAGCACCGGAAGAAAAGCGCGAAGTTCAAGGTTACGAAATTGTAGAAATCTTGGATCAGCAAACCAACTTCACCGAATTTTTGGTGAAAGAAGAAGGCAACACACCGGTTCGCAGAAGAGTGAAGGAATATGCATTGCAAGTTTCGGGAATGTCGCCCGATGAACTTCGGAACCGTGAAGACCAAATTAAAAATCAATACAACGCATTAAAGAATTTGAAAGGAAAACCTTTCATTTTGAATGTAGAGTTTATTGTAGATAACGAAAACCATTTGTTCTACGAGATTTCAGATTTCTTGGATGAAAATTCTTTACGTTCCGAAGCAAGACATAAAACTTTTACTTTCAAGGAAAAACTTCAGATTGTAGAAAATGTGATGGTCGCTTTGAAAGAGGCGCATCAAAAGGGAATTTTCCACAGAGACATCAATCCCGAAAATATTTATTTGGCAAGTGGTTATGCATATTTAGGAAATTTCGGAAAATCGTATTTCCTAGATCATAACGAGGAGGGTTACACGGTGATGCCTACAATTAATCAAATTAATGCAACCGCTTATCATCCTTCGGAACTCATTGCGAACGATGCGAATGCTTCTTCGGATATTTATTCATTGGGTGTTTTGATTTATTGGTTGTTTACCGAAAAAGAACCATTTTCATCGCCTTATGCTTTAGATAAATTGGGCGGAAAACTGCCTGAAAATCTGTTGCCTTCCAAAATAAACCCGAATCTTCCCATTTGGTTGGACGAAGTTTGCCGAAAAACGATTCTTACCGACGATCAGCAAAGATTGCAAACGGTGGAAGAATTACAGCAAATCATTGCAAATGCATTGGAAAGCAAATCCGATATTTCCGAATCTGCGGAACCAAAACCAATTCCATCGCCAAGTGTCCCAACTTTTGAGGAATTGAAAGAAGGCGACACGATTGGAAGTTACACCATTCATAAAGTTTTGGGTAAAGGTGGTTATTCAAGAGTGTTTAAGGTAAAACACCGTATTCAGGATAAATACTTTACGATGAAACTCTTCAACGAAAGTGTGAATTTCAATTCGGTAAAAGATGAATACGAAGCATTAAAAGATTTAGACCACGAAAATATTGTAAAATTTGTTTGGAACGATGAAGCGGCGAACGGACAATTTTACACCGTAATGGAATTCTTGGATGGTGAGAACTTGAGTCATTACACAAGAACCGATGCGAGATTATCAATCCATAAAGTTCTGCAGTTGGGGAAAGATATGCTGAAAGCATTGGTGGAAATGCAATCGAGGGAAAAACCAATTATGCATCGCGACATCAAACCTCAAAATATTATTTGGGACAAAGGTGAACGATTTGTTTTGATTGATTTTAATGTGGCTTCATCCAATACACAGAATAAAGATTTTGTGGGAACCAATCCCTATTTAGCGCCGGATCTTATTCACGAAAACTATAATGTGCATTGGGATAAATCCGCAGATGTTTTTGCTTTGGGTGTTACGCTTTTTGAATTGGCTTGCAAACAATATCCTTGGAATCCGAAGAAAACACCAATTATCAGTATTGCACCAAACGATCCAAAAGAAGTTGAGTCAAAATTGTCAAGAGAGTTTGCAGATTTTCTATTAAAAGCCATTTCTACGGACAAAGATGTTCGTTTTAAAGATGCTTTGGAAATGCAGGAAGCACTTTTGGAAATTGAAGATAAGATTTTAGATGAAATTCCTGCTTCTGCAGATGGTTTGTCCACGAGAAATAGATTGTATCATACACAAGTTTTCATCAGACAGGGAACATCGAACATAACTGTTTTCAATAAGCAGTTCACCTATATTAATCTTTCGGAATCTGTGGATGCGGTGCTTTCGGAATTCAAATCCAAATTCAAATCGTTCCGTCTGAAGTTAGATGAACCGATGAAATTAATTCTGCGGGTAGATAATGAAGATATCATTAATGAAAACTTCTGGAATGGCGGTGCAAAAACCTTTACAGAAGGAAATATTGAGAGAGTTCATACGGCATTAAAAGAATTATTCGAAGAAAACCGAGATAAAATAAAGGCATACAAAATTGATGTTGAAGGAGCCAATATTGTAGATTACGTCAATTCGCTTTACAGTCAGTCGAGATACGGGAACTTCGGAACAAGAGTAAGTGCAGATCCAAATGAAAAGAATCTGGATGAAGCCACTTACACGGAAACAAGGTTGGATAAAAAATTGATTCCGGCGATTGTTGACGGCACTTTCAAACTATTAATTATCACGGGAAATGCAGGTGATGGTAAAACCGCTTTCATCAAGAAAATTGAAAAGAATCCGTATGTGAAAGATGTAGAACATTTTGAGCATCAAAACGGAGCGCGTTTCAAAATCAACGGAATGCAGTATGAAAGCAATTATGATGGTTCGCAAGATGAAAATGAAAATGTAAATAATGATGTTCTTGAGAAATTCTTCGAACCATTTGTAGGAGTGGACAACTTTGAAAAAGCCAAGGAAGGAAGAATTATCGCTATCAACGAAGGAAGGTTAGTAGAATTTTTTGAAACTTCAACAAAACATAGAAATCTTGCCGATGTCATCGATAATTATTTTGACAAAGAAGGGCATTATCAACTTCCACCTGGATTGATGATTATCAATCTTAATCTTCGTTCTGTAGTTGCTGAAAATGAGGAAGAAGGAAGTTTATTCAAACAACAAATAAAGCAGTTAACGAGAAAAGATCTTTGGAAAAACTGTGACAGTTGTGAATTGTCGAAAGATTGTTTCATCAAATACAATGTAGAAAGTATCAATGATAGTGCATCAGGAAATGAAGTCGTTACAAGAATGGAGTGGCTTCTTCGAACTGTGAGTTTGAAGCGGGAATTGCATATCACGATGCGTGATCTTCGTTCATTCATTGCCTTCTTAATTACGAGAGATTTTTCTTGTGAAGATGTGAAAAAATTAGAATCATTAAAGACCAATGATCCTTCCAAATATTGGCAATATTATTATTTCAACATTACCAATCCAAGTTTTGATGATGGTGGAAGCAACGACCGATTGGTGAAAATGCTTCGTGAAACTGATATTGGTGAAGTGGCAGTTCCGAATTTGGATCGTGAATTATTTTTCACAAAGCATCAGGAAAAAGATTATCTGGAATTTGCGGAAAGAGAAGCCAATCTTTTGGACACATTTAACGAGAACAAATCTTTTGTTACCGCTCACGAACAGACGCCTGAAGTAATTGAGGAAATTCGTGAGAAACATAAATCTTTTATTCGTCACCAATATTTTGAGGCAAAGTTTTTCAATTTAGTTACCGAAGTTGTCGAGATCGAGGAAGAAAATGGAAATACCAAAAAATTGAATAAGCCGGCTTATTTACTGCGAATTCCTTATAAATCAGTATTTGAGTTTGTAAATATTCTGCGTTCCGATTTGTTGAATGAATCGATTATTCAGAATATTTCAAGAGCAGTTTCCTTAAATGAAGGTTGTAATAATAAGACTTTGGATATGAAAAATCTTGTTATTTCTTCCACCGAAGTTAAAGACCACAAAGGAAAATCATTCAAACTATTTCCGCTTTCAGATTTTGAACTCAGAGTAAACAAGACTGATCATTTGACAAAATATTTGGAATACGAAGCAGATAGTTTGACTTTCAGAAATAAGTCGCACACGCATATTGCGCTTACAATTTCACTCGATTTGTATGAGATGTTATACTTTATCCATAAAGGATTTAGCCCATCATTAAACGATATGAAAGGAAAATTTATTGAACTGTTGGTTTTCAAAAACCTATTAGAAAACCTAAACTACAATGAAATTGTGGTGACGCCGGACAACAAAGAATTCTTCTCTGTGAAGAAAGATAACCTGAACAAAATAACCATCAAGAAACTAGAGTATTAATTATGCCGATAAAATTAAATAAAGACGAAAGTGTTTTTAGGAATGAATTGATATTTACCGTTGATGCGAAACAGATCAACATTGATCATACTTTTGTAAATCTTTTTATGCTTTTGAAACATAACGGTATTCGACAGTCGCAGCGTACGCGTCGAGGTGAGAATGTACCAATCAGATTAGACAAATTAATAAATATTTTTAAGATATTAGAAGAAGAAGGTGAACTGAATGGTTTCAAAGAAAATCCGGAGGCAGCGGAATTATGGTTGCGAACTAATCTGGTAAATCTGGTTAACCGTGGAAATTCTGATAAAGAGGAAATTTCTTCTTTAAAGCCTATTCATTTGCAAAGTTTTAGAGTAAGAAACGCACCAAAAGCAAGAGATTACTTTTCTGCAGATCAAGTTTACCTTATGCTTGGACACGATGCTACATTAAAAGAAATGCTTATTAATTTTCTTTCTGATGGTTGGGATGAAGAAAGTAAAAACTTACTAATTTCTAACAAGTTAGATGTGGATAGCGTTGGAATATTACATTTGATTAAGAGTGTAAGTCCTGGATTTATGGATAGTTCAACATCTTTAAATAAGATTAAGCCCATACTTGAGGATCAAAATCGAAAATTTTGTGAAGATGTTAGAAAATTGCTCGTCTATAAAAACGAGATTCCTCGTGGAGTTCTTATCGAGTATCTTAAAACAATTACATCTTTCCATTTGGCATTATACATCAATAAATTGATTTATTTGTTACCAAAAATGATCGAACAGGGAACAAGAAATATTGTCGATGATTGGGCGGTCGTTTTGGATGTTACCGATAATTTTGAAAGTAAAATTTCCACAATTGCAATCGGAGACGCTGAAAGAACCTACAATTCTATTTACAAATACGTGAAGGCAAGTTTTAAAATTAGCAGTATTATTCACAAATTGAAACTAGATAAGAGTGATTCAGCTTCAGTAGATAAAGCACTTTCCATTCTAAAGAATGATTTACCTGAACATGAAACCTATTTTAAATTCGTTTGGGACAATATTTATGATTTACAGGAAGAAGAAGCAGATAAGGAATTACTATTGGAGAAGGTAAAATATGAAGAAACCTATTTCGATAAATATGTGGAAATTCTAGTAAAAGAAAAAGGTCCTTATCAACACAAATATCATTTGACTTTTATTGATTCCCTTTGCCAAAAAAATAATGACCGGGGATTTCTCGCTCAAGGTAGAAGTAAAAAGCATCCAAGAAGATATGTTTTGGGAACTCGTCTTTTAGAAACATTAGTTCAAATTCAGGTTTTAGATCGGGAGGAAGATAAGTTTGTTACTAGGAGTTTATCTATCGAAGAGTTGATGGAAAACCTTCGTGAACGCTACGGATTGATCATCAATGGACAAAATGAAGAGCGTTTCAAAGATGCGGATCTTCATACCAATATTGCATTCAAAGAAAATGTAGAAGCCTTCAAACTGAAGTTGAGGCAGATTGGTTTCTACAATGATTTAAGTGATGCATATATCCTTCAAAAAATAAGACCTCGTTATTCTTTAAAGTAAATTTTACCCCATGGAAGTTAAAAACATAACTCTTTACTACCAATACATTATCGACCTGATCATCGAATTGTATCGTGATGAATTGCAGGAAGCAAAACCTGGTCACTGTATGAAGATTACCGGAATGGGTAATGAAGAAACAATGATGCTTTGGGAAGCACTTTCTGAGGAATTCAAAGATTTAGATACCTTTATTATTAATGAAAATAAAGTAGAATCGCCATATATTTCCGCAACAAAATTAATTGAATATCGAAATCAACAGCGAAAGCCATTGTTGGTTTTGATTCCATCAAACAATAGAACTGCGGCTGAAGATTCCTACGGTAATGCCACTTTCAAGGAAATTTCGTTAGAGCCGGTTGAAACAGAATTAAAGAAACGATTGCTCAAAGAAATTCCTGCATTGCAAAGAAATTATATTGACCAAATATTTACGGCAATAAAAGCAAATGAACTGAAGCAAAGTAATATTATTGATTATCTTTTAGCAATTGAACAGGATAATTATGAGTTGCAATCCGTCGGAACACACCTCAATTTACTTTCATTGTTTCCTGATGTTGATTTGTTGAATGATGACAAATTGTTTCGATCTCGATTAAATCTAAATATTGAAAGTACCAATAATCTATGTGCATTTAACAAACCGCTCTATGATCGAGTTGAGGAACTGAAAATTGAGAAAGATACAATTCAGAAGAACTTTATTGATCTTTTTAAAGAACACCCTGAAATTACATCTGCCTTTTCCTTGGTGAATATTGTCGCAGAAGAATATCCCGAACTTTGTTTTAATAATTGGAAAATTCCAAATTTAGATTTTCAGGATATACAAGTGCGAATTCTTGAGATTAGATCGACAGATTTTGTGAATGATGAGTGTAAAAAGGTATTGTTGGCAAAAAATACAGCAAACGCAAAAGTTGTAATCCGTTATACCACTTCTCCAGAACCAAAGTTGCTTCAGGAATTAAAAAGTTTTAAAGTGATATTGATGTCAGTTGATGGAGGTTCGGGTCAAGAAATCAACGTTTTGAGAAAAGTGCCAAACTCTAGTGCATCTTCACATTATCGTGAAGCAAAAGTAGAACTGAACTCCAATTCAATGGAAGAAGGATCATACTTTTTTAAAGTGATTGCAGAAGACGAAAATGGAAATATCCTTAACGTAAATGATGACTTTAGTGATCCATCCATTCAAAAAATTTGGGAAGAGGAAGGGAAAACTCCAAATGTAAAGGCGGAGTTAAATCGGAAGTTGACTTGCGATTCCGAAGACTTTGATTATTTCTTTGATGAAAACACAGAGAAAGAAGAAAACACAAGAAAAGATAAATTGAATAATGTTCTTCAAGCATTTTTCAAGTTCAATATTGAAAACCTTCGAAATAATAGTCCAATCTCAATTCCCGTTGCCAGCGAAACATCAAACGTTTGGTTAAACGATTCAAAGCCTAAGTTGAATTCAATATTTCATATTAATTATTCTTCAAGGCATAATTATCAGGTTATTATATCGACGAAACTTCGTTTGATAGAGAATCAATTCTTATCTAATCCAGAAGTTTTAGGTTATGTCTCGACTTCTTTAAGTAATAACTCAACCGCAACAGGATTGCAAAATTGCTTCCTTGAAAAAAGTTCGTTAACAGATATTGCTCCGCTTAAATTGATTGAATTGAGAGCACAATTATTTTCTGCAATTCAGTCATCTAATGACGCCGAAAATGGAATTATAGAAACTGCAAACTTGTATGAATACAGAGAATTAATTGAGAATTATATTTTCGAATATCAAGATTGGCTGAAGGATTTGTATGAACAAATTGATGACTCCAGCAAAGGAAATGAAAATGAAGAAGAAATGCGGATGCTTTTTTCTGAGGTGCAGTATCTTGACATGGTTAAGATTAAGTCAAGTCTTCCAAATGGACAACCGGTTTCCGCAATCCTTATGTCACCACTACATCCGTTGCGACTCGCATGGTTTTTAAACCTGATGGATCTTTTTGAGGATTGGCATGAAAAAACCCTGAATTATAATGGACACATTAAAGATTGGGGGAATTTAGAAGATCTTTTTTTAGGTAAACTAACACCACAGAATAATCCTTATGTAATTGTTGATCCAAATAATTTTTCAAATTTTGATTATTTGGGTGATTTATCTTTTGGTTGGGGAATCTATCTGAACTCGGAGTTGACAGACAAAAAAGATACTTTGGTTCCAATGAACCATCAGGTAAAGTATTATTTTCGATCTCTTTTGAACATCTCTTATTCAAACCTTGTGAATAACGATGTGAGCAGACCAATTGTGGTGAAAAGTATTAAGAACTTCCTAATTCAACATCCATATACTGATAAACTGATAATTAACCTATTTAATGTAGGTGACGGAGAAGTTTTTGCAGATGCGTTGATTCAAATAAGTAAAATTAAAGAGTACATCGACACTAAATTCGAAATTAGAATTTTTGTTGGGGAAGATGCTCTTATAGAAAACGGATTGGCTTTAAAAGAATTGATTAATCCTGAAACGACGATTACAGAAGAAGCAGAGTTGTTTTCTCAACCTTCAAAAAATAGACTTTTTCCAAAATTGCGTTATTCAATCAACAAAATTGAAGACTATATTCAAAATCCAGCGAAATATGATTCTCATTTGAGTTTCTTGGTCAATCCATTTGCATCTAATATCACGCTTCATAAACCCTACAGAGATTACAAAGTAGATTATTTAAACGGATTGGTTTTAGATAATGCAATAGAAGTAGTGGAAGGTAAAAATGGAAATAATATTTCTTGGTTTTCCTTTATTGATTTCGGGAAAGAAAAAGAAAGAGCATTAAATAGTTTTTATACTACTTATCAAAAATACACTGCAGGAGCATTGGCTTCTCACAAAACAGATGCTGTACCGGCTGTGAACTTAAATTTATCGGATAGAGACAGAGTGTTGATTTCTCATCTTCATGAATTTTCTGACTGGGTAATCACTTTTGACAAGAATCTCGGTCCGCAAATTTTTGATATGCCGTCCGATGATGGTAAAATTCCTTTCTTGCTAGATTATATTCCGGGAGAAGAAGTTACAGGGGTTTCATCATATCTCACCACGAAACCATCAAGCGAAATTGTGGGAATACTTGGTCCACATTTTCAAGATTTTGGAATTGACATTGATTCGGAAGATGGTCAAAAAGCCTTACAAGTGATTTTGGAAGATTTGCGCGCGATTAGTAGTTCACTTGTAATGCAGTTGAATTCTTCAAAAAACAAGGCATTTGAAGTTATTGGTTCTGCGTTTGCAAAACGTGTACTTGAAAAGAAAGGTTTATTAGAAAACGCCTTCCTTGTTCCAATTGATTTGCATCAGAATCTATTCGATAATTTGGACTCAAACTCAAAAAGTAGAGCGGATAATTTGTTCATTTCAATCGATAAGGAAAGTAGAACTATAAATGTTTCAGTATTAGAGATTAAATGCCGTAAATATCTTGGAATTGGCGAGAGAGAAGATCTAAAGAATAAAATGATCGACCAAATTGATAATACCATATTTGCATTGAAGCAACATTATGATCCAAATAATTTCACTTCTGAAGATAGATTAGATCGAGACATCAAGAATAAGGAGTTGAAATCGCTATTGGCATTCTACATCGATCGTGCATATCGATACAAGTATATTTCAGAGAATGCATACAATATTTATTGGGATTTTATTCAAAATTTAGATAAAGGATTTACATTTAAGTTCAATAGAGTCGGATTTATTTTTGATTTTAGTTTTGACCAAAAACACTTAAAGGAAATGATTGATGATGACACAGTGTTATTTACATTTGGTGAAAAACTTATTGCTGAAATTCTCGATCCGGATTCAGATCTGAATACTCGCAGATTGGAAGATGAAGAATTTAGAAAAGAGTTTGAAAATGCCTTTGACACAAAAGACAAATTAGAACCATTTATTCAACAATTTAAGTCAAAATTAAAACAAGAAGAAGAGAAACCGATTGTTGATGTATCTGATGAAAATAATTTTTCACAAGATGATGAAGATGAAATCAACGAAGAATCTTCAGTAGAAGTGGAAAATAAATCTGAAGAAGTTTTAGATTTCAAAAATGAAAATGATTCTCCCGACACGAACGAAGAAGTATTAGAAAGCACTTCCGACGAATTGAAAGATGTGGATTTTGATATCTTGGTTGGAAAAGGAAGTAAAAGTCCGCAATTTGGAATCCTCGGAAAAACATTGCAGAATAAAACAATCGCTTTAGATCTTTCCGATACCAATACAATTAGTTTATTTGGAGTTCAAGGAGGAGGAAAAAGTTATACCATTGGGACTGTATCTGAAATGGTTCTCAAGCAGTTTGACAAAATAAACCGATTGCCTTCACCGCTTGCAGGAGTGATTTTTCATTATAGTGAAAGTATGGATTATGAGCCGGAATTTACTTCAATGATTTATCCAAATGATAATAATTCCGAAGTTGAAAAGTTACGATTGGTGTACGGAGCGGAACCTGACTCATTAGACAAAGTGATTATTTTGACACCGCTTGATAAAGTGGAAGAAAGAAGAGCTGAGTTTCCATCAATAGAAGTTCGACCGTTAATGTTCAGTTCTAAAGAATTAAATGTTCAAGATTGGCTTTTCCTTTTAGGCGCAATTGGAAACGACTCTTCATATATCAAGCAATTGAAATACATCATGAAAGAGCACCGCCGAAATATCACGATGAGTGCAATCAAAGAAAGTGTTGAAAACTCTGATTTGCTTTCGAATACTCAGAAACAACTTGCTAGACAAAAACTCAATTTTGCTCAGGAATATATTGATGATGAAATTTCATTGAGTTCAGTTCTTGAGCCAGGAAAACTAGTAATCGTTGATTTGAGGGATGAGTTTATTGTGAAAGATGAAGCGTTGGGACTTTTTGTGATAATGCTGAATATCTTTTCCGGTGTAAGAGAATTTAAAGGAAAGCACTTTAACAAGTTTATTGTGTTTGACGAAGCCCATAAATATATGGACAACAAAGATCTTACAGGAAGTATCGTTACAGCGATTCGAGAAATGCGACACAAAGGCGTTTCAATAATGATAGCAAGCCAAGATCCACCAAGTTTGCCTAATGAAATCATTGAGTTAAGCAGTATGGTTTTATTACATAAATTTAATTCTCCACAATGGTTAAAGCATATACAAAAATCTGTGATTCAATTGAATGGTCTTACTCCAGCTGATATGAGTATTCTAAAACCTGGAGAAGCATTTCTTTGGGCGACGAAAGCCAATGACCATAGTTTAACTTTAAAGCCAGTGAAAATATCAACTAGACCAAGAGTGACAAAACACGGTGGTGCAACTAAACAAGCAACAGGAAATTAATGAAACATTTGTCTTTGACAGGAATTGGAACTCGTGAGAAAAACGAAGATGTTATTTTGATTGAAGAATTTGATCAAAATAGCATTCTATATCTGGTAGTTGATGGAATGGGTGGATATCAAAAAGGAGAAATCGCTGCAAAACTGGTTTCCGAAAACATTGCTACTCATTTAAGGTCTGTCGCAGAACTTAATAAACAAGCTATTTTAAATGCCTTTAAGAAAGCAAATTTGTCCATAAAACAGTTTAATGATGAGAATGACATTAAATCTGGAGCAACAGTCGGAGGCTTATTAATAGTAGGTGAAATTACTTATTGTTTCTGGGTTGGAGACGTTAAAATCTATTATTTGAAGAACGAAAAACTTGATTGGGAATCGACGAGCCATTCTTTTCTAAATGAAATGTTTGAAGAAGATTTGCGAAAATCAACTGAAATTCAAAAAAAATACGGGCATATTGTAACAAGATCAATTTCTGGTAAACGTGAAAAAAGTACTCCTGATATTTTTGAAATTGAGGATTTTTCGAAAGATGATTCTTTTATAATTTGTTCTGATGGGGTGCACAATGTGATGACACTAGAACTTTTGAGACTATTGCTTTCTGAAGAGAATGGGAAGGAAAAAATCGAGGAATATCTTGGGGAACATGCTGTGGATAATTTTAGTTTGATAAATATTAACGCATAATTTCATAATATGGAATCAACTTTTACTTTTGTGATTATCGGATTACTGTTATTATCGGTGATTTATTTGTTATTCAAAAATTATTCGATTTTAAAATCAAATTCGAATATATCTCAGCAGCAAGAAATTAGATTTCAAAATCAAATCGCTGAACTGAAACATGATTTTAATGAGGAGTTAAACCAATTGAAGGATAATCACAGAGCAGAACTAAAAACTGAATTTGAAAAAGGATACGACCGCGGTGCCGCAATTTCTAAAATTGATGTACAAATTACACCATTCAAACGAACAGTGAAAACTGGTAATTTTATCAATCGTTCCGAAAGCTATGAATGTGGGTATAAGTATCAACTATTTTCTAACGGTCTCCCATGTTTAGAACCAAAAGAAGTTATTATTGATAGTATTTCAGTAAAGGAAATTAATGAAGAAAATGTAAATAACCTCCTTGAAAAGTTCAACAACATCATTGAAAAAATACCAAACACTAATTTGCAACTTGGTGAGACATTAAATTCTTTTAAATCTGGTCTTTTGTCAATGAGAAAAAACTGAATTTGTGTTGTAATCTCTAGAGAAATAATTATTTTCAAATAAAGTGAAATCTTGATAATTATGATAAAAACAGTTTCGGAGTATCTTCAGAAAATTGAAGAATTGAGATTTGAGAATAATGTTTTTTTTCGAGGTCACCATTGTTCAACCTATTCTCTTTTACCTGGAATTTATAGAGAGAGCAAAAATCTGATTGAAAATGAAGAACATGTTTTTCGAGATGTTATTACGAAATCACCCGCTGATTTCACTGGCAAAAACACGCTAGAAAGCCTCACGCTCTTGCAGCACAATGGTGCTCCAACAAGAGTACTAGATTTAACTGAAAATCCATTAGTCGCTTTGTATTTTGCATGCAATGGTAAGTATGAGCAAATTGGGGAAGTTATTGTTTTTGATATTCCTGATAATAGTGTTTGTCATTTTAATAGTGACCGCGTAACAATTTTAGCAAATATTGCGAAATGTGATAAACAATTTAGTTACAATTTTGGGATGGTTCAACCATTTAGGAAAAAAATCTCAGCCTTAGACGAAAAAAAGAGAAAATTTGAACCAACAGAATTGCTGAGCGGATTATACCATGATGTAATTTTTCAATTTGTTGAAAACCAAAGTGAACAACTTAGTAACGAAATTGCATTGGGTAAGTTTGACATTGATAATTTTGATACGTTATTAGTTAAGTATATAAATACATTTTCGAGCATTTACGGTGAATTAAATGTAAAAGAAACTAAGACATTCACTAATTATTTTATAGAATTGTATCAAAGGGTGTTAGATGTTGGCGTTCAAAAAAGCATTGCAAGTGTGAATCAGAGCTTTTTTGGAAAACTACTTCATAATATTCGTGAAGATAAAGCATATTTTGATTCGATAATTGATCCGTATGATATTTCTCAAGTATTAGCCGTAAAGCCAAAATTAGATAACCCTAGAATTGTCAGGCAACATGGAGCTTTTTTAATTTTTGGTGTTGAACAAACTCAATTTATTGGATTTGGTGATTTTAAGCCTATTGCAAATCTTAATAAAGAATGGGTGATTCGCGGAAACTTAGATGAAGAAAGAATTTTAATTCCCGCAAACGCAAAACTGAAAATATTAAATCAGCTATCACAATTAGGGATTGATGAAGCATCTCTATTTCCGGAAATTGACAAGATAGCAAAATTAACAAAACTTAAATATTTAAGTTAAATCTATTAAAAAGGTGGGGAAATCATTTTGTGGAAATTTTTTGAAAATATTTGGAGAGACACTTTTTAGCAAAATCATAAAATTTGTAAGGACTAATGAAATAGCGTTTTGATAAGGTTTTAACTCTAATGAACTATAATCTACTAATAATATAATTTATGAATTGGAAAAAGTTTGAATTAAAATACGATAAGAGGGAAACTTGGGCATTCGAACAAATGGCGTATTTACTGTTTTGCTCCGAATTTAATAATAGGATTGGAATTTTTCGATATAAAAATCAAGCAGGAATTGAAACCAATCCAATTGAACATGATGGAAAATTAATCGGTTTTCAAGCAAAATACTACACAAATTCAATTTCCGAAAGTAAAGATGATATCATTGATTCTATTAGGAAGGCTAAATCTAAGAATCCAAAACTAACTGATGTTTTTTTTTACGTTAATCAAGAACTATCGGAAAGTTCAAAAAAAAATGAAAAGGCACCAAAATATCAAAAGGAAATTGAACAAGTTAGTAGTGGAGAAGGCATAAAACTTCATTGGCGTGTTCCAAGTCATTTTGAATTACAGTTAGCTTTGCCCGAGAACCAATATATTAATGAGTTATTTTTTAGTATCGATTCTTCAGTTGGAGATTTAATTGATGAAATTTATAAACACAACAAAAAAATATTAAGTGCAATACGTACAGAAATACTTTTTCATGATAAAATATTCAAAATAGATCGTAGCGTTTTAACTGAAAGCATTGTAGATGAGATAAAATTAAACAAAAACATCATAATTTCTGGAGAAGGTGGTTGTGGCAAAACTGCTATTTTCAAAGAGTTTTATGAACAAAATATTAGAAATTTTCCAATCGCAGTATTTAAAGCAAATGAGCTTAATGTAAAACATATTAATGATATTTTCCACTTAGAAAATCATTTTACTTTTTCAGATTTTTTAAATGCTTTTGATAGTGAAATAGTAAAAGTTTTTGTTATAGATTCAGCTGAAAAACTTGCCGAAATCTCCAATAACGAAATTTTATTTAATCTTATTAGCTCTTTATCAGAACGTGGATGGTGCATTATCTTTACAACCCGATATTCCTACATTAATGATTTAACTTTTCACATAAAAGAAAATTATAAAATTTCTTATAAAGTAATTGATATACCTCTCGTTGACAGAGTTATAATTGAGAATATTTTTGCAGAAAATGAATTTTTGCTTCCGGACAATTCGAAGTTTGTAGAAAGACTTCGAAATCTTTTTTATTTGAACGAATATATTGAGCAATATTCAAGTATTGACAAACAAGGAAGCTTTAGTGGTTTTATTAAATTGCTATGGAAAAAACGGATTCAAAATAACGTAATAACTAAAGATAATTTGCATCGTTTACGGGAGTCGTGCCTTATTGATATTGTGAAAATGCGTTGCAATACTGGAAGGTTTTATGTCAATGATAAAAGCTTGTCAGATTTAGCTTTATTTAATTTAACACACGACGAAATCATCAGTTTTGATGATGTCCACAATGGATACTTTATCACACACGACATTTATGAAGAATGGGCATTGGATATGATTGTTTCGCAGAGTTTTGCGAATCACCAGAGTATAAGTGATTTTTTCAGTGAACTAGGTGATTCATTACCAATAAGAAGAGCTTTTAGATTATGGTTATCTGAGCGTTTATATGAAAGTAAAGAAGAAATAAAGAAATTTGTTAAGGAAGCTTTCATTTGCAACGAACTAAGTCAGTTTTGGAAAGATGAATTGTTAATATCAGTTTTACTGTCTGACTTCTCAGAAACATTTTTTGAATTTTTTGAAAATGAAATTATTGCGAATGATTTTGAAATACTAAAAAGAATCTTGTTCTTATTAAGAATTGCTTGTACAGATATTTCTTCTGTCGAAAATTTTGAAACGATCAAACCGAAAGGAAGAGGATGGCAAGAAACAATTGCTTTAATGTTCAAACATAAATCTTCTTTTTTCGAGAATAATCTAAAAATTATTTTACCTGTTTTATCTAACTGGTGTAATTATAACAAAACCGGAAAGACTACAAAACTTTCAGGTTTACTTGCTTTGGGTATTATTCAGAAAACTGAAACTGTTGAAAATTTCTATATGCATCAAAAAGCGGAGGAAAATATTCTCAATGTAATTTTTAATGCATCAAATGAGCTGAAAGAAGAATTGACGGAAATATTCGACAAAGTTGTTGCAAATCAATGGTCAAATCATAATGATCCTTATGAAGGACTATGTTCGATGGTTTTAGAAAAGCCTTATGTAGCACTAGGATTAATAAACAATCTTCCCAAATGTGTAATAAATATTTGCGAAATATTTTGGAAACATAAAGAAAGAAGTGATAACCGCTTTGGTTTTAGTTCTTACTCTATGGAAAGTAAATATGGAATTACGGAAAAACATAGTTTTAAATACTTCCCTGCAAGTGCAAACCAAACACCAATAAGATGGTTACTGTATTCGAATTTTCATGATACGTTAGATTTTATCATTAATTTTACTAATAATGCAGTAGAATCATATAGGATTTCAGATTACGGAGAGGATGTTGTTGAAATTATTCTAAATATTGATGGTAAAGAAATAAAACAGTATGTGAGTAATGCAATTTGGAATATGTATCGTGGAAGTGGAAGTCCAGTAGTACCAAATTTATTGCAATCAATACACATGGCTTTAGAGAAGGTGCTTTTAGAATTTGCAAAAGAATTAAATGCTGAAGAATTAGAAAATATTTTAAAAAATATACTTTTAAAATCTAAATCTGCATCACTAACTGCTATTGTTTGCAGTTTAGTTCTTGCATTTCCAGAGAAGTGCTATAAAATTGCGTTATTTCTGTTCAGAACAATAGAATTTTTCCATATTGATAACAACAGAAAAATAAATGAATTTCAAACTAAATCGTTGTACGGAATTGGTTACGGGATGAACAAAATCTCCGATGCAATTTATACAGATGAAAGATTAAAAACATGTGAAGATCAGCACCGTAATATTAGTTTAGAAAATTTGTTTTTGAATTATCAATTCACAGGTGTAAAAGGATTTACTGAAGATCAGAACGATGATTTTATTCAAAAAATTTTTAAGATTATTGATGATTTTAAATCTAATTCCGAAGTGAATGAATTTTATGGGATTCTGCTAGCAAGAATGGATAGAAGAAATCTAGATGGTAAAATTACAGAAGAAACAGATAATGGGTTTATAATTGAATTTACGCCCAAACAACTTTCTGACGAACTTAAGTTAGAGATAGAGGAAACCAAGAAAGAATATGATGAAGTTTTTAAATATTCACCATTACATTTATGGTCGGATTTTATTAGTAATGAAAGAAACCCGAATAAAAACAATAGTTATCAGAAGTTTGATAATGACCCACTTTTAGCCCTAAATGAAACTAAGCAACTATTAAAGGATCTTAAAGAAGGTAAAAATACACTAGGTATTATTGGCTATTCAACTCCATCTTTTGTTTGTTCAAAATTATTAATTGAACATATTGATTGCCTTGATGTGGATGATAGGCAATTTTGCAAAGAAGTTGTTGATTCAACTATATTTTTGTTGCTATCTGATGAATATGAATATCAAATTAGTGATGGCGTAGAAGCTTGTATTCGCGCAATTCCAGCTTTAATTTTTCAGTATCCTGAAGAGAAGGAATTCTACATTTCTACGCTGGTAACAATACTCTTTGACAAACATTCAATTGGCGCATATAAGAGAATTTGTGACTATGTTATAGAATCTATCCATAAATCAAAATTATGGGAAGAGGATTATGAAGTGACACAGGCAGTTTTGTTAGGTTACATTAGTATTCAGCCTATTTTTAAAAACTTGGTAAACGAGAAAACAAAGAATAGATATTATGGAGAGAGAGTTTCGAAAAGGTTAATTTTTGATGAATTAGAAAAAAGGTATTCAGATACAAACTTTTTAGATTTGGTTTACGATGCCAATAATCTTAATTTACTGGATATACATGATTTGGAAATAGTTTATCAACTTTTGCCTTCTGCCACTAAAGATAAAATACATTTAGATATTTTTTCTAAAACTTTACCGAAGGTGGCGCCGATTTTATTAAAAGATAGGAGAAATTATAAAAAAGAATTCGGAGAGGACTCTGAAATCTATTTTGTTCGACTACAGATTTTCAGAAAATTTGCTAGTTTCATACTAGAAAGAGAACATGAAGAAATACAAACATTCATTGATCCATTCATTAATGAAATTTCACTTACCGAAGAAACAGCCTCATTTATTGAAGAAATTGTCGGAGCTCAAGATAAATTAAATCACTACAATAATTTCTGGAGGATCTGGCGGTTACTTTATTCAAAAATTAAGGAATTGAGCAGTAATTCAAAAAATTATTTCTTACAGAATATTATTATAAATTACTTCTTGGCTTGGCGATGGTGGCGCGAAGGTGTAGAAGATTGGCACAGTTTAAGAAATGATAATTTACAATTTTTTCTTAATGCAAGTAACGAATTAGGTCATATTCCTTCTTTTTTATATTCTGTATCGAGAGTATTAAATACAATTGGATCTAAATTTACAAATGAAGGAATAGATTGGATTTATGCAGTAATTCACCAAAATAAATCTTTAGATTTAGGAGATTTAGAAGGTAATACATTATACTATTTAGAAAACTTACTTCGTAAATCTATTTTTGTACGCAGGAAAGAAATAAAAGAAGAAATAAAACTCAAGAACAGAATAATTCCAATTCTTGATTTTATGGTCGAAAGAGGTTCTATTCATGCATATTTGCTGAGGGAAAGTATTTTGTAAGATTTTAATTGAGCAAAACTGATAAATTCAAATATGAAAATCCTCTCTTGGAATATTAAACGTCCAAAAATGAAAGAAATGAGAATTCAAGAAATAACGGAAATCATTTCTGATTTCAGCGCAGATTTAATATTTCTAACAGAAACAAATACGTGTATTGAATTTCCTGAATATCATAAGATTTCAACAAACGAACTTCCTTCGCATTATAATGGAATAGAATTTCATCTAGGAGAAAATAAAGCTTCATTTTATAGTAAAACTCAATTATCAAAAAGTATTGAAACTTATGATGGGCTTTCAAGTGTATGTGTAGAAACTGAGAGTGATATGGGTAAATTATTACTTTATGGGAGCGTAATTGGCAGGTGGAAGAAATGAATATTTCATTGAAGATTTGCACATGCAAAAATTGGATTTACAAAGGATTGCAAAAAATGGAAATCTTTGTTTTACAGGCGATTTAAATATTTCTTTTTGCGGTCACCCATACCCAAGTAAAGCCATTCAGGCGGATTTTAGAGATTTTTGTGAAGCTGAAGATCTTGAAATTATTACTCAAGACATTTCTAATTCTGTACTTCATATTGTTTTGAGCAAAAAATTATTGCTTGAAAAGTCAGTGAAAATTACAGGAAAGCCAATTGAGAATCGGATATCCGATCACAACTTAATTCTTGCAGAAATTAACTAGAATTTCAACATAAGCAATGGAAATGATAAAATGCCACCTTGCGAAACCCATGTTTGATTGAGTTTTAGATTAGAATGATGTAAACCAAAGTTTTCAAACAGTAAAGAACTACATATCGTTTATACTTTATTTTGTCACAAATATTTACAAAATTTGTGACAAAAATAAACTTAGAAATGTTCATAAATTATTGATAATAAGCAATATTTAGAATTTTTCAAATTACGTAGCTAAAAATAATTTTCGCAAAAATAATAATAATTTTCAGCAATATGTTCAATGAATTCTTATGTTTATTTTCATTGAACACTACTAGAGCTTATTGCTTTTTCTGTCCACTTAATCGTACCTTTAATTATAATAATCAAAAAAATCATGATAAATTATGGAGAATCCATTTGAGTTAATTAATGAGCGATTGCAAAAAATCGAAGAATTACTGCAGGAGTTGTAGAAAAGCCTATACTTCACGAAGTAAATCGCGATAATGACTTGATGTCAATCGATGAGTTTGCAAAGTATTTACGCTTAAGTAAATCAACAATTTACAAACTCAAATCTACTCGTGAAATTCCTTGTTTTAAGACAGGTAAAATCCTTATTTTTAAGCGGAAAGATGTTGATGAATGGTTAAAAAGATGTCGTTCTAAGTCAAAATATGAGATTGAGATGGAAGAATTAGAGATTTCAAAAAAATGCGTCTTAAAAATTAATGAATTGGTTTTACGAAAATTATGCAAAACCTTTAATTCTTTTAATAGATATTCGGAAACATTCCGATTATCTATTATAATTTTCACATTATCAATGTGAAAATCAAGAAAGAAACTTTATTTAATAATATCCTCAATAATTTTATCCAACTTCGCATCAGGAAGTGAATTCAGATACGACATTGTCGAATTGATATCCTTGTGACCTAATGCTTCTCGAATAATTTCAATTGAAACATTTTCAAACTTAAGTGCTGTCGCAAAGGAATGTCTTGCGCAATAAAAGGTGATGTTTTTAGTGATTTTAAGATTGCTCATTATATCCTTCAGGTATTTATTAACATAAATCGTCAAATACTTTTGAGATTTATTCTTCAAATAAGTTTTCGTAGGATTGTTGTTTTTTACGATGGATAAGAGAAATTTAGAGTCGGGTTCTGATTTGTATTTGGTTAGAATTTTTTCTGTGATGCTATTTAATTTGAATTTAACGGCAACCCCTGTTTTTTCTCTATAGTAAGAAATATTCTTATCGATTAGTGCATTCTTTTCGAGTTGCATCATATCGATGAAATTAATTCCCCTTGAGTAATAACTGAACAGAAACATATCTTTAGCAAATTCTTCGTATTGATCCTTTGGCTTATATTTTTTTAATAGGTCGATTTCGCTTACGTTCAAGAATTCTTTTTTGCTATAACTCTTGATCTGAGAAATTTTGTAATCCTTGAAAGGGTATTGTCTTTCCTTGATTACTTTAGCCTTTATTGCTTGATTAAAAACGCTTCTAATCGCCCTCATTCGGATTCCGATAGTTGCAGATGTATTTCCTTTTTCAATACAATGTGCCTCATATTTTTTGAGGGTTAGATATTTAATCTCGTTAAAACCGATGTCTTTTTTGTCAAAAAATTTTTGAAGAGAGTTTAATGCATCCTGATCAACTTGGGCAGACCCAATTTTATCAGATTTTTTTAGGTTTTCAATAACGATTTCTTGAAACTTGGTGTAGGACATTGTTTTCAAGTCTCCTTTATAATTCTTAATCTCATAAATTACATCCTGCAGCGTATAGGGAACATTATCATCTTCAAGATCTTCTATAATCTTTGAAGCAATTCCTTTGTATTTATCAATAAACTTATTAAGTTTTTCGTAATCAGGGTGGCTTTTTTTCACACGTTCCGTTTCTGCGCTCCATTGTTGGTCAGTACATGAATGTCGAAGTGACAAACTTGTGTTTTTTCTGTCTTTGATAAACGACATGATGATACTTTTTTCACCATTTGATTTAGCGTTATTCTTTAAAGTAAACTGAAAAGTGGTCATTATTTATACTTTTTTTTGACGAACATTTGACGAACATTTGCTCTACAAATATAAAGAAAAGTAAATTAGAATAAGAAGCTTTATTTTGTAAAACATTGATAATCAGTTAAAAATAAAGTATAATAAATCAATCTAAAGTATAATAAAAAATAAATTAAATGACTCATAATCAGCAAGTCCTTGGTTCGAGCCCAAGCTGGGCCACTAATCCGTAACAGTGTTGCGGATTTTTTATTTCTAGGCTTTTTCCTGACATAGCTCCACCAAAACGCCGTTCGTTGATTTTGGATGAAGAAAAACCACCAATT
>RRZT012145942.1_pt1 | contig 27040 bp, 35 predicted proteins | sample 2165551 | NCBI WGS metagenome assembly RRZT01 (sample SAMN10456910, study PRJNA506462) | wastewater metagenome | biome: wastewater; feature: sludge; material: wastewater sludge; isolation source: wastewater sludge with Escherichia coli K12::gfp cells carrying plasmid... | place: USA: Moscow, Idaho... | reverse complement strand
TGGCTCATCGGCTGACAAGCCAATCAACACACCAGAGGCAGCGGAAGCACTGAAAAAGAAGCACGAAAAATGAGAAAACTGAGGGAGAAAAGACCGTGCTACAAACGGTCGTTTGTAGCACACCGACCAGGCCAGCAAATTCTGGCCTTTTTTTTGGCCGATTGTGTATCGTTTGGCGTGCTTTATTCTAAGTATCATAGACCTATGGCAATAGTTACAAAATGGCGCTACTCGCTCCGATGGGCGCTACCACACAAGCCCTGCCCTGGCCTTACCGAGCTGGCCAGCGCCGAGGTGGAGCCTGGCCAGCCGTGCCCACGGCTGATTGATGAGCTTTGGAAGCCTGGCACCGGCTACGCCGTGTGCCTTGACTTCCAGCAGCCGGACACAATGCGGCGATGGAGCCAAGAAGCCCGCGCACGAGTGCGAAGGAGCAACCTGGCCAAGCGCCTGCAAGTCCAGGCACCGCTTTTTGCCGATGAGCTGTACGCCCGCGAGATCGAGCAGCGGGCGGGCTACTTTGCCGGGGAGCGGCCAGCATGAAGCGGGTGAATTCAGCAAATTCAATGCGCATAGGGTATGCGCGTGTTTCCTCAGATGACCAGGAGATGGCTTTGCAGCTTGACGCGCTGGCCAAGTCTGGATGCGAGCGCGTTTTTTCTGAAAAGGTCAGCACTGGCCGCGACCAACGGCCACAGCGTGACGAATGCTTGCAGACGCTGCGAGCTGGTGACACGCTGGTGGTGTGGCGCTTAGACCGGCTAGGCCGCAGCATGGCCGAGCTGGTGGCCATCGTGAACGGGCTTGCGAAACGCGGCGTCATTTTTGAAAGTCTGACCGAGCGCATCGACACATCGAGCGCATCCGGCGAGTTCACTTTTCACCTCTTTGCAGCCCTCGCACAGTTTGAGCGCCAGATCATCAAGGAGCGCACCAAAGCCGGTTTAGAGGCCGCCCGCGCCCGTGGGCGACGTGGTGGACGACAGCCAAAGGTGACGCCAAAGGCCAAGCGCGAAATGGCCGCGCTTTACGCCTCGGGCACATCGACCGTTGGCGAAATTTGCGACCGCTACGAAATCACGCGATCAACTTTTTACCGTGCAGTTTTGGAGCGGGACTACAGTAACAGGGAGGCAACCGTATGAGCATAGACCGAGCGTTGGCCAGCATCAAAGCGAGGCAAGAAGCGCAGATTCAACAGAGCCTGTTGCAGCAGCTCCAATTGCCTCTTTGGGCAGAAACACAGCGCGGCGTGCCTAATGGCATCTTGCGTTCAGCCCTCTTCGGTGCCATCCAGCGCGGGCGGCGTCCCTACCTTCGGCGCGAGGCGTTGGCCAGCGTTGAAAACACTTCCATCGTTTACACGGGCATTCGCTTGTGTCAAGACTATTTGACCTTGTGGGAGTGCCTGGTTCACACCGCCAGAGAGCAGGAGTTAGGCAACCGCTGCGAGGTCAGCACCTACCAGCTTTTGAAGCTGATGGGGAAGAAAGACACGGGGGGAAATCGGCAGGTGCTGCGACGGCAACTAGCGGAGCTGCAAGCTACTGCCATCGAGGTGCGCCAAGGCCGTTTCACCTACAGCGGCAGCTTGATTGATGAGGCATTCCACGATGAGGAGTTAGGCCGCGTCGTGATTGTGTTGAATCAGCGCATCGTCGCTTTGTTCCAAAGCGATTCATTCACTCGCGTTTCATGGGGCATCCGCAAAGACCTAAGCAAATCGCTGGCCAAGTGGCTGCATGGCTTTTATTCGACACACAGACAACCATTTCCGTACACCGTGGCCAAGATACACGCGCTTTGCGGCAGTGTGGCCAAGTCACTCAAGAATTTTGAGGAAGAGACATTGGCCGAGGCGCTGGACGAGCTGGCCAGCGTCAGCAAGAAGCACGGCGAACACTTCGCCTACACCATCGAACGCCGCCCAGGCGGGCAATCGCTGGTGCATGTGAGCCGCAATGCGGCGATCAAACTACCCTGCTGAACTGTGGATAACTTACCGTCGCAGCACCTGCGCTTTTACCGTCGCAGCACCTGCGGCGTTACCGTCGCAGCACCTGCGGCTACCGTCGCAGCACCTGCGCTTTTACCGTCGCAGCACCTGCGCTTTTACCGTCGCAGCACCTGCGCTTTTTTGAAAAATCACGGAAAAAATACATTAAAATCAATGACTTGTGCGGCCTGTGGATAACTCTAATGCCTTCTTAATGCTTTTTTTAATACTAGCGCGGCGATTTTTGCGGTTTGCGAGGGAACCCGCCGCCTCTTGGGGGCTACGCCCCCGCCGGCTCCTACGCGCCGCAAGCGGCGCTCCGCCCGCGCTTCGCGCTCCCCACCCGGCATCCCCCAGGGGCTACGCCCCTCGCTTCGCTCACCCCTAAATCGTGCCCCCCAAAGGGGGGAGAAAAATGCCCCCACGTCGCGCCACCGTTTGTAGCGAAAACATTGCCAGCGCAGTGCAAGCGCCCTAGTTCGCAGGGGGCTGCGCCCCCCCTGTCCCGCCTTCGGCGGCGAACTCGACCCCCCCGTGAGAGGGCTTCGCCCTCTCCCCACCGCCTTCGGCGGCGGCTCCCCTCTCCCAATACCTGCCAACAGTGAAGAGGGGGGGTTCCAAAGCCCTCAAACACGCCCAGCAACGGGCTAAATCGGTCAATGGCGCGATTCTTTTGGAAAAGACGCCCGCACCCCTCAACTGGCCACAGGTGGCCGTTTTGCGGCTTTAGCGCGGTTTGCGTGTTTTGCGGTGGCGTCAATGGACTGAGCGGCAAAACTTTCTTTTCTTTGTTTCTTTCTTACTTTCTATCTTTCTTGTTTACTTTGTTTCTTTCTTGTGTTAGAATCGGTGCATCACCACACAGGAGGCACCATGCGACCAGTCGAATACAGCACAGAGCAAATCGTCCAGGCCGGGCAGGCGTTGCAGCAAGAAGGCCGGAATGTCACCGGCTTCGCGCTGCGGCAGCGTGTTGGAGGGGGTGACGCCAACCGGCTGAAACAGGTTTGGGAAGAGTTTGTAGCCAGTCAGGCAGCGCCGAAGGTTGACCAGGTTGCGGAGCTACCGACAGAGGTTGCGGAGCTGATGCAGAGTGAAGCCAAGGCCATCGGCGAGCGCCTGGCGGCGCTGGCCGTGGACTTGAACCACAAAGCCATCAGCAGCGCCGAACGCCGAGTGGCCGAAGTGTTGAAAGCGGCAGGCGAGCAACGCGAACAAGCGCAGCGCGAGCTTGCCGACGCATCGCAAACCGTCGATGATGTAGAGAGGCAGTTGGAGCAAGCGCAGCAGCGCATCGGCACTCTGGAAGCCGCCCTACTCTCTTCCCAGCAAGCCGACCAGGCTAAAGCCGTCGAGCTGGCTACAGCGACCGCTAAAGTTGAATCGCTTGAAAGGGAGTTGGTCAATCAAGCAGCGGCCTTGAGCAAGGTTCAGGCCGAGCATGATGCTTTGGTTAAAGAGGTTCCAGTTTTGCGAGAGAGCGCAGCCGCAGCCAAGGCCAAGGCTGAGACTTTGGAGCAAGCCCATCAAGAACAACGCAAACAGTTGGAGGCTTCGGAGCTGGCGCACCAAGAGCAGCGCAAACAAGCGGCGACAGAGGCGCACCGGCAGGCCGAGAGATTTACCAAGGCGCAAGATGAGCGCGACCAGGCACGGCAGGAAAATCGCAAGCTGGCCGAGGCTTTGGCCAAGCTCCAAGGGGGCTACGAAGCCATGCAGCAGCAGCGTGACGAGCTGATGAGCATCGTTGGCAAAAAGACAACAGAGAAGGCGCAAGCAGTCAAAAAACAGACTTAAACAAAGCTGGTTTTTACTTGTTTTTTAGGGCAAAATGTGATTGCTTTTTTGGAGGAAATCTCATGAAATTTTCGCGTCTTTTTGCTGCTTTTTCTGTGAGTGCCGCCGCTACTTTTTCAGGTGCAGCGCACGCCGATAATTGGGGTTGTGAGGTGCTTTTGTGCCTCTCAAATCCCGCTGGCCCAATGGCGGTTTCGCAATGCGTTCCGCCCATTACCCGGCATTACCGGGCAATTTTCAAGACCAATCCAGACCCGTTTCCTACCTGTGAGCAGGCCAATGACACCAGCAAGGGCGGTAAAGGTGGCAATTACGCCAAGGTTGAGTACAACAACTACTACGACCCCTGCCCTGCTGGTACAAGCGCCCTGGGCGCTGGCGCAAACGCCGTTCAAGGCACTGCTGCACAAATGCAGCAGCAAAACCAACGTGGTTGGATGGGGGGCGGTGTTTTCACCAGTTTTACGACAGGCATCGGAGAGGGTTCTTACGCCAATCTTGGCTGGGGTCAAGATGGTGGAAGCCCACAGAAAAAGGTTTGCGTAGGCAATCAACTTGGCACGACAACCGTTACGACTGGAAGCAGTTGGGATGACCGTCAGACATTCAGCGTGAATGTTTATGACAAAGTGATTTACTTAGACCCGGTTATGAACGGATTTGCCATTAAGGTATGGCAAGACAACACGCTGACCCGCGTTATCCGCCCGCAGTTTTAAGGCACGAAAAAAAGCCCGCACGAAGGCGGGCTGGGATGAGGTCACTAGCGCAAGCCAGTGGCCTTATTTTACGCCCTATTTGGCCAACAACAAAGCCAATACAACCCCTACCACCACACCAGCGGCAAAAATCGCCGGGAAGAGCCATTTAAGCGCCTTGCTTGATGGCTCTTTTTGTTGTGGCTGGTGCTGCGACGGTACAGCCGTTGGAGTGGTGACGGCGGGAGCCGTCGCCTGCTTATCCAAAAGGGCTTTTATCTCGTTCGTGCGCTGCATGAACTTAGCTAAAGCCTCGTTGGCCACATTCACAAAATCGTCCACGCTGCGCGTCGTTGTCTCGCCGAATTTGGCTGTAGCCGCTTCCAACTCTCGGGCGGCCTGGCTGGCCTTGGCTTCGTGGCCGCGCTCAATGGCGGCACGAAGTTGCTCCATGCCTTGCTGCGACTGCTCAAAGCGCGTCAGGAGCTGGTCCATATCGCCCAGCAGCTCCGCGAGCAAGGCATCCTTTGCGGTGCGTGGGCCGCTCATCACTTAAACAACGCCGCAAAGGCATCGTCCAGGTTTTTGTTTGCGGAAATGGCCAGGCGCTTCAATTGAATCATCGCAATTGCATCGTCTTTTTCATCGTCTGTTTTGGCTTCACGCAACTTCGCCCGGTAGTCGGTTTGGTCGCTGGAAATGTCACCTAAAGGCTTGCCAAAACTTTTAATGCGGTCAAAAACTTCGTTTTTATAAACCACCGCATTTTTATTAACCGTCGCGCACTTTTCGGATTCGCATAATCCAAAAATCGCTGCAAAATCGTGTTCCACATCATCATCGACTTCGACTTGATTAAAGACGACGCGAACACGCTTTTTATCAACACCAAGCGCCTTTAATTGCCGCAGGGTTTTAACCGTATCTCGTTGGGATTTTTCATCCTTAACAACTGGCACGATGAAATAATCAAACTCTTCTTGTGAGCCGCTGAATTGCTGCATGAGTTTGATGAAATCATCGAAATTGGTAGTACCAACATCCACGATTGCATCGTCCAAGCGCATTATTTCGTCGGTCAATTCACCGAAGTTTTTACCCTTCATTTTTTCCACTTCAACCCCATCCATTTCAGCGCCTGAATTGATGGTTTCTATAGAAAAAAACTTCGGATTTTTGAGGCGCGGCATGAACATATTTGCGGCAAGCGTTGACTTGCCAATGTTACCTACCATGCTGATGACTGCTATTTTCATTGCTTTTTCCTTTTTGCAAGTTTTGCTAGTGACCTTAAATCGACTTCTTGATCGTGAATTGCATCCAAATCAGTAGGGCGATGCGCCGCTATAGGTGGGATGTTTTCATCTTCTTTTTGGGTGGGTTCTGGCTTGTTTATCGCATGGTTTGGAGGCTCCTTTCTGATGGGTTTTGGTGCAGGTTCTGCGACGGTAATCGACGCCGAAAGCTGTTTGCGGGCACGGGAATACAGCGTGCGGAAATCCGCATAGCTGATGGGGTGCCCTTCATTGGTCAACTCTTCCGCGAAGGTCTTTTGAGTGACCCCGGCGAGCTGGCGGGCTTGGTAGCTGGTCATCCTTGAACGAATGATGCCGGTCAGGGTCTGGCGGGCTGTCTCTGTTTTGCTCATGTCTGCATTTTGTAGCCAAGTTGTCGGCAATGTCAATAGGTAAGTCTGCAAATTGTACGCAATCTGTCTGCATTTTACCACGGGAACCCATGTTGCAGACAGAGTGCAGACATTATGCAGACAAAAGAAGGGGGAGACAAGAGGGGGAGAAGGGGGATATAATTCTCTAAGGCAGGATAGGCTAACGCCGGTTACTGCACATGCAGTAACGCCGCTTGACGGCGGCAGGGGGTTCGCTTGACGACGAAGGGAAAGGGGTGCAATGGCGCGTGACTTGGCCGCAAGGCTCATCATCGAGGGCGTGGGTGCCGAGACAAAAAAGGCGCTCCAAGAGGCTGCGATGCGCCTCTATGGGCAACCGAACGCCTCTTTGCTGGTGCGGCAACTCATTGCCGCGCACCTGGCAAAAGGCGACCAGGCTGCAATGGCCTTGACGCCTGAACAGGCCAGCGACACAGTGCGGGTTGAGCTTCGCTTGCCGCGTGTCGCGGTGGAGCGTGCAAATGAGCTGGCGGAAGGCCGATTTTCAGCGCGAAATTATTACCTGAACGGCATCATTTTGGCGCACCTTGGAACCCCTCAATTGCAAGGTGATGAAATCGAGGTTTTGCGGCGCTCAAATTACGAAATTTCCAAAGTCGGAACCAACCTAAATCAAGTAGCTAAGGCATTCAATACGCTGGTGAAAATGGGGGGCGGTGGCAAGGTGCCAGAGATAGGCAAAAAAATCGCTTCACTTCGCCGCGAAATCACAGACCATACCGGGCGTGTGCTTCGCGTCTTGAATGCGGGAACCACATTATGGGAAAACACCGGGCGCGGTAGCTCCCGAAACAGAAAGGCGCGAAAATGACTGTCGATTGGTTTTTGGTTGATGCACCGCAAGCTGTACCGAGGGAATTTCAGGCGTGGGAAGCAGCGAAGGAGCGCCATAGAGCAGTGTTCCTATCCTGGTGTGACGCCAAGAATGGCAGTCCCGAGCAGGCGGCATTGGACGCAGAAGGGCGGGCGCTCAATACAGAGGCCGAACATCTTGAAAATATCGCCCGTGCTGCCTGGGCAAAAACACTCAAAACCTAAATATCAGTTGAAAGGAACACCATGTCAGAGCTGAAAACCGGCGTGCGCTACGAGGTTGCTTTGGAAGTCTTGGGGCAAGGCCGACAACCCATCATGAGCGCCCTAGAGGATGAGCGCAAGAAGGCAGCGCCTTCTAGCGCATTCGTCCGGTATTGCGAAATGCGCCTGGACGCCATCGACGAGCTGCAAGACAGCCTCATGCCCGCCGACACGGCCACCATTGAACGCATCTTGAACACCAATGCCGCATTCGTGGTGCGTTGATGTCCAACGAGTACAAGCCGCTCACCGATGAGCAGGTCAAGGCCATAGCCCTTGCCTACTACGGCAAGCTCGCAGGCAAATCCGAGGCGCAAGACGAGCCGCGTATGGTGCTTGTCGGGGGTCAGCCAGGCGCTGGCAAGTCGGAGGCTTCGGCGCTGGCCAAGACCGAGCTGCGCGAGCAGGGCGGCTACATTCATGTTGATGCAGACCGGATGCGCGAGCGCATCCCGCTGGGTGACAGCAAGCCAACATCAGAACAAACCCAGAAAGACGCCAGCCGCTTAGTGACTGAATTGCGTGGACTGGCCGTGGCCAATCGCCGCAACATCTTGGAAGAGGGGACTTTTCGCCAGCCTCACGACGCCGAACGCTTCGTGGCAGGCAAGCAGGCGCAGGGTTACAAGGTGGAAATGCTGGCGGTTGCAACGCCGCGAGAGCAGAGCTTGTTAGGCATCTACAACCGTCATGAATTGCAGCACGAGCAGAAAGCAGAAAACCCGCGCATGGTGCCGGAGAAGTACCACGACGAAGCCATGCAGGGCTTTGAAAGCACTTTGGCCAAGGCTGGTGCAACACTCGACAGAACACGAGTGATTGACCGTGGCGGCAATGTGCTTTTTGACAGCCAGACCAACCAGCGCAGCAATGTGCTAGAGGCTTTGGCGGAAGGGCGCAAGCTCACGGATGCCAAGCTCAAAGACACAGCAGCCGTGTGGGCTGAAACGCGAGAGATGGCCGCGCAGCGCAATGCACCAGCGAGCTACCAAGCCACGCTCAAAGAGCATCACGAGCGCATCGAGGCCATGCAGAAAGACCGCATTCATGGCCATGCCATGAAGCAACTCGACACGAATGCAGCCACCTTGACCAAAGACCCGCGCTACACGCAGCACACCGGCGCAGAGCTGGCCAAGGCGGCATATTTCCGTGGGTTCCACGAGAAGGCTTCGGAGTTCAAAGGCATTGCGCCGGACTTCACGAAGTACGACGCAACCGCATCCAACCGGCAGACGCTCAAGCAGTTGCCCGATGTGACCGAGTTAGAGGGCAGGGCGGTTCAACGCACCCAGCAACGCAGCAGCGATGGGCACTCGCTATAGGCCGTGGCCGTCGTCGCGCACCTGGTTGCGCGACTGCGATTGCGCCAGGTCGTAAAGCTCTTGTGCGCGTGAACGCACCGGCTTTTCGCCTTCACGCATCAGCGCGGCCACATCTTTGGCCAACTCGGTGTCGCCTTGCGCAACCAACCGCTTTTCAACTTCCGCCCAAACGGACAAGGTTTTGTTGCGTGTCGCATCAATCTTGTCCTGGGCTGGGTTAACCGGACGCTGGCCAGCCGCTAAAGCGGCCACCAGCTCGTTTTTTTGACCCTCAAGCACCTTGGGTACGCGCGGGGGGCGCGGAGGGCCGGAAAACGCCGATTCAGGCCGTTGCGCGGCCTTCATTGCAGCAGTCATTGCCTTCTCGCTGGCGCGGCGTTCATTGAACACCGCAGACTTCGGGTTGTCGGAGCGGATCTGGCGCACCACGGGATGCTCAGGCTTGCGGTGGTTGAATCTGTGGCGGCGTTCACTTGCGGCCGCGTCCACGCCTTGTTCTCGCAGCTTGTCGGCAAAACCTTGCCGCCAGCGAAACAAGTCAGCCTTGCGCGGGCTTAGGCGGGGTTCGTCGGCGCGGTCAATGTCTCGCGTGCTGACGCACACATGGACGTGCGTGTGGTCGGTGTCGTCGTGCAGTGCGGCCACATAGCGCCGGTTGCCGAACTCTTCTTTGCAGAACTGCGCCACGGCTTCGCGCATGGCTTTTTCTGGCGTGCCTGGCGGCATGGAAAACAGCACATGCAAGAACTCACGCTTGCTGCTTTCATTGGGCACCTGGGAGGCTTTGAGCTGCTGCTGTAGTGCCTTCAAATCCTCACGGCCTTGCAAGCTCTCGCCGCTCTCGTTGGTCAGCTCTACATCGCCGTTCCGGCTGATGTAGTCGATGTGGTGTTTCACCGTGGCCAAGCCGGAGCTGCTGCCGGTGATTTTCACCATCACTTCGGGCGCTTTGCGAATCACGCTTGCAGCGTTTTTCTGCTTTGCGCTGGGCGAGAACTTGACGCCGCCGGATGGGGAGGGAGACACGCCCGACCGTGCGCGGGCACGGTCACGGCTGGCGGTTTTCGCGGCCTTCTGTTGGCGGATGCGAAAGCCTTTTTCAAACCAGCCATCAAGCGGGTCAAAAGCACTCATGGGGTCAGCTCACCATCCTTGTGAATGCACCACATGAAGCGGATGGAGCTGATGCAGACGGCCAGCAGGGCGGCGATGGTGATGATGTTGGCCAAGTGGCCAACGGTCAGCACTTCCGTGCTGCCCGCGAACTCCACGGCCACAACCAAAACAACCCAAAACGAAAGGCTGGGGAGCTTTTGAAGCCCATACAACACCGCATCGGAGAAGTGTTCCGACAGCTTCATAGCGATTGTTCGTGCGTGTCGCGTTTTTGAACGCGCTCGACCGTCTTGTCCTCGACCTTCGCAATGGTTTCCTGCTGCACACGCTTTTGGAATTGCGGGTCAGTGGCCATCTTGTCAAAGCGGGCGAGTGTTTCGGCTTGCTCTGCTGGTGGGCGCAACTTGTCGCGCTCCGCGACAAGCGCACGCATCCGGGCAATTTCGTTCAGATGCTCGAACGACTTGCCTTCAAGGCCAGGGATTTTTTTGACGGCTTCAAGATGCTCATGCGCAGTGGTTTTCATCGCCACGCCCATTTGCGCCTGGTTCTTGTTGAGATCGTGCCGGGGTGCCGTGGCTTCGCGTTCTGGCGCACGCTCTTTCTGGCGCTCTTGCAAGGGCTGAATCGAGTTGGTAGAACGCTCCTGCCGCATCTTCTCCAGCTCGGCCAAGTCTTTTTCCTTGGGTGTGTAGCCCTGCGTCCTGATGCCCTGGGATTCAGCCTGTAGCCACGCTTCGCGCCGGAACTCCTGGGAGCCAGTCAGCTTGAGGCTTTCCCAATTTTTGGCCTTGGCCAAGGCCACCATATCCTCAATCGCCTTTTTGTCCGTGGTGGACGTGGCCAGCTTTTCGCCCTTGTCCTCGAACATCACGCGGTTCGATTCCTTGGCGTAAAACTTGCCATCGACTTCTGTGTATGCCTGCTCGATGCGACGCGGCATGATGAAGTCGCCGCGCTCAAGCTCCCTGCCGGTTTTTTGAACATCGACGCTGTTCAAACCTTGTTGCGCTTGCTCTCGCTCACGCGCCTTGCGGCGCTCCAATTCGGCGTCAAGCTGGTCTTGCAGACCCTTTTGCGTTGCGGCTTGCTGCGAGGCTTCAAGGTCAGCCTTGAAAGCTCTATCTTCCGGGTTGTTCAAATCCAGCTTGCCCGGCAGCTCACCGCGGCTGGCGGCGTCCTGCACCGCTTGCGCGTTTGCCGCCTTCAACTGCGCGTCAGATAGGCGCACTTCGCTTGCTTCGCTCAATGGAACTTCACGCTCCAAAAACTCGGGGTCATTGCGCACATGCTCTGCCCGTTCCGCTTGTGCAAAACGGTAATGCTCTTCGCGCAGGCCGGGAGTGTGTTCCTCAGCCAAAGTGCTCAAATCTGGCGTGATGCGCTTCAAGGCATTCACATAGCCGGTGTCACTTTCGCCGCGCTCTTGCATCTGCGCTGCAATGGCTGCACGGGCTTGCTCATCACCAGGTTTTGTTGCCATGAAGGCATCCACATGGGCGGCAGCGGCTTCGTACTTTTCAAGCGTCACTTCGGCCTGTTTTGCGTTGAAAGCCGTCAGGTCGATGCGTGGGCCGTTTTGCTCGTTTTCCAGCACAGCTTTATGCACATCCGGCGCGGCTTCGGCCAAAGCCTTGTTGTAGCCCTCGTTCCAGTTGGCAAGCTCTGCCATATCGCTGCGCTGGTAGTAGGCGTCGGATGCACCACGCGCACCCAATGCCACCACAGCAGCCAAGGCCGCAACATCCGATGCAGCCTTGCTTTTGGCTTGCTCATCCGTCATGGCTTTGGCGCGGGCTTCACGCTCCCGCCGCATCGCTTCGGCCTCAGCGGCTTTGCGCTCTTCCTTCTCGCGCTCACGCCTGGCGTTCTCAGCCTTGCGGGCTTCGTGTGCCAGCAGCTCGGAGCGCGTGTCCTCTGGCGACAACTGGCCATCACTGCGCACCCGGTTGCGCAGTTCAGCCGTTTTGACCTCTTGCAGAAGTTCAGCGCGTGTGTCCTCTGGCGTCATGTCGGGTTCGCCGCGCAGGCGCGTTCTCAAATCACTGTCAGGGGTTGTTGCCATGATTCAGCTCCTTAAATTCCAAACTCTTTAAGCACGGCCAAACTGCGGTCAACGGCCATGATGGTTTCCACCGAGGCTTTAGGCTCGGTGGATAAGCGCAGCCATTCCGTGCGGTACACGCTGGCCAGCAGCGGCGTCTTTCGGAAGGCCACTGCTGTTTCTGCGTTGCGCGAATTGGCCGATGCGGTGTAGTTGAAGCTCCCAAGCTGCACACTGTCGCCGTCAGCGACCATGAACTTGTGGTGCATGGCCGCGTAGTTTTCGCTGCGGAACACAGGGATACCCTGCGACGACAGGTAATCGACGGCTTTGTAGCCGCCTTGCTCATCGTTGTTTTGGCCGTGGTCAACCACCACGCGCACATCGACGCCACGATTTTTGGCTTCGACCAGTGCGAAAGCAATTTCCTTGCTGGTGAAGGAATACGCGGCCACCAGCAGCTCGCTTTGCGCACTCAGGATGAAAGACATGACCACTTCAAGGGCGTTTCGCTTAGGGCTGAAACCCACCTCAAAAGTGGCGCCAGGCGGCATTTCTTGCACATCGACGGCACCAGCGAAATGCAGCACCGGGGAGGGCGGCGCACGCTCAATCGTGTTGAGCAACTCGGCCTGGCTGGGCACGGGCGGTTGCGGCAAATTGGCGCGGCCTTGGAACACGGGTTCTTTGAACCAAAAGATTTTGTCCACCAGGGCAGGCAGCATGTTTTCCATGCTGATGATTTCACGCTCCATGCCGATAGCCTTGACTTCCTGCGGAAGCATCACGGCGCGGCGCTGGTCACTGGTGGATTCGCTGCGCCCGCCGCCTTTGGCGCTGTACGACCGGGACTTGGACAAGCCCTTTTCGGTCATGTAGCCGATCATCTCGGAGTAGTCCTTTGCGTCGTCGTCGTCGCGGGGCGCGTAAACGACTTGCAAGGCCATGTTGGTGAGCATGGTCTGTGCGCCGGTTTCGTCGTACAGCTTGCGGTCTTTGACCTGGCTTTTCGACTGGAAAATCAGCAGCAAGCGCATGTTGTAACCCGCCATGTAGGCAGAGGCTTTTTCGATGATGGCGATGCGTCCCATCGCCGGAAATTCATCGAGCAGCAACAGGCACTGGTATTTCAAGCTGGGGTCGTCCTGGGGGAGTTTGTCCATATTCAGCACCAGGAGCTGTTGGAAAAACAGGTTCAGGAACTTGCCAAACTTGTCGATGTTTGCAGGCTTGATGACCACATAGATGCTCATCCGGCGCTTGCGCACATCCCGCATATCGAAGGTGTTTTTTGCGGTGGCTCTGGCCGTTATCGGATCAGCAAAAATTGCCAACGGCTGGTCAAAGGAAATGCCAATGCTGTTGCGCAGCTTGTCGCTGGTTTGGGCGAAGCTGCGCAGGTGGGTGATGCAATCCTCGGACAGCGGCTCAAACGGCTCCCGTTCCTTGACATAGGCCATGAATGTCTCTTCGTCCTTGAGGAACGGAAGCGACACGCGCATTTTCTTAATCGTGGCGATGTTGAAATTGGCGTGTTCCTTCGCGGTGTCCATGATGTAGAGCGCCAGGCCAAGGAACAGGCTTTCAGCCGTTGATGCCCACACATCGTCACTCGGTGGATACAAGATGTTCGTGATGCTCATGAGATCACTAATGCGAAAACGCGGGTCATCACGCACATAGGCCAAAGGGTTCCAGCAGGCCGTGAGGAAATTTTCGTCATCAGGCGCGAACTTGTGGACTTCCTGCCCGCACTTGGCGCGGAAGCCGGAAGTAATCTCGAAGTTCTCCCCCTTGATGTCCAGCACCACCACGGAATCGCGGTAGTGCAGCAAATTCGGAATCACGATGCCGACGCCCTTGCCTGACCGCGTGGGCGCGGCCAGGAACATGAACTGTTGGCCACGGAATAGCAGGAAGTCCTTTTCCAACTTGCCGACCACGATGGAGGGGTATTTGTCATCGGGCTTGTCGGCTTGCAGCAGACCGCCCTTGACCAGCTCTTGCCGGTTTGCAAACCGCGCAGAGCCGTGCAGCTCACGCTTTTTGGGCATGAGCGCGGCAAAACCCACCAGGCCGAACAGCAGCACCGGCAGGCCGATGCTGGCCACCAGCGCAAGAACACCAAAGCCCTTTTCCTTTTTCGCGCCAAACTTGGCCAGCTCAAAAGGCAAAGACAAATGCGGCGTCACATCGCCCAGGCTCAGGTACTTCACCAGCAAATGCGAAGTGACAAACAGCATCCCAAAAACCGATGCCGTGGCCAGTAGCGCCAGCACCAAAATTGCAATGGCAATTTTCTTCTTGCTCATGTCCCACCTCTCAATAACTTGAGCTTGTTCACCGGGTCGTAAAAAAGCTCTTTCAGGTAGGTTTTCTCGAAGAAAACCACCACATCAATCGTTGTCTGGACTTCCTGCATGATGTAGTTGAAATCCAGCGTCTGACCCACTTCCGATTGCTTGATGTAGGAGCCGATTTTGTAGAGCGCACCCCGGCAATCGTTGGCGTGAATGGAGGTCACGGAGCCGCTATGCCCGGACTTCAAAGCCATCAGGTAATCCCAGCTCTCATCACCGCGCAACTCGGTGATGAACAGGTGATCGGGCTTCATACGCATACAGCTCGCCAACACCGCTTTGGCGTTGATGGTCGGGCTGAAAAAAAGATGCACGCTGTTGGGATGCTTCGGCGTTGTCAGCTCGTGCGCATCCTCAATCGTGAACAGACGGCGTGAGCTGGGATAGAGGTCAATCAGGCACTTGGAAAATGTCGTTTTGCCGGAGCCGGTGCCGCCCACAGTCACGACATTTAAGTGATGCTCTACGGCCAGCTCGAAAAAGCGCACAAAGTCCCCTTTGGCTGCCAGCTCAAGCATGAGCTTTTCCCAGGGCTGTATGTCATCCGATGCCGCCGACAAGCGCGGCTTGAGCCGCCCGGATTCGGCGTAGTTGCCCAGCGAAAACCGGCTGCTGGACGGCTTGCGGATGGTCATGCTGACCGTGCCATCTTCTGTTGCCGGTGGCAACACAATCTGGCACCGCTCACCGTCTGGCAGGGTCAGGGAGGCAATCGGGTTGTCACGGTCTAGTTTTTTCTGGTTGAACACGGCCATTGCCGTGGCCAAACCTTGCAGGTTTTGAATGCTCAGTGCCGCGTTAGGCACACAGCGCCATCCGCTCGAATCCTCTACCCAATGCTCGCCTGGCCGGTTGATGGCGAACTCGGTGATGTTCTCTTCCAGTGCGGCACAAATGCCGTACTGGAGCATCAACTGGCGAACAGTCAGCGACCGATCAACGCGGCTGATGGCCTTGGGTGCGGGTTCAATCAACGAGGCCAAAGACATTCTCAAAGCTCACATCACGCGCAACCAGCACATTGACCACGGTTGCCGGGTTAACAACCAAAGTCGGCGGGATGTTGATGGAATTGCGCAGGGCTTCGGAAGCCATGTCTTGCGTGGCCTGCTGCGTGTTTTGGTACGGCTGCTGCACCGCCGTGGTGGCCGTGGCCGAGGTCTTGGCCAGGCGCTGCGAGTAGGCCGACGAAAAATCTTTGATGAGGCTCATCATGATTGCGCCGCCGAAGCGTTGCCAAAAATGGTTGTCCACAAAGCCAGGGATGCCGCTGTAACCCATCTGGTCAGTGGCCGGACTGTCGATGTTGGCGAAGATGCCGCTGGGGTTGTCGATGCGCGTCCAAACCACAAAAGTGCGCTCTTGGCCTTGTTTCAAACTGGACTGCTGTTCTCCGAACACGGTTGCGCCGCGTTCCACCAGCAGCGTTTTCCCGTTGGCCGAGTACACATCGTTCAAGACGACGCACATCACAAAGCCCGGCAAAGTGGTGTCAATGCCCGTTTTCAGGGCGCAAGGAATCGTGGTGCCCTTCTTGAGCAAGAAGGTCAAATTGGGCAGCTTGCCAGCGGAGCGGGCTTGCAACACGGTGGGTTGCAAGCGTGATGAAAGGGCATCATTGCCGCCACCTTGCCCGCCACCCTGATTCACACCAGGGCCGGATGGATTGAAGCTGGCCATCATGGTGCCGCCGCCCGCACCTGGCGCATTCAGCGGCTGGCCGTTGGGCTGATAGCCCAATGCCGCCATGCGTGCGGCCAGCTCGCGTTGCTGCGCATCTTTCTCGGAAAGTTGCGCGCTGCCAGCCGCTGGCTTGGTGCCGGTGTTTTCCAGCAAAACACCGCTGGCCATCTTGCGCTCTTGCGGTGTCATGGGGCGAGGGGGCGCAGGCTGGCCAGAACCGCCACCAGCAGCCGCATTCTGCTGGGCTGGTGGGGTAGTAGCCTGACCCGGCTGCTGACCCATAGCGGCCTTTTTGGCGGCTTCTGCCTCTGCCGCCTTCTGCGCATCGGCTTGCGCATCCTCAATGGCCTTGAGCCTGGCTTGTTCCTCAGCTTCTTTTTTCTTCAGCTCGGCTTTGGCCTTGTCGATGGAATCGCTTTCCACGGCGCTGTTTTTGGCGGCGTAGCCGGGCTTGCTGGCTTCGGCCTTTTGCGCCGCCGTGGGAGCTGATGCCTTGCGGTTCTTTTGATAAATCAAAAGCCCTGCAATGATGAACAAGAAGCCAGCCAGCACCATGCCAAGGATGGCCAGCTTGCCCACATTGGTTTTGGACTTTGCTTTGCTCTCAGGAGCGCCTAAAACCGGCTCTTGCGCGTCCAGCGACGGCAAAGCGCCGCCTTCGGCAATGGGGGTGTAGTCCGTCACTTCGTTGCTCATGGCTGCTGTTCCTTTTCCACGCGCACAACACCGGGCACGCTGGTTTTGTTTTCATTGAAGCTGGGTTGCACATAGGCGCGGTTGATGATCTCAATCACCTGGTTGCCCAGCCGCGCCCTGACCGTGCGAATCACCTCATGCAAAACCACGGTGTTGCCCTGCTGCGGATCGACATTGCTGTTCAGCAAGGCTTCGGAGCCATCGGGCATCACCTTGAAGAACAAGGGCAATTCCCCAGCGTTGTCATAGACCAAGCGCGTGAATCGGCCATCGTCGTAAGCAGCAGTCGGCTTCAAAAGCTCGTTATCACCACGCCACACATAGTTCGTGTTGATGGTGATTTTTTCGGCTTTGGCCGCTGCCGTGATCTTCACGCGCTTGGCTTCGGCCAAGGCTTCGGCCTTGGCTTTCGCCTCTTCGCTATCGGGGTAGCGGAACCGCAGAATGTATGTCGGCTGCATCGCCTGCGGTGTGCCTTGCAGCTCGAATGAATAGGTGCGCTTGTTGGTCACGACAACGATGTTTGTCTGTGGCAGTTTCTGCGCGGGCTTCAAAACGATGTTGTTGCCGCGAACGCCCAAATTCCAGGCGTCTGCGTCACCGATGCCCAAAACCGAATTGGGGGTCAGCACCAGTGATTCATCATCTTCAAACTGGATGAGTGAAGCGCGACCGATGGCCGTATGGATGTTGTAAACACGGTTTTTGTCGTAAACCTCGGTGCGGATGCGGGAATCCTGGGCGTGCGCAATGCTTGCCGCCGCCAGCAGCAGAAAAACCAGTTTTTTCATTTCAGCACCTCGGGGTCAACGCGGTAAGACACGGCGCGGAAGCCCAAGGGATTCACCAGGCGCTGTTGTTCCGTCATTTGGCCTGGTTTGAACCAGAATGCCACCGTCGCAATCCATTTTTGAACAGGCGAGTTATCGGTGTTTTCGCCGCTAGGACTTAGTTTCTCGGTGGTGAAACGCACTTGCGCGGTATCACCGACAAAGGCAATTGCGGTGATTTTGGCAACCACCTTGCCTTTGTCTTTAAGAATATTCAGGGGCGCATTCGGAGCCTGCACCCGTGCTGAATACTCTTTGGCCACATCCGGTTCAGCCATCAGCTTGCAGGCTTCAAAAGCCTCGCTGATGGTGTACCAATCGTAGCTTTCGCAGGTGCGCACAAATTGCGCCAGCCAATACTTGTTCACAACTTCGTCGTATTGGTCTTTGGTGTCGCGGATGGAGCGCATCACGGTTGTCGCACCCGTGCTGTTGTCCACCTTCAAAATCACCGGCTCAGGCTCTGTGCGCATGAGCAGCGCCACCAAAAACGCGATGATGGAAACCGTGCAAATGCCCGTGGCAATGCTTGCAATGACCCAGGCAATTTTGCGTGACCGCTTAATTTCGACAATCTTTGATTTTTCAAAATCAGCGGCGGCTTGAGCAAAAGACTGCGGCACGCGCTTTTCTGCCTTTTTCTCAGCCTGTTTGGGGTCAGGCGTTTTTTTGGAGGTGAGTTTCATAATTACCCTGCTTTGCGAATGGAGTTGCCACGGTTAGCCCAGCGGTCGCGCAGCGCAGCGGCTGCATTGCGTCCAGCCTGGTAGGTGCGGAAGCCGCCAGCGGCTTCTTTGGCACTACCGGCTAGGCCGGAGCGGATGCTGTTGGCCAATGTCCCGATGCTTCCCGGCATCGAGGCATTGATGCCACCAGCACTGAGTGATGAGGCGAGCGTGCTAACCTGTTTCAACAAAAATAGCAGCGTCAAATTGCCCATCGAGGCCAGGAAAACCGTTTTCAGCGATACATCGGACAGCGTGCCGCCGCCCGTGGAAAACATGGTTTTCGACAAACCGATGGAAATGGTTGCGATGACTGCAACAAAAATCGGAATCAGCGCGTAGCTAAAGGCCGTATTGACCCAAGCCGAAAAATATTGCCGCGTTGCGGGGAATATCAGGAATGCAAAAAAGAGTGGCCCAACCATCGCAACAAGAACGGAACCCACATCAGCCACTATCAGGGCAAGGGTTGCGGCCACCAAAAACGGAATCAATCCAACCAAAATGCACGCTGCTTTGATGAGGTAAAGCAACAGTGGGCCGACATTGAACGGGAAAACGGGTGAATTGGCCGCTTCATACCCATCGTCCAAAATCTTGAAGTAGTGCAGCGCCAATTGGTCTAGCGTGCCAGCGGTAGCGGTGCCACCACTGACAGCAGACGCAATATCACTGCCTAGGCCGGTGACTATGGGAAGCACGGTGCCGGTGTAGTTGCCAGCATTCAGCCCAAGGCCGATGATGACTGCGAACCCGGCAATGCGCATACCAAAATCAATTACTGGCTCGGTTTCAGCGCCGCGCATGTAATTGATGCAAATCAGAATGATGTAAATGCCGAAGCAAGCCGCAGCCAGCGGTGTTACCGCCGACGCGATTGCTCCGGCAGCCGAGTTAGCGCCGGTAGTCACGATGCTGTTAATTTGCTGTATCAGCCATGTAATTGGCGCTGACTCGTCCATGATTTACCTCTTGAAGCCTTTGTTATCCAGGCACGCATGGTTTGTGGTTGCCGTACTGGCGGGCTTAGTCGGCCAGCACTCCAACATGCTGGGAGACATGGCCTTGGCAACCGCTTGCGAAGCGTTGACGGCGGCGGTGTCCGTCGCATACTTCGCAGGGTTGCTTTGGGCTACCTTGACCATTGCTTGCGCGGCGTCCAGGTCATGCAGGTACTCCGCAACAGAAAGCACCTTGCCAGAGCTGGGGGAACTGGCTTTGTCGTCTTTGCAGGCCGACAAAGCCACCGTTGCGGCCACCGCCGCGATTAGCACGAAGCGCGTTTGAAGTCTTTGCATGACGCTTCCTTGGCGGCGGCTTGTCCAGCAGCTTCAAGCTCTTGCTTTTGCTTCGATTGAAGAATAGTGACCAGGTTTTGGTTTGCCTGCACCGCGTTTTGCTCACTGATGAGGCGGTTCGTCAAATCCATCTTGGCCGCTGGGTCACTCGCACTGTCAATCTGACCCATCAAGTCCTGAATTTGCTTGATGCGATCATTGCTCTTGGAATACAAATCTTCCATGACTGCGTTTTGCGAGGCAATCACATCGAACATGGCATTCGTTTTGGGCATTCCGGTAATCGTGGGATATTTCTGCCGCTGGGTGATATAGCCTTGCGTGGTTTTGATGGTGGTCAGCAGGTTTTGCCACTCTTTAGGCAGCGCCGATTTAATCGCCGGGTTGTCCAGCAAAGCGCCCATGCCACGCGAACCCGTGATGGCCTGGTACTGCTGTTGGTATTGCTGGATTTGCTGTTGGAGCTGCTGGAATTGCTGCGCCCACTTGCCAATGCTTTCAATCTGATTGGTAATGTGCGTGGCAATTTGAGCGCCATCAGTTACGGGAATTTGTGCCTGGGCGGCACCGGCAAAGACCAGCGCACAAATCGCCAGTGCCTTGCCAAAGATTGCTTTCAAGTTCATGCTGAATCTCCTTGTTGAACAGGTTGAACCACTTTCCCACGGCCTTGCTTGCGCAAAGCCTTGTAAGCCGGAACCCACTGGTCAGGGTGAGAACCGGCCTGCGCTTTTGCCGCTTCGAGGAATGTGAAGTCCTCAGCGGCTATTGCGAGAACCGCAATGTCATCGCCCATGCCGTTCAAATCCAGCTTGGCAATGCTCGATTGCGAACCCTGTTTGACCAAAAACATGCGGCTTTGCAGCCCAAGTTTTTTGAGTTTTTGAAACTCTTTGATGGTCAAACCGAAGCGCGAATATCCCCCGCCGTCAGGCGTGGTGAATTCGGCATCGGGGTTCGGCAAATAGATTTTTGTAGGGGTCTGCTGCAAGATGGCAGGCAGCAGCGGGCTTTGAATCGCATCTTCTGGCGATTGCGTCACCAGGACAATGAACTCATCGCGGCGACGGCCAGTTTTCAGCACATCGAGAATCTGGTTTGCCGTGGTCGGGTACTTGAGCGGCATCCAGAACTCTTCAACCACCGTTGCCAGTAACCCGCCTTCGCGGGTCATGAGCGTTTTCAGGTGGAAGAGGTAAGACAGAATCGGCTCGGTGGCTGGATGGCCAGCCACGAGGAAATCCGACACATCGAAGCCCACGCGCTCGAAAGTCTCCCAATCGAATGCGTTGCATTCATTGTCCAGCGCGTAAGCGTAGCGGCCATCAATTTCACCGTAGCACCAGTCAGCCAGGCGGCGTGCCAGGCAGTTTTCGCCACGGTCAGGAATGCTTTGCAGCAGCACGCCGAAACGGCGCTGGGCAAAGGGCAGTTCAAACACATTGTCCACCGCCCGCTTAATGTCTTTTTTGTCCTCAGCGGGAATGTCGTCGCCAGCCTTGCGGCCACAGGCTTCCACCAGGTCATAGAGGTAGGTGCGGTTAAAGGGGGTATCGGGCAACTGGAAGGGGTTTAAGCCCGTTGGCTCCCCGCTGGCCAGGCGGAAATATGTTCCGCCTTGGGCTTCGATAAATCCGCGCATGGAGCCGTCTTTATCGACTGCAAACAAGCGGCAGCCGTAGCGTTCCAGGAACGACAGCAGCGTGGTTTGCAATGTCGTCTTGCCCGCGCCAGTCGCACCCAAGATGACAGTGTGGCCAGCGCGTTTTTCACCGCGTGAATCCAGCTCTGGCAGCGAGTAATGGAAATTGAAGTGGTACACGCCGTGAACCGTGGTTTGCAGCGGCACCACCGCTGAACCATCAGCCAGCGGGTTGCCGAATTGCTTGCCGCTGCTGTAGGTGTTCATGCTGAACAAGCCCAGCAGGTTGCGCGTCGTTTTGGGCATCGGGCGTGGCCGACGCTTGACATTGCCGGGGAACATCGAGAAGAAGGTTTCCGGCGAGGAAATCGTGGCTGGCACGAATTGCGTGGCACATGAACCGCTTAGGGTTGTGCGGATGGTAGCGCCGCGATCTTCGGTTTGTTTCTCGGTTTTGCCGAACACCGCCAAAGCGCCGTGCAGCTCCCCAAAATACACCTGGCCGGACATGATGGCTCCTTTGCCTTCGGCCATATCCGCCATCTGTTCGACGGCCTCATCACCCGCCGATTCCATCTTGTTGAGAGACTGGTTAATCATGCGGATGGAATCTGCCGTGTTGATGAAGGTGAACGACAGGCACATCACGAAGGGGAAAGGCAGCTCCAACAGCGGGTTGAATTTCCCGCGTGTTGTCGGCTCTGGAAAGTCTTTCAGGTCAAAGAACGCCGTGTAGCGGTTGCCACCGTCAGGAAAGCGTGTCTCGATGAGCTTGTAGCCGTGGTGCAAGGCGCTGGTGCCCACCGCCTCGCGCAGTGGCAGAGAGGTGACAGGAACGCGCTCCCAAAACCCGTTGTAGAGGTAGGCGATGAACTCGTAAAACTCGCTGAATTGGTGGCCTTGGTGCTCATACATCGACAACACTTCGACCTCGTAAGGCCGCAGTGTTTGCGTCACGATGAGTTGTATTTCTTCCATTTCTCGAATGCACTCTTCCAGGTTGTCATTCATCCCTTGTTTGAGGATGAATGTCAGGTAAAAGTCGTTCTCGAAAATGTCAGTGCCTTCAAACTTGGCCATGTATTTCGCGCTAAATTCGCGCATCCATTGGTAGCCAAATTTGTAATTGGTTTTGAACTCGGTTTGGTAGTGGTCAAGGTGTGCCCATACCGCCAAACGCGAGCCGGTGGATTTTGCAACGCTTAGGAAAAGGCCGTTCAAGCTGTCATATTGGTTTTCCAAAACATTGTCGGAAGTCACTTCAAAAGGCAAGCCTTTTGCGCGAATTGCGAATGCCACACGCCCATCGTCCAGTGACACAATCGTGTCACGGACATGGTAGTTATAGGGCGGAAGTTGCTCTTCACCCGCGAATTGTTTTTTCAAAATATCGCTTAACATGCTTGAGCTTTCTTCCGTAACTGGTAGGTGCTATTGCCATCGTTCCGCCGTGAAACTTGGTATTGCCGCTAATCGCTCTGATAATCGTCCACTTGGCTTCGAGCATCAGAATTTGGATTGCCTTGTCGTCGTTGGTGCAAAGCATCTTGAAGAACAAGGCAATCGGGACGCCGATAAGCGCAAACAACCAGCCCAATCCGCCAACGAAGGTTCCCAACAGCAACCCGCCGAGCAGGGATATACACATAATCGCCAGTCCGGCCATGTACGGAATACCCCAAATCATCGGGCTACGGCCAAGGCCGTTGTAGCTGATGTATTCAATGGGTGGTTGTTCGTCTGTCATGATGTGTGTCAGGCGAACAAAGACCAAGCCCAACCGGCCAACGCGGTTGCACCGCCGACCAGGGACACATACACAACACCCCAGCCAAAATCAGCCCATGATTTTTTCTCGGTGAATGCCATCACACCGAGGTAAATCATGTAAATCAGGGCGACAACGCCAACCAGGGCATAAAGCCCGGTTTTAATGTCGTCTGCTGCTGTTTTGGCTTTATCCAAGCCGCCCAATGCAAATGCGGGCATGGACATAACAGTGAGGGCAATTACCGCAGTCGCTTTTTGGTGCTGGGCAATCAGCGGGTTAATGAGCTTTTTCATGGCTGGTTTCCTTTACGGCCAAAGTTTTTGAAAACATCCCAGCTTTCATAAGTCGTGGGTTCGCTTGGTGCTGGCTGGGACTCAGGGACTGCGGCTGTTGCCACAGTTACAGGCTTCGCGCCGCCCGCAGGAGGCGGCACAAATCTGACTGGGTAAATCGGCTGTTTGTTAGCTACCGCAATTTCGCGGTCTATGCTTTCCAAATCAGCACGAATGCGGGCAATCGCGGCCTGATCGCCGCTTGCCTCAATCTGGACGCGCCTGGCCATGATCTCGTTGCGCTCTGCAACAAGAATCGCCATGCGGTCAACATGCGCCCTCACAGCCGCTTGCTGCGGTGTGGGCTGTGGTTTGGGTGCTGGTGTCGCTGTTGCACGCTTAATTGCAGGTGCTGCGACGGTAAAAATGGGCACTTCTGCGTGAGCATTGAAGGCCAAAAACGCCAAAAAGCCGAGGCATTGCGCACCCAGCTTTTGTGTCTTGTGTGTGACAAACGACCGTTTGTAGCACGCCTACCCGAAAAGCTCGCTGTGTGAGCCAAGACGCGCTAGGTGCAGTAGCCCGCCTTCTTCGGTGTCGTACTTTCGGTAAATCAAGAGCAAGTCCGGCTTGATGTGGCACTCACGAAAACCGCGCCAGTCGCCGGTTAAATCGTGGTCACTGTGCCGCTGTGGCAATTCCCTGTCGTTGGCCAAGTCGTCCAAGATGGCCACAAAACCGGCTTGCAGCGCCTGCCGGTGCTGGCCTCTGGCCTCGCGCTTCAAGTCCCGCTTGAAGCGGCTGGATTGGTCAATCTGCCGCATCATCAAGCACCGCTTGCAGCTCGGCCAGGCTCACACGCTCGCCCTTGCCAGCCTCCAATTCTTCAATAGCGGCGCGGGTTTCCGCGTTGGGCACCTTGAGTTCAAGGGGGAAAGCCTGGTCGTTGGCTACGCGGCGCAAAACGATGCGCAACACATCCGAAACAGTCAAGCCCATCGCTTGCAGCGCGGCGGCTGCGCGGTCTTTTGTCTCGCTGTCGATGCGGGCGCGAACAAAGGTGTCGGCGGTCGTGGTCATGGTTATTCTCCGTTTGGTGTGGTCACATTGTAGCCACAACAAACAAAACAGTCAACAAGCAAGGCCGGTAGCACTGCACAGCACCGGGCGCAGGATTGGTGCCATCCAGTAGGCGGCTGCGGCCACCAGCAAAGCGGCCAGCAAGGCGCGGCGCTGCCGCTGTTTTTTGGCCTGTTTGGCTTGCGCCTGGCGCTCTCGCCACTGCTGCGCGGCGCTCGGTTTTGTCGCGGCGGTCATCAGCGGTCATGCTCCTTGGCGAGAACTTGCAGGGCTTTTGCACCATCTTTTGCCATCAAAATCCAACCAAAAAATAAGAACAAAACACCGCCAATAGCAAGCATTGAAATAGCCCAAATCAAAGCAGTTAAAAGCCACATTTTCTAGCTCCTTTTTGATAAGAAAACGAACACGATTTTATCACTTCTAGGTCAAAAACACATTATGTTTTCGGTCTTTGAATGGCACGATGTGCGTTTGAAAAACAACATCATAATTTTCACCTCGGACAGCCGTAACAAACACCGCATCATCACCTTCAAAAACGGTTGAACTTCTGCCCTCCGGGCGTTCATCTGGTAGCAGGTATTCCAGCCACTCTAAATGCGCTTTGGCCTGCCCGTGCAATTTTTGAGCATCAATCATTTTTCGCCTCGAAAACCTGTAATGTTGCCTTCAAATTATCCCACTTTGCGCACGCAATATCCCACGCGGCCACCTCTGCGGCAGTGCTTCCGCGCTGCATGTGTCGGCGCAAGTGCCAGGCGCAAAGCCTTTCGGCTCTGCGCATCATGGCCGCTACTTGGCGGCGCGTGATGCCCTTGCGCCGCAGCTCCTCGATGGTCAAGACTTGGAACATGGCAAACCTCAAGCGTAGGCCGTGTAATGGTCGGGCTTGAACAGCTCCACGCCGCCCACTTTTTGCGATGCCTTCTTGTGCGCCCACACTCCCCAATCACGCACCTTTACAGCGTCCCCGCTCTCGGTTACGCGCTTAATCATTGGCTCGCCCACAAAGCTATTTTTGACCGGCACACAATCGCCCTGCATCCAGTGCGTTTCACCGCGTGACTGCGCCAGCTCGCGGATTTCCACTGACCGGGCACCGACAAGGCGCGTTACTTGGTAGTAGTCGTAATTGGTCTGCTCATACCCCCAGGACGCCACCAAAACATCGCCTACGGCCAGCCTGTGACCCTCGGCCATCTTGGCGGCTTTCTCGGCCTTGTGGGCTTGCTTGGCCTGTGCTGCTGTGTTCAGGCTGTCAAACCACTTTGCGCGGTAGGCGTCGGCGCGTTCTGCGCTGGCAAAACGATAGTGAAAATCAGGCTTTGCACGCTTGCCAGAAAAGCCCAGCATCACAACCTGGCCGCTGCCGTTGTCGATAGCTCGGCGGTACACCTCCACCCCCAGCGGTTCATGCTCAAAACAAAGGGTGCTAGTGCCGCCTGCAAATAGCTTGCGCATGGCGGTGACTTCTTGGCGTGCTTGTTGCTGTTTCGTGTTCATGATTTACCCCTTATGCGATAACAAAAAAATCAGGCTGAATTGCTGCGATATTGAATCGTTTTACTGCTCGTGGACGCCCACAAATTCGGCTCATTGCATCAACAGGTGCCACCATAAAAAAGCCGCTCCGTGCCTCCTTCAAAAGTGCCAGTTTTTGCCCTCTGGTCATCTTGCTGTAGCGCCCAAAATAGCCCATGAATCCCGTAGGCTTGGCTTCCCAAACGCTTTGCATTCCGGTTTTGAAAGCAACCATCGCGTTGCTAGATTCTGAGCCGGATAGTGGTTTTGATTTTGCTGTGTTCACGCTCTTTCTCCTTTGTGTGATTGAAGCCATCGCCTCGCTGAGTTCTTTCGCCGTAAAAATCGGCATGGAACAGAGGTAAGAGAAGGGCGTGCGGAACCGTGGAATAAATGGGGGGTAGCCCGTAGGGGGGAAACCGTTTATGCCGCGAAAGTCCGTGCGACCTGAACGGCTCTGTTATCTTGCAGATTTGGCGAAAAACTCTGCGAGGTTGTGGCCACACAAATTGAGCGTGAACGCAGCAACAAAGCGGGCATCGCCCGCTCTAACTGGTGGCCATCGGCCACGGGAGCGAAGCGGTAGCCGCAGGGCGGCAGGGTAGGGCGTAGCCGTACCCGTATTTAGGGGGAGCCGTGCGGCGGGGGATTTGTGGAGAGGAAAAGTCCCAGCTTTAGCGGGACATTGGAGCGCAACAATTCCCCCAAGAGCCTCGCCCGGATTGAAGCCCGAAGGGGTGGAGACTAGACCTGTCAAGGGCGACGGCTCCATGCGAAGCACGAAAGCCGGATAGGCTGGTTTCCAGCCGTAGCGCCGGGTAAAATGGCAACTTCTTTATGGGGTACAGAGACAAGTGAAAACCAAGACCTACGCCGCTGAAAAGGTGGAGCAAGTCGCCCAGGCACTAGCCGACGCACCAGCTCTAGCACCCAAATTCATCACCCACGATGACACCATCAATGAACTAAGCAGGCACATCAAAGAACTGCACTTCAAAAAGAACTACGACGCTAGGCAAATCGTTCAACTTTTGAAGCAAAATGGCATTAAAACAACGCTTCGAGAGGTGCGCGGATTGCTAGAAAACGGAGTGCAAAAAAGACCGAGAAAAACAAGTAAAAATGACGAAGAATGTGCTACAGTTCCAGCAACTCAAGGAGTGAAAAAAGCATGAAAAGTACGCTCAAAAAACGCATCTTGTCTGCTCTGCTCATCGCAGCTACATTGAGCGCACTTCCGGCCTGCACGACAAGACCAAAGCTCGCGCAAGTCGATGGCTCATCGGCTGACAAGCCAATCAACACACCAGAGGCAGCGGAAGCACTGAAAAAGAAGCACGAAAAATGAGAAAACTGAGGGAGAAAAGACCGTGCTACAAACGGTCGTTTGTAGCACACCGACCAGGCCAGCAAATT
>RRZT010109966.1_pt1 | contig 27068 bp, 22 predicted proteins | sample 2165551 | NCBI WGS metagenome assembly RRZT01 (sample SAMN10456910, study PRJNA506462) | wastewater metagenome | biome: wastewater; feature: sludge; material: wastewater sludge; isolation source: wastewater sludge with Escherichia coli K12::gfp cells carrying plasmid... | place: USA: Moscow, Idaho... | reverse complement strand
GCCTCGGCGAAGTGTCCGATACGGCATTTCGCCATTACGGGAATGGATACGGCTTCCTGGATTCCGCGAATCATGCCGGGGTCGCTCATTCTGGAGACGCCGCCAGCAGCTCTGATGTCGGCGGGAATTCTTTCCAATGCCATGACGGCACAAGCTCCCGCCGCTTCGGCGATTTTTGCCTGCTCAGGTGTAGTGACGTCCATGATGACGCCGCCCTTTAGCATTTTTGCCAGGTCTCTGTTGAGTTTTATCTGTTCTGCGTTATTCATTTTGTTTGGCTCCTATTGTATGAGCTGCCCGGGTGCGATATAGTTATAACTGCACATTGTCATTAATACAATGTCCAGTTTTGGTTAATTTTAAGATGACAGTTTGGAGGCCTTCGATGCTGGATAATTTTGTCAATATCGATAGAGAAAGCGGCACTGCGGTGTGGAAGCAAATTTACGACTCTATGCGCGCGGCTCTTTGCGGCGGCGCGATTGCAGAGGGCAGCCGCCTGCCATCGATACGCGATCTGTCTGCGGAGCTTTCTGTGAGCCGTTCACCGGTGGAAAACGCCTATATGCGCTTGCTTGCGGAGGGGTTTATCGAGAGCCGCCCAAAAAGCGGTTTTTTTGTCTCGCCGTTTTTTCAGCGGCAGGACGATGCCGGGGTGACTTTTGCCGCGGAAGGGACGCCGCAGGTTATCTATGACTTTCGTTCGGGAAATATCGACAGCGGCACTGCCGATATTGAAATGTGGCGCCGCCACTTGCGCATGGCTCTTAATATGCAAAAAGAGATTGTTTCGCGCGGCGACCCTCAGGGAGAGCCGCAGCTGCGCCGGGCGTTGGTGGAATACTGCCTCACAGCTAGAGGCGTCAAGGCTTCATGGGATAGAGTCGTCATCTCCTCGGGCACGCAGCAGCTTTTAACCTCTCTTTGCCGTATTTTGGGCAGAGAGGGGTCTATTGCTATAGAAGATCCCGGTTTTGCTCAAGGTGAACAAATTTTTGCTGATTTCGGCTGGCAAGTTAGAAAGCATGCCGCTTGGGAGACTTTTACAAACGAAATACCGCTGTTTGCTGATTGTGCTCTATTTGCCGATATCACTTCAAATATGCCGCAAACATCACTTTCCGAGCTAAGCAGGCGGCGGGGCGCGCTGTTATCTTGGGCGCGGGGCAGCAATGGTTTTATCTTAGAGGACGACTATAACGGAGAATTGCGCTATCTTTCGCGTCCGCTTCCCTCGTTGCAGGGAATGGCACCGGAGCGGGTTATCTATCTCGGCAGTTTTTCACGGCTGCTGCTCCCATCTGTGCGCATTGCCTATATGGTGCTGCCTGGACCCCTGGCGGCGCAGGCACGGGAGAAGATCCGTTTTTATGACCAAACCGCGAGCAAGGTAGAGCAATTGGCGCTGGCGGAGTATATCCGCGGACGTTATCTGGAACGTCACTTGCGCCGCAGCCGCAAGATCTATCAAATGAAGGCGAAGGAGCTGTTAGCTGCTCTCGCTGCCGTCTTTGGAGAGAAAGCGGCGGTTTCCCTCTATGAAACTTCTATCTCGGTGAAGGTTTCGCTGAAAAGCGTGCTGAGTGCTGCGGAGGCAGAGATGGCCGCCACAGCTTACGGGGCGGCAGCGGAGCGGATTCAAGACGATGGAGACGGAAAAATTTCCGTGAGCCTATCATTTGCGGGGATTCCCCGTGAGAAGATTCGCCCCGGTGTGGAGACTTTTAAACGAGCGTGGCAAGTATAGTTTTATTGAGTTCCGCTTCTGACTTTCTTTTGCAGAGCAGGAAACGCCTCCACCATCAGTACTCCTGCTAAAATGAGCCCTGATGCTGTGAATATGCGCCATGTCATTGGTTCATCAATGAAGATAACGCCAAGAATGCTGCCGAAGACGCCGGAGGTGGAAAGAAGTATCGCTACATGAGTGGCGTTGGTGTATTTTTGTGCCGCTGTTTGCAGAACCAGAGTGAGAGCAAAACCGATTGTGCCTGCATATGCAACCGCAATCCAGGCTTTTGTGGCTAAGTTTATCGGCAGCGGTTCAAATAACACTGCCGCGACCAAGGCGAGAATCATACCTCCCAGAGCCTGCCAGCAGGAGAGTCCGTAAGGGTCTGCGCTGCGGACATACCTTTGCACCAGCAAAATATAGGCCGTGACGAAAAACATTGAGAGCAGACAGAGTGCATCGCCGATGTTTACTGACAAAGCGCTGTCCAGCATCAGCCCAGCCATTCCGGCGGTGCAGAGGGCTACTGCCGCCGCCACATGCCAGCCAGGGAATTTTTTAGTAATGAACCAGACGGAGAGCGGTACGAAGACCACAGACATGGAGATGATAAAGGATTGGTTTCCCGCTGTGGTGTAGAGCAGAGCCACAGCACCCACAAGATATGCGCAGATAAAGACCGCTCCCAAGGCGATACCTGTGAGTTTGGTTTTTGGGGGCATCTTAAGCGCTCTTTTGCCAAAAAATACCATTACTGTAATCCAAGCGATAATAAAGCGGAGAGCGCAGAACCAAAAAGGGGTAATTCCTTCCAGCGCGTCTCTGATCACCACATTGGTCGCTCCCCAAATCAGCGCAACCAGCAGCACGGCCAAGTCTCCCCAAAGCATGTACAGTTTTCCTCGTTCCATTAAGTACCATCTTCTTCATTATATATATTAGCGGCAGTTGTTATTTTGATACGATACCACTCTCTTCATTAATCAATCTTAACATAAAATTAACATCTTACCCTGAAGCTCTAACGGCACATTTATTTTTTATGCGATATACTCCCTTCACAAAACACAAACGCCCTTTTAGAGAAAGCGGTGCTTAATTGTCATGGTGCTGCAAATGCGGATTTCTTTCATTTGCGCCGGCGTAAGCGGGTAAAAAGGGCAGCTGGTTTTTGCCCGGCGTGCTGCTGGCAGGCCATAGGTTGGTAAATATTTTTAAAGACAACAAGGGGAGAGATATTATGGATATCTTGTGGGAATACGGATTCAGTTTGGCACTTTTAGTGGTGTTGGCCGCGCCTTTGGGCGGGTATATTGACAGGGTTATGTCGGGAGAGAGGGTCTTTCTTTCGTCGCTGCTTGCTCCCTGCGAAAAAGCCATCTATAGGTTCATCGGCGGCGCAGAGGAGGAGATGGACTGGAAGAGTTACGCTTTTGCGGCTCTTTCCTTCAGCGTTGTAAGCTTTGTGCTGCTCTTTGCCGTGCTGGCGGCGCAAAAGTATTTGCCGCTCAACCCCCAAGGCTTTGGCGGTATGAGTTGGGATCTGGCTTTTAATACCGCGGCCAGCTTTGTCACCAATACAAACTGGCAGTCATATTCCGGTGAGAAAACGCTGGGCTACTTCGCTCAGTCACTGGGTCTGACAGTGCAGAACTTTCTCTCTGCCTCTGTGGGTATTGCGGTCGTATTTGCGTTTTTCCGCGGGTTCTCCCGTGTAAATGCTTCCTCTATCGGTTCTTTCTGGAAAGATGTCACGAGAGCTGCTCTCTATGTGATGCTTCCCCTTTGCCTCTTGCTTTCAGTTGCCTTGGTCTCCTGCGGTACGGTGCAAAATCTGCAAAGCTACCGTGTTTCAGATTTGGTTGAGCCGATAACTCTTGAAGACGGAAGCTCAGTTTCGCAAATGGTTCTGCCGATGGGGCCTCAGGCCAGCCAAGTCGCACCAAAGCAGCTTGGCACAAACGGCGGCGGCTTTAGCGGGACAAACTCCGCCCATCCCTTTGAAAACCCCACGCCCCTGTCAAACTTGCTGGAGATGCTTGCCATTCTTCTCATTCCTGTCTCACTGTGTTTTAGTTTCGGACGCAATATAAAAGATAAAAGGCAGGGGCGCGCTATTTTCGCGGCGATGTTTATTTTGCTGCTGGCTGCTCTTGCAGCGGTGACGATCTCCGAGCTGGCGGCAACACCTCAGCTTATTCAGGGAGGGTCTGTAGATATTTCGTCTGTGGGGCAGGCGGGAGGCAACATGGAGGGCAAGGAGACACGATTCGGCATTGCCATGTCTTCAATGTGGACGGTCTTCACCACCGCTGCGTCAAGCGGCTCTGTTAACGCCATGTTTGACAGCCTCACTCCTCTTGGAGGAATGGCGGCGATGCTGATGATTCAGCTGGGAGAAGTGGTCTTCGGCGGTGTCGGCAGCGGTCTCTACGGCATGATTTGCTTTGCGATGCTGACAGTCTTTATCGCCGGACTGATGGTGGGACGAACGCCGGAATATCTCGGCAAAAAAATAGGCCCTTATGAAATGAAAATGTCGCTTTTTGTCTGTTTAGCTACGCCTCTTTGCATTTTGGCGGGCAGCGGAATTGCCGTCATTCTTCCCCAGGCGGCGCAAAGTCTTGGCAACAGCGGTGCTCACGGGCTTTCAGAAATTCTTTACGCCTATACATCTGCGGGCGGCAATAACGGTTCCGCCTTTGCCGGGCTTAATACAGACACGGTGTTTTTCAACGTAAGCCTTGGTGTGATTATGCTGGCAGCCCGCTTTGTTCCTATGGTCGGAGCTTTGGCGATTGCCGGTGCGATGGCGGAAAAGAAGAAAACGGCAATGTCCTCAGGCACTCTTTCAACCTGCGATACGATGTTTGTACTGCTGCTCATCTTTGTTGTCCTGATGATAGGTGCGCTATCGTTCTTTCCCGTATTGGCCCTAGGTCCTGTAGCCGAACATCTGGCGATGTACTTATAAGGAAGGTGTAAAAGCAATGGAAAAAAATAAAATGATGGACAGCGCCGCAGTGCAGCGTGCGATAAAGGAATCTTTTGTCAAACTTGACCCCAGAATCCAAATTGCCAACCCGGTAATGTTTTTAGTCTACCTCTCTGCCGTTCTGACAACGATATTGCTGGCTTTAGCATTCTTTGGCATTGAAGACGCGCCCTTTAGTTTCACATTGGGAATAACGGTGATGCTGTGGCTGACAGTACTGTTCGCTAACTTTGCGGAGGCCGTGGCTGAGGGCAGAGGTAAAGCTCAGGCAGATTCTTTACGCTCCGCCAGAAAAGATGTCACGGCTCATTTGATGAGCGATGAAAGTGACAGGGAGCGATATGAAGACATCTCCTCCTCGATGCTGAAAAAGGGAGATCTCTTCCTTGTCAAAGCCGGGGAGCAAATTCCTGCGGACGGCGAGGTTGCGGACGGGGCCGCTTCGGTGGACGAATCCGCGATAACCGGTGAATCCGCGCCTGTTATCCGTGATGCAGGCGGGGACAGAAGCTCAGTAACCGGCGGCACAACGGTGCTTTCAGACTGGTTGGTGGTGCGCGTGACCAATGAAGCCGGAGAGAGCTTCCTCGATAAAATGATCGCTATGGTAGAGGGCGCGTCGCGTAAAAAGACGCCTAATGAAATCGCTCTGCAAATGCTCCTGGTCGCGCTTTCGGTGATATTTGTGCTGGTGACTCTCTCTCTCTACTCCTTCTCGGACTTTTCCGCAAAGCAGCAGAGCATCGCCAACCCTACTTCTATTACGGCTCTTGTGGCTCTGCTGGTATGTCTGGCTCCCACGACGATTGGGGCGCTGCTTTCCGCCATCGGTATCGCCGGTATGAGCAGACTCAATAGTGCGAACGTTCTTGCCATGAGCGGGCGCGCCATTGAAGCCGCGGGGGACGTGGATATCCTGATGCTGGATAAAACAGGAACAATCACATTGGGCAACAGGCAGGCCAGCGAATTTATCCCCGTTGACGGCGCAGCAGCGTCAGAATTGGCTGATGCGGCACAGCTTTCCTCTCTTGCGGACGAGACTCCTGAAGGGCGCAGTATCGTTGTGCTGGCGAAAAGGGAGTTTAACCTAAGAGGACGGAACCTTAATGAATCTAACATGGCCTTCATTCCCTTCACTGCGGCAACAAGAATGAGCGGTGTTGATTACAGCGGCGGAGAGATACGCAAAGGAGCTGCCGACGCCGTGCGTCAATATGTGGAAGCCTCCGGCGGCAAGTACAGCTCCGAGTGCGCCGCTGCGGTTGACTCCGTATCCCGCAAGGGCGGAACTCCGCTTGTCGTGGCGAAGAACAAGCGTGTTCTTGGTGTTATCTACCTCAAAGATATTATCAAAGACGGTGTGCGCGAAAAATTCACCGACATGCGCAAAATGGGCATAAAGAGCATCATGGTCACAGGAGACAACCCGGTAACTGCGGCGGCGATAGCGGCTGAGGCCGGTGTGGATGACTTCCTCGCCGAAGCCTCACCTGAGGCCAAGCTAAAGACGATAAGGGAATTTCAGGCCAAAGGACACCTGGTGGCGATGACAGGCGACGGTACGAATGATGCGCCCGCCTTAGCTCAGGCAGATGTGGCTGTGGCGATGAACAGCGGTACTCAGGCAGCCAAAGAGGCGGGGAACATGATTGACCTCGACTCCTCTCCGACAAAACTGATTGAGATCGTGCGTATCGGCAAACAGCTGCTGATGACTAGGGGAAGTTTAACCACATTCTCCATCGCCAACGACCTGGCGAAATACTTTGCCATCATTCCCGCCATGTTTGTAGGACTCTACCCGCAGCTGGAAGTTCTCAATATCATGAGGCTAACCAGCGGTGAGAGCGCTATTTTCTCCGCGGTGATCTATAACGCTTTGATTATCGTTGCTCTCATTCCTCTGGCTCTTAAAGGAGTTAAATACAGAGAGCTTCCAGCGGGTGCGCTGCTGGCTCACAATCTGCTGGTTTACGGGCTGGGCGGTATTATCGCTCCGTTTGCGGCTATCAAAGTCATAGATATGCTGCTTACGGCGATGAAATTAGTGTAATAAGACGATGACCAAAGTTGACTAAAGAAAGGAAACGGTGGAGTATATGAAATTAATAATCAAATCATCACTATATCTGCTTCTTATGACAGTTTTGCTCGGCGGAGCATATACGGCCGTGGTAACAGCGACGGCACAGGCGTTCTTTCCCTTTCAGGCGAACGGCAGTGTAATTGAGGCCGGCGGCAAAAAATACAGTCTCTTGATAGGGCAAGATTTCCGGGAGCAAAATCACCTCTGGGGACGTCCTATGAATATAGATACCGAGACTTTTAAAGGCGGAGATAATGAAAAACTGCTCTACTCATGGCCCACCAATATGAGCCCTGCGGGAGAAAAATTCGCCGCCGCTGTTGAAAAAAGAGTTGCTGGCATTAAAGCCGCACATCCGGAGATGGGTTCCCATCCTGTTCCGGCAGAGTTAGTGACGGTATCGGGAAGCGGGCTGGATCCCCATATCTCTCCTAGTGCCGCTGAGTATCAGGTACTTCGCATCGCCAAAAGCAGCGGCAAAAGCGAGGAGTATGTGCGCAAAATTATCAGCTCGGCGACGGATAAACCCTTTTTGGGAATAATCGGCGAGGCGCGTGTGAATGTACTCTTGGTGAATCTTAAACTAGACGGCATAATAGCTGAATAATCACAGTCAGGAGGTGTGCCATGAAAGATGACTTCAGACCCGACCCCGATGAGCTGCTCCTTAAATCGGCAGAAGAGAATGCGGCGAAAAAGGGACGCTTAAAAATATTTTTCGGCTATGCCGCCGGAGTTGGTAAGACCTACTCCATGCTGGAAGCGGCGCATAAGGCAATAGAGGACGGGGCTGACCTCATTGTGGGCTACATCGAGCCTCACACCAGACCGGAAACGATGGCTTTGCTCGAAGGGCTGGAAATTATGCCGCCTCTTTCTTTGTCATACCGAGGCATTTTGCTGCGCGAGTTTGACCTTGACGCGGTTCTCCTAAGAAATCCCGCGATTGTGTTGGTAGACGAACTCGCTCACACTAACGCCGAGGGCTGCCGTCACAGAAAACGCTACATGGATGTGCAGGAGCTTCTGCGAAACGGCGTTGATGTGTGGACCACTGTAAATGTACAGCACATCGAAAGCCTGAATGACCTTGTTTCCTCAATTACCGGTGTTGCTGTTAACGAGAGAGTTCCTGATGTTATTTTTGACAGTGCGGCACAAGTGGAAGTTATTGACCTTGAACCGGAGGACTTGCTCACCCGTCTCAGGCAGGGAAAAATTTACCGTGAAAAGCAGGCGCAGAAGGCCTTAAGCGGTTTCTTTTCCCCTCACAACTTAGCGGCGTTAAGAGAAATTTCTCTGCGCCGGACTGCGGACAGGCTGAATTTATCCGCAGTCAAAGAGGGTGAGTGCGCTGCTGTCGGCGCGGGAGAACTAATTCTCACTTGCCTCTCGCCGTCACCCTCAAACGCCAAAGTTATCAGAAACGCCGCGAGAATGTCCGCGGCCTTTAAGCGTGGGCTGATCGCTCTGTACGTGGAAAAATCCGACATCAAAAAAATGGACGAAAAAAGCCGTGGCAAGCTGGCGCAGAATATCAAATTGGCCAAAGATTTGGGTGCCCGTGTGGTCACTGTTTACGGAGACGACGTTGCCGCTCAAATCGCTGAATATGCGAAGATCGGCGGCATTTCAAAAATAGTGTTGGGGCGAACCAACCACAAAACCTGGTTCTTCTCCAAGAATCTTATTGAAAAGCTCTCGGAGATGGTGCCGAACCTTGACATCTACATCATCCCCGACAATCTCCCGCCATACAGGGCAAGGATTAAGTTCAACAGAGGAGAGAACGTCTTAGCTCTCTCTGAGGCGGTAAAATCAGTGGCGGCGCTGGTGCTCTCTACTCTGGTGGGGCTGGCTTTTGACTATGCCGGTTTTGCTGAGGCGAATATCATGATGGTCTACATTTTGGGAGTGCTTTTTACCTCCCTTTGGACTAACGGCTGGATATACGGTGCCTCCGTTTCCTTAGCGAGTGTTTTTGCCTTCAACTTTTTCTTCACCGATCCGCGCATGACCTTTATGGTCTACGACAGCAGCTATCCCGTAACCTTCATTATTATGGTCATGGTAAGCGTGATTACCGGCACTTTGACAATGAGAATAAAAAGACAGGCGGCTCAGTCCGCGGAGAAAGCCTACCGCACCGAGGTGCTGTTGGAAACTATTAACAAAACACACAACGCTGTTGATGCTGACGAAATAATAGACGCCACTGCCTCACAAATTGTTAAGCTCCTTGAACGTTCCGTGCTCTTTTACTTGCCCGACGAAGAGGGCATCCCTCAAAAGCCGCTTGTTTTTACTGCTGAAGGGCAAGAGGCAGACATCAGCTTGTTTGATGAGAGCGAAAGAGCTGTCGCTGTGTGGGTGCTCCGCAACAACAAATACGCCGGAGCCGGCACAGATACTCTTCCAAGCGCCAAATGCACATACTATGCTGTAAGAGGACATGACAAGCCCTTGGCTGTAGCCGGAATAGCCGCAAAGCAGGCAACTGAGCCGGACGCCTTTCAAAAAAATCTCTTGCTGGCTATCTTAACGGAATGCGGCGTAGCTTTGGAAAAAGTGACGCTTGCTGAAGCTAAGAGAGAGGTTGAAATCAAGGCACAAAGAGAGTCTCTGCGAGCAAACCTGCTGCGGGCCGTTTCTCATGATTTAAGAACGCCGCTCACCTGCATCACCGGTAACGCCGCCATTATTCTCGACCGTGGCTCAGAGCTGGAAGAAGAGAAAAAAATAGAGCTGTGCCGCGGTATCTATGATGACTCCCTTTGGCTGGCGGGGCTGGTGGAAAACCTCCTCTCAGTCACCAGAATAGAAAACGGCACGATGAATATCAAAATGGAGCCTGAACTGGTGGAAGATGTCTTCGCTGAAGCTGTCAAACGCATGAGCCGATGCAAGTCTCATAAAATCACCGTTCTCCCATCTGATGAAATAATTATGGCGGAGATGGACGCACGGCTGATAGTGCAGGTGGTTATCAATTTAATTGACAATGCGGTAAAATATACCACTGAAGGAACGGAAATAATCATCTCCGCCGCTGCCGAAACGGAGTTCGTGACAATAAAAGTTGCTGATACCGGGGAAGGAATTTCCGCTGAGGCGAGGTCGAAAATTTTTGACATGTTCTACACCGCAGGTGGCAGAGCGGACGGCAGGCGCGGGCTTGGGCTGGGGCTGGCTCTCTGCAAATCGATCATTAACGCCCATGGCGGAGCTATATATATGGAAGACAATGTGCCGCACGGTTCGGTCTTTTGCTTCACACTTAAAAGGGCGGAGGTGGCAAAATATGAATAAGCCGCGGATTTTGGTAATTGAGGACGACAGTGCCGTCAGAAATTTAATTTCAACAATGCTTGAAACACAGCAATACCAATATAAAACGGCCGCCACCGGCAAAGATGGCGTCACCGCTGTCCTCTCCTACCGCCCCGATGTCATTATTCTTGACTTGGGGCTGCCCGACATGGACGGTGCTGAAGTAATCAAAAAGACCCGCTCTTGGAGCGCAACGCCGATAATCATCGTCAGTGCCAGAGGAGATGACAGCGACAAAGTGGAAGCCCTTGATGCCGGTGCTGACGACTACATTACCAAACCATTCAGTGTAGATGAACTCATGGCCAGAATCAGAGTCGCCATGCGCCGTGCCCGTGCCGAAAACAGCCAAACAGCCACGGAATCAAACACATATCTCAACGGTGCTCTCAAAATAGACTACGCTGCCGGCTGCGCTTTTATCGAGGACAACGAGCTGCACCTCACCCCCATGGAATACCGCCTGCTGGTGCTATTAGCAAAAAACACTGGTAAAGTCCTCACTTACAACTACATCGCCAAAGAGATTTGGGGTACGCCTCTGCCCGATGACACTCAGTCTCTGCGGGTATTTATGGCCACACTCAGGAAGAAAATTGAAAAAGATACCTCTGACCCTCAATACATACAAACCCATATCCGTGTTGGTTATAGAATGATAAAAGTAACGGATAAAGAGTGCCGGTCGGACTGACTCCTCTGCGCCAGTCTCGCAAAATCATGAAAAGAGCCGCTTACTTGCGCATGCGCAAGTAAGCGGCTCTTTGGCACTGATAAGTAAGGAAATGTTGATTACCTCATAATGTTAAGCAATCCCATGGTGATAATGGGGAAATAGGTGAAGAGCATAAGGCAGCCTACCATTGCCAGGAATGAGGGAATAATTGCTTTAGAAATATTTTCGATACTCTCACCCGAAATCGCTGAGGCGACAAAGAGGTTGATGCCATAGGGCGGCGAAATAAACCCGCAAGCCAAGTTGACGGTGATAATCAAACCAAAATGTATGGGATCGATGCCTATAGTTCTGACAACCGGCAAAAGTATCGGAGTAAGAATAATAACTGCGGCGATATTATCAACAAAACAGCCGATAATCAGGAGGAAGATGTTAATCACCATCAAAAGCATAAAAGGCGTTCCGGCAAGCTGGCTCATCCAGCTCGCTATATGGGAGGGAATCTGAGCCATCGCCAAATAGCTGGCGAACGCCATCGAAAGACCTATCATAAATTCGGTTGCCCCGTTAATTAGCCCTGAACTGCGCAGGCACTCATAAAGAGTTTTACCGTCAAGTTCCTTATAGACAAACTTGCCGATGAGGACGGAATAAACGACTGCTACAACCGCGGCCTCTGTCGGTGTGAAGATGCCTCCGTAAATACCGCCGAGAATGATTATCGGTACGATAAGAGCCCATACAGCCTCTTTAAAGGCCTTGCCGACATTGGCGAAAGTTGGGCGCTCGGATACGCTGATATAGTGCCTCTTCCTCGCAGTGCAGTAGCACACTGCCATGAGGGCGAAACCTATTATCAACCCCGGAACGATACCGGCGATAAACATATCACCGATAGAACACTGGGCGACGACGCAGTAAATGACGAAGGGAATGCTCGGCGGGATGATGACGCCGATGGTGCCTGCCGCTGCGGTTATTGCCGCCGCGAAGGAGGCATCATACTTTCTTTCCTTCATAGAAGGAACCATGAAAGATCCGATTGCGGAGACTGTAGCCGGGCCTGAGCCCGAGATAGCTGCGAAGAACATGCACGCCAAAACCGTGACCATTGCCAAGCCGCCGGTGATAAAACCGACCAAACTTTCCGCTAGGTTGACAAGCCTTCGCGAAATACCGCCGTTACACATAAGAGACCCCGCCAATATAAAGAAGGGTATTGCCAGAAGCGGGAATGAATCAAGTCCGGTGACAGATTTCTGTGCCAGCATAATCAAAGGAATGTCTGACGTCAGCCACATGGCTATGCCTGTTGCCAGCCCCAAAGTGATGCCAATGGGTATGCTCATGGCGATGGTGATAATAAGAATAGTAAAAAGGATTACAGCTTCCATCGAGCAGACCCCCTATGCCTTTTCGGTTGTATTCCCCGCAGTTTCGCCGCGGAAAATTTTATAGATTTCGATTAACAATCTTATTGACATTAGTCCGCAGCCGACAGGGACAGAGGCGTAGGGAAGCGTCATGGGAATCTCCATTGCCGCGGAAAACTGACCGCTGTCGTGCAAAAACAGCAGCAGCTCCGTGCCGAACCACGTAAGAAAAAGGCTGAATATAAACCAAACTATCAAAATAAAACATTCAAAATATTTGCGTGCAGTGCCTTGAATCATATTTGCGAACATTTCAACACGAAAGTGGCTGCGTTCCTTTACCGCGTAACTTGCTCCTATCCATGAAAGCCAAAGAAATATAAATCTTGCCATTTCTTCGCTCCAAGAGAGCGAATTTGCGAATACATAGCGCATAACGACCTGGAGAAAAACCAGAACAGTCATAATTGCCATCGTCCAAACAATAAAATACTCTTCAAAGTTATTAATAAATTTTTTGATTGTCAATGCAGGTGCCCCCTTTTAACATACCGATTAAAAAAGAAGCGCGTCCCTGTAAAACAGGAACGCGCCCAGAATGCTTAAGTTATTTCTGGACCTTCCTGGCGATGTCCATGATTTCTTTGCCGAGATCTTTTTCGAACTTAGCATATACCTTTGTTGTGGCTGCTACAAAGGGTTTCTTCTGCTCTGCTGTAAGCTCGTTGGCTTTCATGCCGGCTTTGACGACTTCTTTCTTAAACTGTGTTTCCAGCCCGGCGATGGTTTTGCGCTGTTCAACAGAGAAATCTTTTGCTGCTTTGATTACGAGAGCGCGAAGGTCTGCGGGGAGCTTCTCCATGAACTTCTTGTTGGCGATAAGAACTGTGACGGAGAAAACGTGTCCTGTTTCAGAGACGTACTTCTGCACTTCGTAGAACTTACCGTCGGAGATCATTGCGTAGGGGTTCTCTTCAGCGTCAACTGTGCCCTGCTGTAGCGCGGTATAGAGCTCGCCCCAGCTCATCGGTGTGGGGTTGGCGCCCAGCTCCTTGAAGTAGGCGATGTGCATCGGGTTTTCCATCGTACGGATCTTCAAACCCTTAAGGTCTGCCGGTGTTTTGATGGGGTTTTTGCTGTTGGTGACATGACGCATGCCGTTTTCCTGATAGCCGAGGTTCATAAAGCCCTTGGCGAGCATGTATTCATTTAGTTTCTTGCCGAGGATACCGTCAAGAGCTTCAAAAGCGGTCTTTCTGCTGGTGAAGAGGTAGGGGAGGTCAAGCACCTGCATTCTCTTATCGAAGCCTGCGAGAGCTGAGCTTGCGGGAAGAGCCATCTGGATTGTGCCCATCTGGACGCCTTCGCAGAGCTCTCTGTCGCCGCCTAGCTGCGCATTAGGGTAAAGTTCCACTTTAATTCTTCCCTTTGAACCTTTTTCGACCGCGGGAACAAAGACCTTTTTCATTGCAAGCATGTCAGCGTGAGTGTCAGAGACGATGGATCCTACTTTGATGGTGAACTCGGGAGCTGCGAATGCCGGAATGCAGAAGACGGAGATAATTGCGGTAGCCAAAACCATTACTAGACTTTTTTTCACTTGTGTTTCCTCCTTATAGTATTATTTTGGAAATAGTGTTTTTGCTTATACTTTCTGTATAATGCTGTCGCCTACACTAACGGGAATAAGTGAAACTGTTTTCATAAGCCCCCCCTCCGCTAGCCGAATGAAAAAAGATAAGACTAAGCGCGATCCGCCGATAAAATTAAGATGATGGCTTGCCCCTAGGCTTTGCCGCGCTTCGTGACGCGAATCTCGCCCGCATCGGCGTCAACTTCGACCCAGTCTCCGTCTTCGATGACATTAAAGGGATCTTCTTCCATACGGTCTACCATCGTTGTGCCCATAACTACTGCTGCCGAAACAAGAACAGGCTCCGTCTCACGGACAATTATCGCCGCAGGCAATGTTTTTTTTGCCCAGAGCTGATAAAAGCCGTCAACCTGTACGACGGAACTGCCTTTGCCCGACTGCACAACAAGAATCTTTCCTGCTATGCTCTTACCGTGAATAGCGTGATTTCTCTCGATAACAGTACCTGTCTGCGGGTCACAAAGATAAAAGCACATGGCGTCTTTGGAAACGATGGCGTCGCCGCTTCCTGTGCCCTTGACAATACAGCGGCACTTGTAGGTTTTAACTTCGCTCATCTATTCAACCCTCCCATTCACTGCCGCGTCTATGCACTTTGAAAGGCGGCGCACCACAAACGGCTGTCCCCTGCGCTCTCTGTAATATGCGCATTTAGGTGAGTCGGTGACTCCCAGCGCGCCTTCGAAAGACTTCCAGCAAGGTTCGTCAATGCAGGTGTCGGCGACAAGCTGAACTCCGAGACTGTCAAGACGTGCACGCAGGCCCGAACGCTCAGCCAGCTCGATGGCGTCTATTGACGAAAGAATCCAGAAAGCGGTTTCACTGTGAACATGTCTTCCGTTCATCAACTTTTCCACGCTGAGAAGCTGTTCATATGTGTAGTGGGGACAACCAAGCATAACAAGGTTGATTTTTCCGGTCTCTCCAACGGAAATATGAGCTTCTTGTTCGTTGAGAGCTTTCTGGTCGATAAAGGCTTCAGCAGAGGCGGGAACCGGTTTTCCCTTAAAAGCTGCTTCCAGTGTTGGCGCTTCGGGGGTGATGCCGACAAAGTGGTACATCGCCACTGCGCCGCTTGTGGCGGCCTCAGCTCCGAAATAGAGGAAATCTTCGGGGCGCGGTCTTCTTTCGAGGTTCTTAAATCTCAAAACAGGAATTCGTGAGCCTGCCAACTTGCCGACGCTGTATCCCAAAATACCCCAGTCGTAAGGGTCGTTCATCTGTGCGTCTACATCGATAATAAACTCTCCGGCGCGGTTTTCGTCCAAATGGAAGCCATAATAGGGAGTTTTGCCGATAACAGCAGCGGCAAGCGCACTGACAGAGGACTCTCTGTTGCTTCTGGCTCCGAGAACAGAATTTACATAAGGGGTGGCGCTGGATTCGGAAAAGGCGATGTGTTCGCCCATAAAGGGTACGTTTGTAGCCAGCCCGGGAGCGCAGCAGAAAGTCAGCTTAGCACCTATTCTGCGGTAGACGTCAATTGTACGTTCCCCCAGCTCGCGCTCTTCAGGCGTTACCTCATAAAGCTTTGTAAGATTTTCCACGTCCCACGAGGGATTGGTTGTCGGGGGAACTTTGCATGTGGCGCCTCCGTTAACAAGCAGCTCACACCAGTAGGTGTCGCCTTCCTGTCCGCTCAAAGCCACATGAGCACGCGATACCGGGATAAGTTTCTCCGCGTCAAAAGCCTTGCCGAGAGCAACGAGAAGTTCCATTGCTTTCATATTGCCTTCGCCATGTTCGCCGTTTAATATACTCTTTTCTTCATCAGTTAAATACATGTCCTACCGCCTTTCAAGTTACAGCTTTTGGAGTACGGGGAGGGATATTCCGCCTTTGGGCAGAATGCCGATAGTAGCATTGGGAATCAGCTTCATTGCCTCATCAAGTGCTGCCTGTACGGTTGGGTAAGGTGTGTAGTGGAGAACACGCAGATCCTCTTCAGTCAGACCTTCACTGACAGAGAATATCCTAGCTCTGTCTCTCACTCTGCAATTGCATACGGCAAGCACTGCTGAAACAATATCTGCCTCTGTATCTTCAGGGGAGGCCGCGCGTAATCCGGCGACAACGTCTTTCAGCTCCATGTCAAGCCATTTGCGGAAACGCGGGTGGTTGTGCGCCAGTCCTTCGTAGCAAGGAGCGGCGAAAATAACAATACCGCCCTCTTTAACGGCAAAATAAGCGCTGGTCACGCCCTTTTCAGCCTGCCAATAATCGAGGTCGGCCGGTGAAGAGCTGACGACGACAATGTCTGCGAGCTGCGGCATATCAACCTTAAAGGATTTTTCCGCTACTGCCATGCCGGCTCTATGTGCCTGAATAAAATCACCGGTGAAGATGCCGGCAACATCTCCGGCGTAATTTTTGACGATATTGAGAATGAAGTCCAGCCCCACCATCTTCGCCACTTCCTCCATGCCTCTGCGGCAGGGATTACCCTCAACCATTCCCAAAGGAATATCGGGGCAAAGTCCGGCTGTGGCGTGAGTCGCGGAGGTGGTGACAAAGTCGCACACTCCGGGCTGAAGGATTTTAGCTCCGCCAGAGTAACCGGCATCGCTATGAGGAACTATATTGCCCATGCCGACAAGTAAATCGGCTTCTACAGCATAACGGTTCACGTGAACAGGAATTTTGTAGCCTTCTGTCTCCACGTGCCCTAAATCGACCATATCGCCCGCAATCGTGGCGTCATGCTGTCGGACTTTAAAACGGCGCACCATATCGGGCCCGATTTTTTCCAAAATTTCCGCGTCTGTCATAATCCGGTGAGTTCCCGGGGCGGTAAGAAAGCTCATCGCCTCGTCGGGTACACCACTGTCATTAAGATAACGCACTACAACAGGCATTATCCGGTCAAGGGGCGTATTGCGAGTGCTGTCTTCAATAAGAAAGACAATATTTTTCTTGCCTTGAGCCAGCTCCTTAAGAGGCGCTGTCCCCAGAGGATTGTCTAAAGCACGTAAAATCTCCGCCTCAAGATCCTCAATCGGAGGGATATTTGTCATCTCCCCTGTAAAAATAACCGCTTTTTCAGGCGCTTCAAACTCTATCTCGCTGCTGCCGTATGGAATACAGTATTTCATATTTACGCCCCTCTCTCCGTAGTTTTCAATAAAATTCAGGCTCTTCCTTCCGTCCTTTTACGGTCGGAAGGAAGAAAACCTCGGCGGTATCTTTAATCTCTTTCAACGGTGATTAAACCGTCGTCTGCGTTTACTGTTATCTTATCGTTATCCTGCACATAGCTGTAAAAATCTTCATCGACATTATAAACAGAGGGAATCTCCATCACCAAAAGCGCGGAAACAAAAACAGGGTCTGGGTTGCGGAGAATTACCGCTACAGGGGCCTTGCCCTTCATCGCGATTTTAAAAAGTCCGTCCATCTGCACAACAGAGCTTCCCTTCCCGGCGTGGGCCACAAGCACTGTACCCGCCATCGAGCGTCCTTCCAGTACATGCTTTTGCTCTACGACTACTCCTGTTTCCGGCTCGATAAGATAAAAACAGATAGCCTCGTTACTTACCAGTGCCGGTCCGGCTGCGCAGCCTGCGGCTATATGTTCGCATTTAAAAGTTTTGACGTTCATATCCTTACCTCCCCGATAAGAGCCGCTTCAATTGCCTGTTCCAGCGGGCGAATCTTAAAGCCTATTTTGCGGATTTCGTTGTAATAAGCGCACTTGGGAGAATCTGTAACGGCGTTTTTGCCGTAGTAGGGCCACCAACAAGGCGGCACGTCAATTCAGGTGTCAGCGACAATGTGGCCGCCGGCACGGTTAATGTCATCAAGGAAGCCCATCCTAGCCGCCAGCTCCTTAGTCAGTGAGCTGGTAAGCACCCAGACGTCCACTGCGAACTTCTTGCCCTTGCAGATTCTGGCGATATCGCCCACCTGACGCAGTGAAAGATGGGGGCAGCCGAACATGGCGAAATCGATTTTTCCGGGCTTGCCGCAGATTCTCTCGCGTACCATATCAAGGTCTTTCTGCTCGATAACTACGGTTTTCTTTGGTTCCTTGCCGCCGAAAGCTGTCTTAAGGTCCGGGGCTTCAGGGGTAATGCCAACTATATGATAAAGCCCTACTGCGCCGGAGGTGTTAAGCTCCGCACCGAAATTCATAAAACCTTCCGGTGTGGCTCTATCCTTGATCCCTACGAACGCGGGAACTTCAGGTCCTTTGTAAATAAGCGGGTAGCACCAGCCGAGAAGCTGATAGTCAAAATCATCTTTGATCTCCGCACGAACCTCTACAAGAATCTCCGCTTTCCTATTCTCATCGAGGAGGAAGCCGTATTCCGGCACCAATCCGGTGATGGCGGCGCAAAGGGCGCTCTGAGAAGACTCTCTGTTCGTGCGTGCGCCGATGACGGAGTTTACGTAAGGAGTGGCGCTTGATTCGGAAAATCCAATAACTTCACCGTAAGCGGGAACGTTTTGCTGGAGATAGGGAGTGCAGTCAAAGGTCAGCGCCGCGCCGATCTTGCGGTATGCTTCGTTAGTCTTTGAGACAATATCCACTCCCTCTTGGGGAACTTCGGCCAGGTGCCGATTAAGATAGCTGATATCTATGCTGGGGTTGACAGTCGGCGCTATTTTGCACTTGCCTCCGAGGTTGACGAGCTTTTCGACAAACCAAAGGTCTGCGTCTTGAGCACTCAAAGCCACATGGGCTCTGGTGATAGGTACCATGCGTTTGGCTCCGAAAACTCTGCCCAGCCCCTCTTGAATTCGCATGGCGTACGCGACAGCCTCTCCCTGCTCACCGTTGAGCATGCCGAGCTGTTCTTTCGTTAACTCCATTACCATCACTCTCTTTCTAATTTTATAATTCTAATGCTGACATCAGCTAATTATACAAGCTGTATAATGAATCAATGTTCAAAAAAATTGCCTTCTTCAAGGCGTAAAGTTTTCAGTAACTTTACGTAAATATTAATTTGTATTTTGGAAATTGTCAATGCTTTAAATATTTTGACTACAGTCGCATCTTTGGTCTTAAGCCATAAAATGTGCGTATTCCTATTTTAAAATAGGTCTTACGCACATTTGCTTTAAAAATAGCACAATTTAATTTTAAGTATTTTACCGTATCGCTCTTAAAAGCCCTAAGGAGACGGATGGGAAGTATGTGAATACCAGCAAACAGGCGATCATCGCCAGAAGCGGAAGTATTATCGCGCGCGAAATATTCTCTATACTTTCTCCGGATATCGCCGAGGCAACAAAGAGATTGATGCCATATGGGGGGGTGATAAATCCACAGGCGAGGTTGACGGTCATGATTAGACCGAAGTGTATTGGGTCTACTCCGACAGCGGTGACTATCGGCAGCAGTATCGGTGTGAGAATAATTACCGCAGCGATGTTATCCACGAAACAGCCGACAATCAGCAGGAAAACGTTGATGATCATCAAAATTACAATCGGGTTACTGGATACTCCGCCCAGCCACTGGGCCATGTGGACGGGAATTTGCGCCATAGCCAAGTAGTTTGCGAAGGCCATGGAGAAGCCGATCATGAATTCTGTGGCACCGTTGATTAGGCCGGAGGTGCGCAGGCATTCGTAAAGAGTCTTGCCGTCAAGCTCTTTGTAAACGAACTTGCCAATGATAACGGAGTAGACGACGGCTACAACAGCTGCTTCTGTGGGGGTGAAAATACCGCCGTAAATACCGCCCAAAATGATTATCGGAACGATAAGGGCCCAAACAGCCTCGCGGAAAGCTTTGCCTACTGCCTTTAGTGTCGGCGGTTCCATGGAAGCTTGGTAGCCTTTTTTCTTAGCGGTGTAAAAGCATACTGCCATTAAGGACAAGCCGATAATTATTCCGGGGATAATACCGGCGATGAACATGTCACCGATTGAGCACTGAGCGACAACGCAGTATATGACAAATGGAATGCTGGGGGGGATGATAACCCCGATGGTGCCTGCCGCCGCTGTGATGGCTGCTGCAAAATTACCGTGATATTTGCGTTCTTTCATGGAAGGAATCATAAAAGAGCCGATTGCGGAAACGGTCGCGGGTCCTGAGCCGGAGATGGCTGCGAAGAACATACAGGCTAAAACCGTGACCATTGCCAAGCCGCCGGTAATAAACCCAACGAGGCTCTCCGCCAAATTAACTAGTCTGCGTGAAATACCGCCGTTGCACATCAAAGCGCCAGCGAGAATGAAAAAAGGTATGGCGAGCAAGGGGAAGGAATCCAGTCCTGTTACTGACTTTTGCGCCAGAATCATCATCGGAATATCGGTAGTGGCCCATATACAGACGCCTGTTGCCAAACCGAGGGTGATACCAATGGGTATACTTAGAGCTATGGTAACTAATAGTACGCTAAAAAGAATGACGGCTTCCATAGTTTAGAGGACCTCCTCTGTGTAGACCGGTTTTTCTGACGGGTCATATTCCCCGGAAAGGATTTTCTTGATTTCTATTATGAGGCGGATGGACATGAGACCGCAGCCCACCGGTACGGAGGCGTAAGCCCATGACATAGGAATTTCCATTGCTGCCGAGTTCTGTCCCGTTTCGCTGAGAAAAAGGATCAGCTGGGTTCCGTAGTATGTCATTACGACGCTAAAAATAAACCAGACGAAGAGGACAAGAATCTCAAAGCTTTTGCGATTTTTGCCTTTGACCATATTTGCGAACATTTCGACCCGAAAGTGACTGCGTTCCTTAACGGCGTAGCTGGCTCCGATCCATGAGAGCCAAAGAAATATAAATCTCGCAAGCTCTTCGCTCCATGAAAGTGAGTTGTTGAATAGATAGCGCATCATGACCTGGATAAAGACAAGTATGGTCATTATTGCCATTGTCCAGACAACGAAGTATTCTTCGAAGTTGTTGAGAAACTTCTTGATTGTCAAAGTGATTTCCCCCTTAAACTTGATTCATGCTGCTGAATACTATTGCGAAAAGCATCTTATGATGGATGTACGCAATAGGCTTGCTCCGCGTTAATGCAGAGCTGTCGCTTTTATTGACACAAACGCGTATAGGGGAATTATTTACGACTGACGACCAAAAGTGAGATCGTATGTTGTTTACATGAGGGTTTAAAATAGTCAGTGGAGAGAAAAGCTGGGTTTGAGCGTGCTTCTGACAGAGCTGAAACCAGCTCATAGACGGCTGCGCTGCAGATCCTGGTGCCGCTTTGCGCAGAGGGCAAGCGTGTTTCGTTTACCGGCATCGTAACTGTCGTTGAGGCGTTGAATATGGAAGCGGAACCGTGAGAATTTTGATTTTTATAGGTGAGAGCAAATACCGGTGACAGAAATACAGTCTGTATAATGAACGAAAGTAAAATAACTAAATGTATTATACGCTTCATTTATATCTGCCTCCAGTATATTTATTTTTCAGATAACTTATGTGTGATGTATAACTTACGCATGTTGAGGGGTTGTTTCAATGTTAGAAATACTTAATTAAAAATAAGCATAATTACCCATAGGAATGTGTTCGCACGTCACCTATGCGGAAGTATAGATGCCGATGTAGTCATTATTGGCGGCGATGTGGATTTCAACAGCCCTTTTCAAAGCTTCTGTGTCGTGATTTTGGAATGCGTGGAGAATGTCGAGGTGTTGGCGGATTGTTTCCGCATCAAATCTTTTGGCGCTCCAATGCGCGTAGATGTAGCGGTCGGTTTGAAATCTCAAAATGCGCAGAAAGTTGCGCAGGCGTTCGTTTTCACAGCTGTCAATGTAGGAAAAGTGCAACTCGTCATCAGAATCCGAGAGGTCTTCTACGGGAACTTCGCGGCCGTTTTCGATTTCTTCAAGGTATGATGTCCAAGTTGCAATCTGGCGTTCAATTATTTCCGGAAGGATCAAGTACATGGAAGAGGCCGCCGCCATCGGTTCAAGGACGATTCTTAGATCGTTGACCTCCTGGAAGGTTTTTTTGTTCAATTCCATGACAAAAGCACCCTTGCCTCCTACGGTGCGCAAGAGCCCTTCCTGTTCCAGCAGTGTTATCGCTTCTCTGATAGGAGTGCGGCTCATACCCAACATCTCTGCCAAACGCGGTTCGCTTAGCGGTTCGCCGGGGTCAAACTTGTTGTGCAGAATCATTTTGCGGATATCGTTGGCGGCTCTGTCCGCAAGGCGAATGATGTTTCTGTTTTTACCAATATTGATTAAGTGGTCTTCTCCTAACAATAATATCACTCCGGTGTTTTAAGCACTAAAATTACTGCTTCATAGCGATAACTTAATTTTATTAACGCTTGTTACATTGTACACGATGTTTATTCTTTTGCCACTATGTAAGGAAGATGTTTTAATAATTTTTTGACCGGATTGTGATAAAATAAAAAAACTGATATCTATTAAAAAGAGGCGTGCCGCACAGCGGTTTGCCTCTTTCCTATTTTTACACATTGAAATTTAACTGTTTGCGGCGTTTTTGCGTTCGTAAAACTCGTTTTTAATTTTTTTTCGTGTATCTTCTTCAGTGGCAAAGCGCAGGCAGATGGCGCTAATAGCTTTTGCGCCCTTAATCAGCGCTTCATGTCCCTCTTCTGACATTGTCGCTGCCGTAAACTCTCTTGTATGCAGATCTAAATTTTGTGATGTGATGGCAAATTCAGGCTGTATCGCGGGGCAGCGGTATGAAACATTGCCGACGTCTGTGGAACCATTAGGACCTGGGCCGTAAGTACATTTTACGCCCATGGATTCTAATGTTTCACGAGCCAAGGCTTCCGCTGCCAAGTTGGGCAGCATGTCATCAAAACTTCTCATAAACTTATGGGCTTCGAATTCAGTGCCGGTTGCTATTGCCGCACCCTTGGCACAGCAGAAAACAGTTTCCATAAGGGAGTCCAGCTCAGCTCGCTGCGGTGCACGCGCCTCAACTCTGCAGACGGCTTTATCGGGAATAATGTTGGTAGCTCCGCTTACATGGGTTATCAGTGCGTGTATCCTCCATCCGTCTTTGATGTGCAGACGCATCATGTTGATGGCATCTATAAACAGCATGACGCCGTTTTGCGCGCTTCTTCCTCTCCACGGAGTAGCTGCGGCGTGCGATGTCTGTCCTTTGTAGGTGAAATCATAGCCGTCGATAGCCAAAGCGCGGTAGTCGGTGAAACTTGCCCCTCCGTAGGAGTGAAACATGATGGCGAAATCCACATTGTCAAATACGCCTTCATCTGCCATCAGCACCTTGCCGCCGTCGGTCTCTTCTGCGGGGGTTCCTACTACCCATATTTCCGCATTGATCTTGTCTGCTTGCTCTGCAAGTGCGATGCCGGCGTAGAGAGCCATTGTTCCGTGAAGGTTGTGCCCGCAGGCGTGTCCTATTTCAGGCAGTGCGTCATATTCCACCATAATCGCGATTTTAGGTGCGTCAGAGGCGGCGTTCGCTGCTCTTTTTTTTGCCATAAAGGCAGTAGGCAGTCCCAGAAAAGGATATTCCACCTCAAATCCGTGAGAGGTTAGTTTTTCCACGCAAAGCCTGCTTGATTCAAACTCCTCTGAGGAAAGTTCGGGGTGTGTCCCCAGATAATCGCTGAAGTCAATTATTTCACTTTTGTGTAAATCGATGAATTTGCTTATAGCCGTTTTAATCTCGTCCGCACTCATCGTGATGTCCTCCCATCGTTTATTAAAATACAATCTTACTCTCGCAAGAATACGCCCACCTCGTAGGCGGGATATCAAAACCGCTTTAAGACAGTAACTTTTAATTTGATGATTTTTTGTTGTTTGTTGGTGTCAGTTACTTGTCCTCTTCAATAATGATGCCGCTGTTTGTATCACCGTTCATATAGGCTGAAAAAGAGCCCTTGTAAACTCTGACAGAAGGATGCTTTGACGTGTCGTAGGCGCGCTTTGTGAACCATTCTTCGTCAATAATGTTGTTCTTTTCGCCGCTGAAAACAGGCATGTAAAGTACGTTGTCTACTTCTAAATCGGCAAAGAAATGGGTTCCGTAGGAGAGCTCTGGCATGAAGTGGAGGCGCGGTATTCCCAGCTCGACGATGCAGACGCAGTTTGTCAGCTCATTATATTGAACCGGTACGCCCAGTTCGGGGTTGCTGGAGCCTACCCGTCCGGGAGAGACAAATATGTACGGTTCACCTAGTTCTTTATTGATTTCGCCGACAACGCGAGCGACACCGTAGAAGTCGGGATTAGCGTAGTACATGTCATGGTCCACATAAACGATGTTTTGGACATTTTTCACCGCCCCCGGTGTGACCATTCTGTCTGCCTGCAGAATAACGCGCTGTCCGTCTAGATCAGGCATGGAGCTTTCGGAGCAGGTGCTGCACCAGAAGGGGCGTGCCTGTATGAGGCATAAGCGGTCGTCTGATGGATTGTATGCAAATTCCAAGTCTGCTGGCACTCCCATAGCATCCTCCAGCAGAGATAGTGTTTTTTTCATTCTGGTGAAGAAAGCGGGGTATTTCTTGGGAAAATCTTCGAATGTGAGGCAGACTTTCGAGTTGGGCTCTAAGCTTCTCATGTCGTATGTCAAAGAAGTAAAGTAGCCGCTCACTCCGTCATTGTGGTACACCTGTGCATAGGCTGCGAAGTCGGGGTGGTTCTGAAGCAGGTGATGCCACTTTTCTTTAATATCCAGTTGTGTCAGATCGTCAGGATTGGACCTGTCAATAACGTGAAAGAGTTCCTGTGCATGGAAAGCGACTTTGTCTGGGTTGTGCCCTTCAGGGCGCAAGTTGGGATTTGTCAGAGAGATTGTGCGTGCATAGCCGCGTTTGGTACTCATTGTTCCGAGCCCGAAGACAATGCGCAGCACGCCGTCTTCTTGTTTGACTCTGGTATTCCACCGCCTGAAGTTACGGGAATAGGCCACGCCGCCCACTGTGGGATAGTAAAACTCTCCGTGCCATCTTCCTGACATGCGGATAACAATGATTCCCATATCATCATCGCCTAAGTTGTGTTTCGCACGATAGCTTTGCGCCTGGGGAAAATAGGTGCGCGCGTAGATTTTCTTTATTTCCCGTTCCACCTTGGCGACACGATATTCTAAAGAGCTTTCTGAATTGCTCAAAAAGGTGGAAAGATACTTACCGGCGAAAGAGTGTTTCAGCGAGTCTTCCAATCTGCTGCTGCTGCGCACCACTACAGGGTCGGTCATCTCTTTTAAAAATTTACCGAGAGCTTCAGTGATAAGAGGAGGGACGGGCGCGCTGAGAAAGGCTTGTTCCAACCTGTCCGGATCATCATTTGCCAAGAGAGTTTCAAAGTTTGGCACACCCAAAAGAAAATCATGGAATAAGCTAATGCCGAAATATATTGACTCAGGGACTTTGGTCTCCATCAGCTGAGGATCGCCGCTGTCGCGCAGTTTTCTGAGGGCAAAGAGCAGCGAACGGCCTTTGCCGCCGATTGTGCCGCTGCCATATATTTGCGGGGCGAATTCACTGTCGTTATGGGGATCCCAGGCAAAGTATTCGCCACGGATTTTATTAATATCAGCCATTACAGATCACACCTTCCGGAGTTTTGTCTATTACGATGCCTATTTCTTTTTCTCCGTCCAGAAGCACGTCGAAAAGTCCCTGGTAATGCCTTACAGCTTGGTGTTCCGTCGTCTTCCGCTGTGTGTGTTCAAACCAGTCCCTGTTGAATATATTGCCGCCGGTGCCTTCGAATACCGGCAGATAAAGAATATTGTCCCCGTCTAAGTCGAGGAAAAAATGTGTGCCGTAGGATAGTTCAGGAGTTATGCCCATGGAGGGGATGCCAAGCTCTACCAAGCAGCCGGCGTTGGAAATCTCGTTGTAGCGAACCGGCACTCCCAGACGAGGGTTGGAGCTTCCCCAGCGCCCAGGCCCTACAAGTATGTATCTTTCCCCATCCAGTTCATCATTAATGCTGCCTACGGCCCGTGCAACATCGGTGAAGTCTGCCGTTTTACCGTAGAGCTGAGGGTCTACGTAAACAAGGTGCTTGATGTTTTCAAGTCTGCCGTTGGCTACCATACGGTCGCCCTTAAGCACGGTTTTCTCCGGTGCGACGTCGGGGATATCAATACGGCCTTTGTCGTCATAGACAGATAGCGGTCTGAGCTGAACCAAGGTAAATTCGTCCGTCTCTGTTTCGTAAGCGAACTCGATATCCACCGGTAGTTTTAGCTCTTCCTCAAAAAGTTTGAGGATTTTTTTCAGTCTGGAGAAAAAATTGGGGCATCTTTGGGGAAATTCCGCGAAGGTGAAGATTGAGCGCGGTGCGTGCATATTGCAGGTGTCAGCCAAAAGCTAGTGAAACATACCGCAGTCATACCACTGTATATATGACTGAGAGAGCGGATGCTCTTTGGAAATTTTTTGGATTGATTTTCCTAAGAAGCCAGAAGAAAAGCAATTGTTTTCGATGCCTACATAGTCAAAATGTTCCTGTGAATGAGCTACTATCTCCGAGGGGCGGTTGCCCTCCGGCCTTAAATTCTGATTCGTGAGGTAAAAGGTGCGGGCAAAGGAGCGGTCTACAGTCTTTGTCCCCAGTCCGAAACAAATTCTGGCAACTCCGTCTTCCTTTTTCACCTTTGGTGAAGGACGGCGAAAGACCTGAGAAAAGGCGGCTCCGGCGATTTCCGGGTAGTACCAGCTCCCGTGCACTCTGCCGACCAGAGGCTGAATCATGACTCCCATCAGCTCTCCTCCCCAGACGATACCATGCTTGCGCTTATATTCGCGGGCGGCCGCGTTGTATGTTGAGGCGTAGACAAATTTAATATTGCGCTCCAAGTCGGCTCTGCGGGAGGCTCTCTCTCCGTAGTTTGCGGCAAAGCGGGTGGCGTACTTTCCCGCAAACGACAAATTAACATCGTCTTCAAGTATTGAAGACGAACGCACCGAAATAGGAGTGGTTATTGTATCTAAGATCATGTCCAAGTCTTTATCAATGCTCTTGGGAAGCTCCGATTCCTGGCATATTGCGTGAATCAGTGGGGCATCGCTTGGGTCGCGCAAACTTTCCAGCCGCTCCCATAGTCCGTTCTGCGCCATAAACTCTTCAAAAACAGAGGTAGTTATGACGAATGTGTACTTGGGAAGGTGAACGTCACTGAGAAGCCCGCTTTTTTCAAGAACCGCGTGTGCAAAACTTATTCCCTTGCCTTTGCCGCCGACCTTGCCGTTCCCTATCAGCCAGCCGCGCTCCCTGTAATAGGGTATGGGGTCAAAACTTCTGTAGAAATCTCCATACTTGATAT
>RRZT010996168.1_pt1 | contig 27098 bp, 34 predicted proteins | sample 2165551 | NCBI WGS metagenome assembly RRZT01 (sample SAMN10456910, study PRJNA506462) | wastewater metagenome | biome: wastewater; feature: sludge; material: wastewater sludge; isolation source: wastewater sludge with Escherichia coli K12::gfp cells carrying plasmid... | place: USA: Moscow, Idaho... | reverse complement strand
TACAAAGTTTGGAATATCGCCCCCTACTACTATAGTGAGTGCAATAATCACTCCTCCTATGAAATAGAATTTATATGATGCTATATTAACCATCCTAAACCTCCAAAGGCACCGCTGTTGAATCCATAATCTCCTTTAAGATTAGCTTTTCGCTTTTACCTTGATATTTTGCCTGAGGAGATATAAATATTCGATGCGAAACTATATCAATAAATAGCTCCTTTACATCTTCCGGAATCACATAGGCTCTTCCTCTTAGATAAGCAAGAGCTTTACTGGCATTATATAAAGCAATTGTTGCTCTTGGGCTAGCTCCTACGTCAACTAGCTCATGCCTTCTAGTTGCTCTAGTTAGCCTTACAATATATCGCTTAATAGATTCTGAAACAAAAATAGCTTCAGCTTTTTTTCTAGATTCCATTATAGACTGTACATCTACAATAACTGGCAAGGTTTTCGCACTGATATTTAGTTCAAGCAGCTTTAGCTCCTCTTGTTCATCAGGATATCCCATGGATAGCTTCATAAAAAATCTGTCTAGCTGTGACTCTGGCAGTGGAAATGTCCCTTCATGCTCTATTGGATTTTGAGTTATTTGAGGGCAAGTTTCGATGAGATTATCAAGGTAACTTTGAGGCACCATAGTATCGAGCAAACCCGCACGAATCAAGGCTTTTCGGGCATAAACCATGAATTTACCACGCTCCGGCTCAGACCCCGAATTTAACGGTTTTCAGAGCAAAGTGTAGAAAAAACGTAGAAAAACGACCAGCGAAATAACCTTAAGATACTTTAGTTTCCTGGCATTTATAAAAACATAAACCACAGCGCACCCTACCATTGACATTGATAAAAAGTGAATAACGCAAAACAGACAGAGCTGATATCTGTCTGCACCATCAATGCATTGGAGGGATGGACATGGCAACTGACTACTCTCACCTTCTGGCTGAATACCCGGAAAAGATATGTCACGACCAGTTTTACAGGATTTGCAGAATAAGCAAACGAAAAGCCACATGGCTTTTAGAGAACGGGTATATCCCCTGCGAGGATACAGGAAAAAAGACTCGCAGGTTCAAAATCCGAATAACGGATGTGATAGAATACCTTACCCGCTTAGAGGATTCTCCGGAGTCTCTGCTGACACCTCCCGGTATTTTTTCAAGCGGAATAAAATATAGACCCAAACACAAAATTGTGGAACCTATAGATTCAGATAAATTTATGAAGATGCTGAAGAAAAAGTGGAGCAGCTTTCCGGATGCCCTTACCGTGGTCGATGTTATGAAACTAACAGGCTACTGCCAAACCACAATATCAGAATGGATATCGAAAGAGAAATTATTCGGAGTGTGGTACCTCAACAAATACTTGATACCAAAGGACTGCCTGATAGAATACATGGCAACCAAAGCTCACCGCATCACTCAGAAATCAAATAAGCACATGAGTCTGATACGAAAATTTCAAGAGGAACAGCCACGAACTTGAAAGCAGAAAAAACTGAAAAATGCCCGTCCTGGCAGTGAACCATGACGGGCATTTGCTTATTGGCAATTCTTTTCAAAAGGAGATAGTAGAAACTCAATTCCATTGCTCAGACAACAGGAACTCACGTATATTCATATGCTTCAGGCCGTCTCTGCTCATGTCGAATTCATCATAGGACACGATATACTTGGGAAAGTTATCCCTGATTGTATCATATGCCCCGAATTCACGCTGGATCGTTTCCTCGGATGCAAGCAGATAAGCTACCTGGACATAGAGCTTTTGTGTTTGCTTTTCAGCAATAAAGTCAATCTCTTTCTCTCCTGCTTTTCCAACGGTGACCTTATACCCCCGCCGCAGGAGTTCCATATACACAATGTTTTCAAAAATGAGATTGATGTCTTTCATGTTGCCACCGAAAACCGCCTCTCTGATTCCATGGTCAGCAATGTAGTATTTTTCATTGACAGTGAGAATCTTCTTACCCTGCAAGTCCTGCCTGCGGACACGGTAGAACAGAAAAGCATCCTCGCAAGCCTTGATGTAGTTCAAGATTGTTTCCGGCGCAACAGTGCGTCCCTCGCTTTTGAGATATTTTGAAATTGCCGTAGCGGAAAAAGTTGTTCCGACATTTGCCGTAATATATGCGATGATACGCTCCAGCAGATCAACGTCACGGATGCTGTTGCGTTTTACGATATCTTTAAGGACAACGGAATTATAGAGGTCTTGCAGATACTGACGACTCGGCTGTTCGGCATAGCGGAGGTTGCTCAAGTACGGCATCCCGCCGTCGGTCAGATACCGAGTAAAAATCGCTCTCGAATCGGAGTCAGGAAAAATGGTATGATACAACTCCGAGAACTCTCCAAAGGAAAAGGGATAAATCACAAACTCTACATATCTCCCCGCAAGGTATGTGGCCAGCTCTCCCGAAAGCAGCTTGGCATTTGAGCCGGTAATATAGATGTCACAGTCAAATTCAACCCGAAAGGAATTGATGCATTTTTCCCAGCCAATGACTTCCTGAATCTCATCAAAAAAAAGATATGTCTTACCGGAAATACCATTTGCCCGCTGAGTGACCTCCTCATGCAATGCCTCGGCAAAACAAAGGTGTGCGTTGCTCATATTCTCAAAGTTGATGGAAATAAATTGATTTTCATTTACACCGGAGGCAACCAGCTCTCGCTGAATCAAATCCAGCATGACGGACTTTCCGCTGCGGCGGATGCCGGTTAAAACCTTAATAAGCTCATTTCCGATAAAAGGACGGATGCGGCTCATATATAACTCTCGATTAATCATAAAAAGAAAAACCTCCTTTGCCATATCTAATGCTTATAATATCACAGACACATCTTAAATTCAAGTTTATTTATATGGTTTTGTCAGATACAACTTATGAAATTCATGTTTCTACAAAATTCAACATCTAAAACTAAAATTCATTTAACGAGCCGGAGAGTCGGAGTGCAGAATGCGCTTCCATTCTCCGGCTTTTTTTGTTTTTCAGAAGGGAGGAAATTATGTTAGTGCATTACAAGAAAAATAAAAAACCAGCTTGTTATGATTCGGATGCCCTCATAACAACAGGGAGGATACCGCCAGACGAGCGCCCCCGCGGCCCGTTTAAAAGCTGCGGCAACTGCCCATATCCCTCGCATGGATTTATCTGCTATAGCTCCGAGGGTGACTGCATGAAAACGGATATGCAGAGGATTCACAATAAAAATAAGCAGAAAAAGGAGGAACGCACATGAGAGATCAGCAAGAATTGCTGAAATTTATAAAAGAACAGTATCCGTCCGGTACCCGCATTCGGTTAACAGAAATGCAAGACCCCTATGCGCCTGTGCCGTCGGGCACAGAGGGAACAATCAATTTTATTGACGATGCAGGCCAGTTCCACATGAAATGGGATAACGGCCGATCCCTCGCTCTCATTCCAGGCGTAGATAAATTTTCGGTTATCCCGCAGCCACTCCAAACGCTAAAGCTGTATATGCCTCTGGCTGTGATGCAGTATGAACGTGATGAATGGGGCTCTTTGGAGGAATACCCCTCGGAGCTTGACCAGAGCACGGTACTTTCCTATCACGATCAAATCCTTGCCGCCATCCTCAAGGAGCGAAGGCCGGAGGAAACGGAGCGTGGACTCATGGAATATTACCATGGAAATGACAGCGTAAGTCAGAAAGTGAAGTCCCTCTTTTTCACAGTGGAACAGGTTGGGAACAAGCTGATGGGTGTAGCTGAATGCCGAGTACAGGGGGATTTGAAGGATGCGGAACTGGAGCAACTCAAGGGTTATGCTTCTGGTCAGGCATCAGATGGTTTCGGTGAGGGCTTTGAGCAGCATCCGATTAAAATAGGTGGCAATGAACTATACGTCAGCCTTTGGTCAGTCTCAAGGGACTGGAGCATAATGACACAGAATGAATTAGAAGCTACGAGCCAGCGGATGGGAGGAATGCAGCTTGGATAAACGATCAAAGAATAGGCTTCCCGAACAGTGCCTGTTCATGAATGCGAATGGCGAAATTATGAGCATTGAGTATGGAAAATCCGGGTTCAGGCGTTCCAAACTCAGCACGGAAAACCGGCAGGCAAATCGAGAAATTGTCAACAGCTACAACGAGAAGCACGGCATTACCGCCGAACAAGTAAAGACAATGCGCAATGGAGCGTTATTCGGGTGGGATGATCTTCACGCCCCCCAGCTCCAACAGAACCCCAGCGTGAAAGGCGGCTGTATTTTTGAAATGGAAATCAGCCACTCCGGTACCTTTGGAGAAAACACTACGGCTGAAGTTTCGCTCCCCGCCACGCCCTATGAGCTGGCGGATGCGATGGATAAAGCCTGCGTGATCGATGTTTATACTTCGGAAATTTTAAGCTGCGAACTGGAATATCTGCCGCAGCTCATAAGCCCCAATGCGAACCTGTATGAGCTGAACCACCTCGCCCACCGCTTGTCTTCCCTGAGTGAATGGGAACTGGACTGCTTCGAGGGAATGGTGATGATGGACACTGTCAAAACCCAATACGCGCCCATTGCGTTGGATCGCCTTATCAACATGACCCACAGCATGGAACACTGCCAGATTGCCCGCGAAGCTCATGACGATCTCTCTCTCGGCAAGTTCTATGCGGAGAATGGCTTTGTGCCGGAACTCGAAACCTTACCTGAAGGCGTTTTCCCTTGGCTGGATTACAGCAAAATCGGCAAGGAGATGCGCGAGGGCGAGGGCTGCGTGTTCACACCCCACGGATATGTGGTGCAGAACGGTGAGATTTCTCAGACCTATCGGAGAGGCGATGCTACCCCTTTAGAAAGGCCGGATTATACCGTGCTTCTCCGAGTGACAAAAGGATTTTTCAATGATCCTGAATACGACAATGATCAGGTCGCATTTCTAAAGCTTCCCGCTGATGATATGGCACTCTCCCAAGCAGTAGAGGCTGTGGGCGCAGCATCCCCGGAAGAATGTGCATTTTCTGCGGCAGACTGCATGGTACCCTGCCTTACTGAAAAAATCGGAGATGCCTTATATGAATCGGACGGTGACAGCTATGGCTTAGTCAACGAATTGGCACAGAAGCTTCAGCAGATGAATGTCCGGGGAAACATTTTGACCTACAAAGCGATGATTGAAACTGTGTCGGGGGATATCAGCTTGGAAGATGCTCTTGACCTTTCCCATCAGACAGAAAACTTTTCTGTTATAAAGGAAGCCTCCACTCCTGCCGATTATGCACGCTTCATGCTCTCAAAATACTGCATTGAGTTTGAAAATGAGCTTTTTGCCAGTACCAACTTACATCGGTATGGTGAAAAACTCATCAAGGAAAAAGGAATATCTCTCACGGAGTATGGCGTTCTATGGTCACTGACCGGGCAGACGGTGGAACAATGTCTCAACCGTCCCAGCCAGAGCCACGGCATGGAAATGAAATAGCAGAATCTTTGTCGACATTCGGTATAGCTTTTTTATAAAAGCTGTGGCATTGTGTTGTGTTTGAAGGAGGTGAGCAGGATGGAGCTATGGAAGGAATCCCTACAAACTGCGCTGGACGACCGCTTTGATGCGGCATTTAAGGAGCTGACGGAATCCAATGCAGATGTCCGAGAAGCTGTGAAAAAGCAAGTGGAGGCATCGATACTGTTAAAGGAGCATCCAAAATATGATGATGAGCTGAAACAGATCGCAGACTCATACTTTGAAGCCATGCAGCTTTTATTAGGCGAATACATTCAGCATATGTACATCCAGGGAGCCAAGGACTGCGTGACAGTTTTAAGAGAACTTGGTGTAATCAAGTAGCACAGGCAATGATGTCTGTGCTTTTTTAGACCCCAACAAAAAACCAAGGCCGTTTCCCCAACAGGAGGCGGCCCTGTTTTTTTGTGCCTTCTTGCCCTGTCTTTCTTTCCGGGGAAACGGACGGAAAGGAGGCAAAGATGCTCAAGGAGCAGCTTGCGGAGTATCTGCACCGATATCACCATGGCGCTGAAAATACCGTCACAAGCAGAATGCTGGAACACGCATTCCACATTTCAGGCAAGGAGCTGCGTGACCTTGTCAATGCCCTGCGCCGTGAGGGTATCCCCATTGCCAGCGATCAAAGCGGCTATTTCTACGCAAAAACCGAAGCTGAAGTACGACTGACCATCCGGCACATGAAAAGCCGCATCAGCGGAATCAGCGCCGCCATCGCAGGGCTCAAGCGTTCCCTCACGGTGTTTGACGATACGCAGATACGTCTGCCGCTGGAGGGAGGTGATGACTCCTGAACAGCTTTATGTCATGGATCGGCGGCAAAAAATCCTTGCGTGAGCTGATCATCACCCTGTTTCCCCTCTACTACGAAAGATACATCGAGGTATTCGGCGGGGGCGGCTGGATACTGTTTCACAAGTTTCCCGGCAATGACTTTGAGGTGTACAACGATTTCAACGGACTGCTTGTCAACCTGTACCGCTGTGTGCGGGAGAAGCCGGAGGAACTCATGGATGCACTACGGTACGTCCTCAACGCCCGTGCGGATTTTGACCTTGTCAAGAAAACCCTGGCCCGCGACAGCCCTGCCTCAGATGTGCAGAAAGCAGCTTGGTTTTACCAGCTCATCCGCTACAGCTACGCATCGGGACTTACAAGCTACGGCAGCCAGCCCCATGACATGTGGTCCAATTTCCCGCTGATTGAGCAGGCCCACAGGCGGCTTGCCAAGGTAGTCATTGAAAACAAGGACTTCGAGAAGCTGATTGGGCAGTATGACCGTCCTGTCAGCTTTTTCTACTGCGACCCGCCGTACTTTGAAACCGAGAACTACTACAAAAACGTGGGCGAGGACGGTTTCACGGAAAAAGACCACATCCGCCTGCGTGACGCACTGTTGCGGATCGAGGGCAAATTCCTGCTGTCCTACAATGACTGCGGATTTATCCGGGATTTGTATGATGCGCCAGGTATCCGAATTGACTCCTACACCCGCATCAACAACATCAAGCAAAGATATGACAATGGGGCACAGTTCTCTGAAATCCTCATTGCCAACTACGATATGCAGGAGCGGCTGAATGATGCCCCAATGCAGATGAATTTATTCGGTGAAGGAGGTTTCATGGAGTGAAAATGGACAAAAACACTTTTTGGCACATTATTGATTCGGTAAACAGCGAGGTAAGCAGCTCCGATCAGAAAGGCATACTTCGCGTGACCCAAGAAAAGCTGCAGGATTACAGTCCGCAGGAAATCGCTGTGTGGGCCAATTTTCTGAGGTATTACAGGGATGTTGCAGACACCAGCGGCGTGTTTGCGGCATCCTGCATCCTCAACGATTATATGTCGGACGACGGCTTTATGGACTTCCGTGCTTGGCTCATTTCCAGAGGCAAGGATGTCTATCTGGCGGCGCTCAAGAACCCCGATACTCTTGCGGGGATCGATATCCCGGAAGATACGAGGTTTGAGCTGTATGGATATGTGGCCTACGATGCCTACAGAGGCATCTGTGAGGATGATGTCTATGGTGAGATGGATGTGAATCCGCTCACCAAGGCGCAAAAAGCTGACATCCGTGCGGAAATCAAATACTATCCGCACGAAGTCGATGACCTCCATACCAGAACTCTCCTGCCAAATTTGTGCGCCAAGCACTTGGAACCGCCGGATGGGGTTCAATTCACCTACCATCAGGAACAGCGGAGTATGAGCCCTATAACCGAGCTGGAAAGACTGAAAAACGCCGCCGCGCTTATTGAAACAATGACACAGGGACGGCAGACCATGAAAAGCTGTATCGGCGGGGCATACATCTCTGCCTCTGATGATACAAATTTTGAAATACTGATGGATATCAGCACGGATGACAGCCCCGATGATTACCGCATCACCTTCAGTTCCCGTTCCAGAATGATGGGCACTGAGATGGACTGCAACCGCCTACAGGAACTCATTACGGAAATAAACCAGGTATACGCCCTGCTGCTGGCCCTGGAGATGCAGGAGTTTCGTCCGAGTATTCCCGAATTTCAGGAGTTTTGCGAGGAACTCAAACAGCAAGAACAAACCGGCCCTGTCATGGGGCAAGCATTTTAAGGAGGAACAGACCATGAAAAATAATCAAAAGAAAACCGAACAGACCCTGCAAATCCCTCTGGCTATCCAGCAGCGTTGCGGGTTTACCGATGCCGAAACCCTTGCGGTAACAGCCGCCGATGGTGTATGCGTCATCCACAAGGGCGAGCTGACGGCGCTGGAGCTTATCTATGTCATCACTGTGCTCAGTGAAATGACAAGCGATATGACGATTCACCTTGCCAAAGCCTGCGGTGTCTGCAACAACTGCGGGGATGAAAAGCCTGTAGCCGGTGCGGAATGCGGCTTCGGCAACAACCCCGCAGAATGGGTAGCAAACTGCTCCCTCTGCCATGATCTGCTGGACGAGAGCCAGAGCATCCACATTCCCGACTATCTGCTGGAGGAAGCGGGCATTCCCACAGATGCCAAACTGGAAGCCTACGCGGATGAGGACAGCGGAGAAATTACGGTGGCGATGGCCGACATCCAGCAGGATATCACCGATGTGCCGCCCTTTATCCTTCCGGTGATGGCTCAAAGCGGCATCTGCCTTGCAGCACTGGATGAACTGATTATGCAGGAAAGCATCATCTATGGCAAATAACCCGTCTTTGCTCTCCAGGACACCGCTTGGGAGGTGAGAATATGCTGGGGATCACCCTGAAAAACGGCCTCATTTCCTACTATGGAAACCCGGCCGGTTATACAGAAAAAGAAAAAGCGGTGGTGGACAGCATCTTCCGAAACGATGAACTGTCCACTTGGCTTAAAAGCCGCTCCCTAACGCCCCAGTGGACGGATGGCGTGATGGAGCGGCTCCTCGCCGGGGAACGGCTGGGTGGCGAAACTGCCGCTCCACTGAAAAATGTCCGCATCTGGCAGCTCAAACCCGATGTGGATGTATGCATGAAGTTTATACCCTATGAAGAAATGGTGCGGCAGTTCGGAGCGCCGTCTCCTGAGGCTTACCGCATCGCCTATGACGGACAGCTTGATACCAACGACCCTGAAGCTATCTATGCAAGGTGCAATGTGAATCACCCGTCCGGATATAACGGGCATTCCCTTTCCATGTCGGATGTGGTGGAGCTTTACGACACACAGGGTAGCGAGTACCACTACTGCGACCGCTTCGGATTCCAGAAAATCAGCTTCGAGTCCCCGGAGCAGACCCAAACCATGGGCATGAGTATGTAGGCAGCCTTGGGCTGTCTTTTCTTATGCCCCATCATATAGAACGGAGGAAAACAATATGGTTCATTTTATCCAAAAGGCGAAGGCCGCAGTTTCACACAAGATCACGGCGGTTAAGGATACCGCCGCCAGCCTCGCATTCCGTGGCAGACACATCCTCTCAGGCAATGCTGGAGAGGGCTACATTGACACGGCCATCAAAATCCTGCTGGCTGTTGTTCTTGGCGCCCTTCTCCTTGCGGGGCTCTATGCCCTGTTTGGGGAAACTGTGCTGCCGACCCTGGTCCAGCGCATCAAAGAGATGTTCAACTACGCCGGTTAAAGATGCCGGAAATTTTGAGAAGGAGGAAAAACCATGCCTAAGAATACAACACCGGCCGTTCCCAAGTACGATGTGAAAATCCACTCCATCCGCCCGGAGGGAAGCTGCAAGGCCACCGCCTCGGTCAACGTCTACGGCGATTTTGCCGTGCGGGGCATAAAGATCATGGAGGGCTCCAAGGGGCTGTTCGTTTCCATGCCCAGCTATAAGGCCGGAAACGAATACAAAGATATCTGCTTCCCTTGTACGAAGGAGGCCAAAGCGGAATTTGACAAGGCGGTCATCGGAGCCTACCAGCAGGCGCTCACCCAGGGGCAGGCCGCCGCACAGAAACAGGAATCTCCCGAACCCCAGCAGGAGCAAAACCAGCCTGCTATGGGCGGGATGTAGGAGGTAACCTATGAATGAGAAGATGAAAAAACCTCTCGGCATCCTCCTCGTAATTTGCCTCGTGGGTTTCCTGTTTGCAGGCAGCGCCTATGCGGTAAACCGATATTTTGAGGATGCCAAAGGTCATTGGGCGGAGGAAGCCATTCAAATCCTTACGGATAAGGGTGTCATCAGCGGCTATCCCGATGGTCTGGTACACCCCGATGCAATCATTACCAGAGGTGAGTTTGCAGCCCTGATTGCCAGGACAATGGAGCTGCCGGAGCCAAGTAAAAGTGAAGTCACCATTCACTTTACCGACATTGCCGGTCACTCGTCAGAGCATCATGTGGAGGCTCTCATCATTGCGGGAGTCATCCAAAAGGACGATTACGGCACGAAGTTCCTGCCGGACGAACCCATCACCCGCATGGAGATGATCCGTATGCTGGTGAGGGCCATCGGCAAAGGCGACCATGACGCATCCTGTTCCTGCGTTACCGGCTTTTCAGATGACGGAGGGCTCCGTGATAAGGATAAAGCCTGTATCTGCTCCGGTAAAAAGTACGGCATTGTGGATGGCTACCCGGACGGTACGGTAAAGCCGGACGGCAAAGCCACCCGCGCAGAAGCCTTTGAAATGCTGGTGGATGCGGATAAGGCAAAGGAGCAAATCAAGAAAGAAGAACCACCCAAGCCGCCTGTACCCACCAAACCGGAGGATAAGCCATCCGGTTCCGGCGACTCTGGCGGCGGTGGCTCTTCCTATGTCCCCGCACCGCAGTTTAGTTTTACGCTGCCCAAAACCGCTTACACTGCCGATGAAATTGAGATCAAGCCGGAAAGCCGCTATGTGAGCGGTGTGACATGGTCAGCTCTCAGAAACGGACTTCCAGCCGAGCTTTCCGATCTGGCAGACGGTGCGCTGACCGCAAACGGCGGCAAGGTGAAATTCACGCAGACAGGCAGCATCACCCTCGTTGCCACAGCAAAAAACAGCCGTGGCACCATGGTAACCCATGAGCAGACAATCGGCATTTACCCGGTGGTGACGGCTGACTTCACGCTGCCGGAATCTGCCCACACCGACACAGCCGTGGCGGTGGAGCTTTCCACTGAAAACCTTGGCATCAATTCGGTGATGTGGTTCCTTCAAAAAGACGGGGCTGCCACTGATATAGACAAAGCCCTCACCGGAGAGCTGGATTTCACCGGCGGTACGGTGCTGTTCAAGGAAAAAGGCAGCTATACGCTGACGGCTTCCATCACAGACGAGCTGGGCAAAGCCATCACTGCCGAAAGCAGTATCACCGTCTATCCTGTGGCGGAGGTAACACTCACCCTGCCAGCAGTTTCCCATACCGATAAAACCATCACCCTACAGACAGAAACAAAAGAAACGGACGGTCTCACGCTGGCCTACACCCTGACCCGAAATGGCGAACCCGCCGAAATCGGCACATGGATTGAAGGAAACCCCTCCAATGGCAGCATTCGTTTCAAGGGAAAAGGCGTGTATGCACTGACTGCTTCTCTCACTGACGCAACCGGCAGAGTGTTTGCCGGTACCGCGGGCATCACCGTCTATCCGGTAGGCTCCGCGGGATTTTATCTGCCCGAAATCTTCCACACCGACAAAACCGTGATAGTAGAAGCGGTGTTCGGGGAGATCGGAAGCCATACCGCCAGATGGTCGCTGCTGCGTGACGGCAAAGAGGTGACCCTCACCGATGCGGCAGAGGGTACGCTGGGCAATAGCGGCGGAGAGCTGAAGTTCCACTCCAAGGGCAGCTATGTCCTGAAAGCGGAGTTTACCGATGATGGCGGCAGAAGCTACCGCTATGAGCAGAGTTTCAAGGTATATCCTGTGCCTGCTGTAAGCTACAGCCTGCCAAAGCACGCCCATACCGACACCGATGTGGTGGTCCAAACTGAAACTGCCGATCTGGACGGTCTCACCATCCAATGGCTGGTGGATAACACCTATGGTTTTCAGGATTGGCCGACCTATGTCAGTGGCAGCCTCACAAACGATGGCGGCACCATCCGATTTAAGAGAGCCGGTATCTATGAGTTGGTGGCGAGAATCACCGATGAAACAGGCCGGGTATTTTTGTACGAAAGCAAGGACAGATGCGAGGTGCTTCCCGTGCTGACCATCGGCTTTGAACTTCCCGCCTTTGCCTACACCGATACCGCCATTGATCTCAGAACCCACGGCAACAATAATGTTTTGCCTGTGGAGTGGTCCGCCAGTAAGGACGACAAGAGCATTCCGCTCTCCGAGGCGTTTGGCGGAAACCTCACCCCCCAGGGCGGCAAAATCACTTTCCGAAGCGATGGCGAATATATCCTCACCGCAGCCATGACCGATTACCTCAACCGCAGCTACTCCCATAGTGAAAGCATCCGCATCCTGCCGGTGGTTCAATACGCATTCACCATGCCGCAGACTGTTCACTACGGTGTGGAGTTTGATGTTGCCGCAAAAGATGTTCAGCATATCGGCAGCTATGCCGTGACCTGGACGCTTCAAAAGGATGGCAATACCACACCGTATCAGGGCACCCTGGGCAATGACGGCGGCAGAATCGCCATCCGCGACACCGGAGAATTTACCCTGACTGCTTCCGTTATTGACAGCGCAGGGCGTATAACCTCCCATTCGGAGAGCATCACGGTAACCAACACTGCGCCGAATGCCCCTGTGGTAACGGCGGTTCCCACCCGTACAGCAAAGGACGGCAAGTTCCTTGTAAACATCACCGCCAGTGCTGACGATCCCGATGGGGATGCGGTGACCTTGGAATATGAGGACACCACGGCTGACAGCTATTATGCACCGGGCAGCCACACCATCCGCGTCAGGGCAAAGGATATCGCCGGGGCTTATTCACCGTGGACCGAGAAAGCCTTCACCGTGACCAATGCCGCCCCCACCGTTACCCTGACAGCCGAACCGACCCGCACGGTCAAGAACGGCAAATTCCTTGTCAACATCAGCGCCCAGGCGTCCGATGCGGACGGCGACGCAACCACGCTGGAATGGGAAAACAAGGCGTCAGACAACTACTATGCCCCAGGCGCCCATACCGTCCGTGTCCGTGCAAAAGACATTGCCGGAGCTTATTCCCCTTGGGCAGAAAAAACCTTTACCATCACCAGCTCCGCACCGACTGTAACCCTGACCGCAACCCCCACCCGAACAGCGAATAACGGTAAATTCCTTGTCAATATCAGCGCCGCAGCATCCGATGCAGACGGCGACGCAACCACGCTGGAATGGGAAAACAAGGCGTCAGACAACTACTACGCCGTTGGTACCCACACCATCCGTGTCCGTGCCAAGGATGCAACAGGGCTGTATTCGGAGTGGGTATCGAGGACATTTACAATCACAAACTCAGCGCCGACTGCGCCGGTCATCACCAGGACGCCAAGCGGCAACAGTGTACCGCCGGGAACAGCGGTCACCATCAAGGCAACCAGCTCCGACCCCGATGGCGATCCTGTCACCCTCGTTTGGGAGGGCAGAAATGCCGAAACGCAGACCTACCCGCTGGGCAGGAATGTGGTGCGTGTCAAAGCAGTGGATTCCGCAGGAGCTGAATCTCCCTGGTCTGCCATCGTTTTCTTTGTGGCTGACTCAAACGGCAGCGGCGGCATGACTCTCACCGGCCCCGATTCAGTGATTCTGGAAAACGGCCTTGAGGGTGCCACCATCACGGAGTATACCTTCACCGTTCCGCCTGTCAGCGGTCACAGCGGCTCTGACTTTGGCAGAGTGCGCGGATATAACAAGCTGACCGGCCAGTGGGATCAGCTTGACTATGGTACGACCTCAAACGGCATCACCTTCACCCGCACCCTTGGCGCAGGCGTGTATACCAAACTGGAGTTTTACTACTATACGAATCATGATTGTATGTACAACAAATCCAACATCACCTACTCGGTGACCTACCACTTTGAATAGGAGGGAAATCCATGAAATTTCTGTTTTGCAAGCTGAAGAAAAAGACCGTCACAGCAGTTTCCAAAATCCGCTATATCCTTTCCGATATCAGCGGGGAGGGCTACATTGACACAGCCATCAAAATCCTGCTGGCGGTTGTCCTTGGCGCCCTGCTCCTTGCGGGGCTTTATGCCCTGTTCGGAGAAACGGTGCTGCCGACCCTGACTCAGCGGATCAAGGAAATGTTCAACTATGGAGGCTAATGGCATCGCACAGGCGGTGCTTTTTTCTTTCCTGCTTATGGCGGCTTCTGTGTGGGATCTCCGCAAACGGATCATCCCGGACAGCATCTGCCTCCTGATTGCACTGACGGGGCTGATTGATTTCAGCCCCGTCAAGTTTTTGGGAATCCTTGCGGCGCTTCCGCTTTTGATTGCTGCCCTATGCAAGCCGGACGGCATCGGAGGCGGGGACATCAAGCTCACTGCTGCCGCAGGCATTGTTTTGGGATTTTGGGGATGCACGGCAGGGCTGATACTCGGCCTGACTGCATCCCTCTTTTTTTATCTCTTGAATCAGACCATCAGAAGGCTCCGAAAACTGGAGCCGCAGAGAGCGGCACAGGCATCCCTGCCCATGGCGCCGTTTTTATCCCTCGGCTTTCTTGTCGTAACCATTCTAAATATTGGAGGAAACATCCTATGAAAAGAATCCATATCAACAGAAAAAAGACCATTCTCATTGCCGGTATCGCCGTTTCGCTGGCGGCGGCAGCCTTTATTCCCATGGCGGTCAGGGCGCACAGCCGCAGGAAACACACTTCCGTTTAAGCAACACCAAATGAAATCAAGGAGGAAAACTCATGAGCTTTTTCAAAAACCGCACGGTTGTCGGTGCAATCTGCATCCTTTTGTCCCTGCTTATCTGCTTCGGCGTAACGCCGCTGTTCAATAAATCCGTCAGCCAAAAAACCGAGATTGTCCGTGTGACCAAGGAAATCAAGGCAGGCGATGAAATCACCAAAGATATGGTCCAGACCGTGGAGGTGGGCGGTTTCGGACTGCCCGAAAATGTCATTCGCCAAAGCGAAACGGTCATCGGCAAATACGCCAAAGCCGACCTCTCCATCGGTGACTATATCTTAAATACCAAGCTGTCCGACACCCCGGCTGCGGAAAATGCCTACCTTTACAATCTGGACGGTACCAAGCAGGCCATGTCGGTGACCATCAAGAGCTTTGCAAACGGTCTTTCCGGCAAGCTCCAGAGCGGCGACATCGTGTCGGTCATTGCCGCCGACTATAAGAAGCAAGGAATGACTGTCATCCCTGCCGAGCTGAAATATGTGGAGGTCATCAGCGTGACTGCCTCCTCCGGCTATGACGCCAACACCGGCGAGGCCAAATCCGAGAAGGACGAGCGTGAGCTGCCCTCCACGGTGACCCTGCTGGTTTCTCCCGAACAGAGCAAGGTATTGGCGGAGCTGGAGGCTGACGGCAAGCTCCACCTGTCCCTCGTTTATCGCGGCACTCCTGCCAATACCTCCAAATTTATAGAGGCACAGGATAAGGTAATCGCCGCCCTGTACTCCACAGAGCAGATGCAGGATAGCTCTTCTGAACCGAAGTCCCAGGGATCGGAGGAAAACACCGTATCCGAAGCACCCGCAGAAAGCGGGGTGCAGTGATGCTGAACTTTAAGAAAAAGGGCATCTTCACCCGCCAGCCTGCGAGAGAGGATGCCCAGCCGGATCAGGAGCCGCAGGGCGGCATTCTTGCCGTTTGGGGCTCCCCCGGCAGCGGCAAGACGGTTACAGCCGTAAAGATTGCGAAGCACCTTGCCGACCGGAAGAAAAACGTGGTGCTTTTGCTCTGTGATGCGACCGCACCCATGCTGCCCTGCATCTTTCCACCCTCCGAGCTGGAGTGTGAGCATTCGCTGGGCAGTATTCTTGCCGCCACCCATGTGACGGAAGCTCTCATCAAACACAATCTGGTAACGCTGAAAAAGAACAGCTACCTCACCATCCTCGGCATGAAAAAGGGCGAGAACGAATACACCTACCCGCCCTATGAGCAGATACAGGCGCAAGAGCTGTTGGATGGGCTTCGTGAAATCGCCCCATTCGCAGTGGTGGACTGCGGCAGCTATATCGCAAACGACATCCTCTCCGCTGTGGCGCTCATGGAGGCCGACAGCGTCCTGCGCCTCGCCAATGCCGACCTCAAATCGGTAAGCTATCTCTCCAGTCAGCTCCCACTGCTTCGGGATTCCAAGTGGGATACGGATAAGCAATACAAGGTTGCCAGCAATATAAAACCCCAGCAGGCCGGGGAACAGATTGGACAGGCGCTGGGCTCGGTGGCATTTACCCTGACCCATTCTCAGGAGCTGGAGGAACAGTATCTCGCAGGGAATCTGCTTGCGGATTTATCCCTGAAGGACAGCCGCCTGTTCCGCAGGGAAATCGAAAAAATCGCAAAGGAGGTGTTCGGATGTTAGGCAAAAAGAGAAATACCCCGGCATTTGAGGGGCAGAAAAATAAGCTGCAGGCAGAACAGAAGCAGAAAAAAACGGCACAGAACCACTCTTCCATCCCCCCAACAGCGGCTCCCGCTTTAAACAACATCAGAGAGCAAGAGTCCGCAACGGGCCGCCCAGTGGATCTTGCAGGCGCAAACCGCGCCCATACGCTGTTCTTCACTCCTGAAGCCGAGGGCAAGGATTTCTCATCGGTCCTTGCCGATGTGCAGGAGTACATCTCCGAGCATTACAGCACCCTCATCACCGCAGGCGGCGAGGATGCCAAGGCACAGCTCAAACGCTACATCACCAAATACGTCCAGGACCATCGTGTCTCAGTAAACGACATGAGCGGCGGAAAACTGGCAGAGGCACTCTACACCGAAATGGCGGAGTTCGGATTTTTGACGAAATACATCTTCGGCACAGGTATCGAGGAAATCGACATCAACTCGTGGCGGGATATTGAAGTACAGTATTCTGACGGCCGCACGGTCAAGCTGGAGGAACGCTTTGAAAGCCCCCAACACGCCGTCAATGTGATTCGCAGGATGCTCCACATCAGTGGCATGGTTTTAGACAACGCCAGCCCCATTGTACTTGGGCATCTTTCCAAAAACATCCGAATCGCCGTGCTGAAAAGCCCCATCGTGGACGAGGATGTGGGTGTGGCGGCCTCCATCCGTATTGTAAACCCGCAGAGTATGAAGAAAGAGGACTTTGTCAGGAGCGGCACTGCGACAGACCCCATGCTGGACTTTTTATCCCTCTGCATCCGCTACGGCATATCGGTCTGCGTGGCAGGAGCCACCAGCTCCGGCAAAACCACCGTGGCAGGCTGGGTACTGACTACTGTGCCGGACAACAAAAGAATCTATACCATTGAAAACGGCTCCCGTGAGCTGGCACTGGTGCGGGAAAAGGACGGCAAGGTGGTCAATTCGGTCATCCATACCCTGACACGGGACAGCGACAATGACCGCCAGCGCATCGATCAGACCAACCTCTTGGACTATGCGCTCCGCTTTAATCCGGACATCATCGTGGTGGGCGAGATGCGCGGTGCGGAAGCCAATGCCGCCCAGGAAGCCGCCCGAACTGGCGTGGCGGTGCTGACCACCATCCACTCAAACTCATGTGAAGCCACCTATCGAAGAATGGTGTCCCTGTGCAAACGTGCGGTGGATATGTCAGACCAGACCCTCATGGACTATGTCACCGAAGCCTATCCCATTGTGGTGTTCTGCAAGCAGCTCGAAAACAAGCAGCGCCGCATGATGGAAATTCAGGAATGCGAGATCCTCCCGGACGGCACAAGGCGCTACCGCCCGCTGTTCCAGTATGTCATTACCGAAAACCGCATGGAGGATGGCAAATTCATCATTGAGGGGCATCATGAGCAGATCAACACCATCTCGGACAGCCTCGCCAAACGGCTGCTGGAAAACGGCATGCCCCAGGCGGTTATTGAGAGCCTGCGGGGAAAGGAGGCGCAAAGCGCATGACAACGGTACTTTTGATTGCCTGTATCGGAATGATAGCAGGCTTTTTTATTTTGCTTGGCATCACACCCATGGAGTTCACGGCTGCGGTATTCGAAAAGCTCACCGACAGGCCCAAGTCCCTTCGGGACGAGGTGGGCGAGTTCACCCGCAGGAAAAAGCTGTCCTATCTGCGCCGTGAAATTGCCGAGGTGCAGTCCATCCTCAAGGTAACCGGCAGATCGGCACGCTTTCCCATACTCTGCGCCCTGTCCCTGTTATTCTTTGCCGTGGGGGCCTCCATCGCCGTCATGCTCTCGAACTTTTTCCTTGTTCCTGTTATGGCGGCAGGCTGTATGTTCCTGCCCTTCTGGTGGGTAAAGCTCACGGCCAGCCACTTCAAGAGGGATATTGCGGCGGAGCTGGAAACGGCACTCAGCATCATCACCACGGCCTACCTCAGAAACGAGGACATTTTAACGGCGGTGGAGGAAAACATCGCATACCTGAACCCGCCTGTGCTGTCGGTGTTCAAGGGATTTGTGTCCCGTGTCAGGCTGGTTGACCCCGATGTGACGGCAGCACTCCATGACCTGAAAGACCGGATTGACAACGCTGTATATGCCGAGTGGTGCGATGCCCTCATCGCTTGCCAGCATGACCGCAGCCTCAAGACTACCCTGACCCCCATCGTCAGCAAGCTCAGTGATATGCGGGTGGTCAACGGCGAGCTTGATAACATGGTCTTTGAGCCGAGAAAGGAATTCATCATCATGCAGATTTTGGTGGTAGGCAATATCCCGCTTATGTATTTTTTGAATCAGGACTGGTACCATACGCTGATGCACACACCCCTGGGGCAGATTGTCCTGACCATCTGCGCCGCCGTGATTTTCGTCTCCACGGCGTTTGTCATCAAGCTCACCCAGCCCATTGAATATCGAAGATAGGAGGACGCCCATGACAATCTATCTCTTTTTATTTGGAGTCCTCCTGTCGGCAGGGCTCTTTTTCATTTCCGCCGATCTGCTGCGGCTGCCCACACTCGCCACTCAAAAGGCGATGCTGTCGGCAGGAAAGCAGGCCAAAGCAAAACCCAAGACCACCGATGCGCTGCTGCGAAATGCTGCCGTCCGGCTCTCCCGCTACATCCATATGGATGAGTATAAGAAAAGCAGGATGGCAAATGTGCTGTCGGCCGCAGGGCTTTCCGACTCGCCGGAGCTGTTCACGGCAATGGCAATCGTCAAGGCGATGAGTATTGCGCTTTGCATCATTCCCTGCCTGATCGTCCTGCCATTGCTGGCGCCCATTGTGCTGTTCACCGCCATACTGGTTTATTTCAAGGAAATCCGCAAGGCGGATGAGGCTCTGGCAGCCAAGCGAGGCAAAATCGAACAGGAGCTGCCCCGTTTCGTTGCAACCATCACCCAGGAGCTGAAAGCCAGCCGGGATGTGCTGTCCATGCTGGAGAATTTCAAGAGAAATGCGGGCGAGGACTTCGCCGCAGAGCTTGATATCCTCACGGCGGATATGCGTTCCTCCAGCTACGAAGCGGCATTGACCCGCTTTGAGGCGAGGTTCAATTCGCCTATGCTCTCGGATATCACGCGAGGGCTGATCGGCGTACTGCGCGGGGATGACGGTGGGATGTATTTTCAGATGCTGGCACACGACATGAAGCAACTGGAGCTCCAACGCCTCAAGGCGCAGGCTATGAAGATACCACCCAAAATCCGCGTGTTCTCCTTTGCCATGCTCATGTGCTTTCTTATGACCTACATGGCGATTATTGTCTATGAAATCATCACATCCCTCGGCGGGATGTTCTAAGGAGGTGCCAAATGCAGCGAGAACAGATAATAGATGCGTTGCGGGAAAAGCTCGACCGCAACTGGAACGATTACGTGGGTGAGCTGGACGGACTTTCAAAAGGCGTTCTCATTGGAAAAAGCGATGAGATCACAGCCGCCCGCTTTGTATATAACGAGCTGTACGGCGGCGGGTATCCAGAGGATTACATGGAATACCTCCTGCGTTTTGAAAATCCCCTGGAGGTTGCAAGGGATCAGTGGATATCAGAGCAATCGGTCGATTTCAGCGAGGAACTGAATCATGCACTCTGGAGTCTGATGGACAAGGGCGATGCGGAACAGAATTATGCCCTTGACCCGGAATATACGCCGGTCCCAGCAACGGATAAAAAAATCACCGTGCGGGAATTCATTGAGCGCCATCCCTGTGCAAATCTCGACATGATGACTCCCGGAGGCTTTGTGTACCTGACACCGGAAGCTGCCCAGCTTCTGCTGTCCGGACAGAGCATAAAAGGGCATCCCGGTGATCCTGAATATGCCATGGAAATCACCGCAGAAGAACTGCTGGACCAGGAAGTCCGTAGTGCCAGTTTCAGTAAGGGTACCTGGCGTATGTTAAGCGATTACATTCGGGAGCCGGAACAGGAGCAGCCTCCTTTTGAGCAGGGGGTGACCATGTGCTGAAAATCCTGAAAAACAAGCGCGGAGAGGGATATATTGATGTGGCGGTGCTGGTGCTGTGCGCTATGCTGGTCATTGCCCTTGCTGTGAAGGTGTTCCCCGTCTATATCCAAAAGCAGCAGATCGACACCTTTGCCGTAGAGCTCATGCGGGAAGCGGAAATTGCCGGACAGGTCGGCAGCGAAACCAGCCGCCGGGAGCAGTTTCTGAGGGAAAAGACTGGACTAATCCCCACCGTGACATGGTCCAAAACCGGCAGAATTCAGCTCAATGAGGAAGTTTCGGTGACGGTCACCTACCAAACCGACATCGGACTGTTTGGCGGATTCGGCTCCTTCCCGATTACACTCAGGTCTGATGCCGCGGGAAAATCAGAAGTCTATTGGAAGTAGGTGATGAGATGGAAAAAATCAAGCGTATCCTCAAGAACAAAAGCGGCTCAGGCTTTCCCCTCATCATCGCCGTCACCCTGTCGCTGGTGATTGTCTTCACCGGCATTTCGGAATATTTCCGGCTTATGATCGTGGCGCAGGGTGTGCGGGATGCGGTGCAGACCGCCGTTATTTCCACCGTCAATGACAATTATGACGATGTGTACCACGGCGTGCGGGAGGGTTATTCGGGAGCCTACCAGCCCATTGCCGAGGATTTTGAGGAAAGCATTGATTACGGCGATATCTATGACAGGCTGGATGGTGTACTCGGTCTTTCCTACAGCGGCGGCTATCATGAAAAACGCACTCCGGACGGCAAGCTGGAATTTAAGGTGTGGAATCTGGAGGTGGATATCCGAAACGCTCCCTTTGCATCGGGCGACCAAGCCTCCTCCCGCTTTGAAGCTGACAGTACCATCATGCTGGAGGTTCCCGTGTCTTTTGGCGGAAAACTGCTGCCCCCCATGACAATCAAAGTCAAGACCAGCGCCGGATACACACCGAGGTTTTAACCCTGTGGAGAAGTTTTCTTGGAATAATGATAGACTTTTTGAAAAGTTCGTGGTAGGGTGTGACTTAACAGGAACCTATCAAAATTTAACAAATAGGAGGACACTCTTATGAAAAATATGAATGCCAAAACGAAGAAATGGCTGGCCGTAACCGGATGCCTCGCCCTCTGTGCGGTGCTTGTGGTACTGATCGGACAGCAATTCATAACCCCAAAGCCGGTGGATACCCCGCCCTCGCCCCAAAGCTCCGAGGTGAGCAATGTGACGGTGGACCCCAGGATGCCGGATAGCACAGAGAAAGAAAAAGAGAGCACCGTAGCCCCGCCTGATACCACCCAACCGACAAACATCGACAACGGTGCAGTTTCCAGCGGCACGGAACAGACCATCCAAAGCAATGCAACCAAGCCGGAACATACTGAGGAACAGCTCAAAGACCCCACGCAGAAACCTGACGGCGAAAAGGTCACGGAGCCTCCCAAGCCCGTCGACCATGATAAGGTGGAAAAGCCCAAGAATACCCCCAAAAATGACAATCAGCCGCAGGGCGGCGAAACCAAGGACGGCAAGATTTATGTGCCGGGTTTCGGGTGGATTGACGATAACGGCGGTGGCGGTCAAGGCACAACTGTAGACGGTGACGGCGATATCAATAAACAAGTCGGCAATATGGGGGAATAACAGAATACTTTCACAAGGCACGGTTGAAACAGACCGTGCCTTTACTTTTGCAAAAAGGAGGCCGCAATGAAGAAATTATTCAAGAGCATAGCCAGTCTTATGCTGGTGCTTTGCCTATTCTGCCCCCTAACCGCATTTGCTGATACCGGCGGCAGCGGAAATATCGATGGCGGCGGTGGAGACATGGGCAGTGGAACCAGCACCAACACATGGAGCGGCGGTAACGAAGGTGTGCGTATTACTGTGGTTCGGGCAAGTGATCACACAACGGTCACCACGCCGGTAGATTTTACAAATAAGAAACCGGACAATATTCGTGTTCATTTTGGAAAGGTAAGCAAACTGTTCTATAGCTCCGGTCAGCAATTAAGCCCTACCACAAGTGTGTACCATTATATCAATCCAGCTCAAACCATACCCCGCATTATCAGTACCAACGGAAGTAACAATATTGCCGCCATCAAGAAGTATTTCTGCTCGGAATATGTCATCAAACGCATTGCAGATGTAACAGGCATGAATTACGATGTTCTCATCGGCGGTGAGTATAAAATCCTCTTGGAGCCCATTGCCTACTACAAATTTGAGGGAGTTATGATTGCCACCACCGCTACCGAAGCCGCCCTATATGATGAACAGGTTAGCGGTCTGCTCCGCAGAAGAATGGTGTCTCTTACCCACAAGAATCTGCCCCTCGCCATGTTTTTGGAGGTAGGCGACCTCGGCTATCCCGCATGGGGAGGCAGCAAAAGCAGCGCCGCATCCAATGCGGATATCAAGTCCAGCCTTGGACTTGGCATTGTCCGTTTTACGGAGAAACCGGAGGAACCTCAGATTGACGCCTACGATTATGAGTACCGGGTAAACACCAATGTCATCACGGCGGTGAGGATCAGCGGAGGTCAGTCCGATCCCGACAGGCCCACCCGCGTCAGCTTTAATATCGGTGGGCAAACCTACAGTGTGGGCAATGTCTACTACCCCGAAGGCGATAGCCAGCTTGCGTGGGTAAAATGGAAGACCCCCGATACTGAGCAGAACATGACAATTCAGGTGACGGTATCCGGTTCCGGCAGTACGGCGAAAACGACCCTCAACGTCAAAATCCTTGACCTTGATAAGAACCCTCCGCCCAATCCCGTAGCCGATGACCGCAACGATAGCTTCCGTGCCTCTGCAGTACCAAACAGAGCTGCAAAAAGCTCGGCAAGCTGGAGTGTCTGGCGACCGTGGTGGCAGGAATATTGGGTGTGGCACAGTGATTATGACGATGAAGGAAATGATAACGGATATTGGTGCGATCACGGATGGTGGGAGTTTGACCTGGACCGTTACAGTGCCAGCCTGACCGCCGCCATGAGCATCAAATGCGACAGCATGAATCCGACTGCCAGCGGAAGAACGATGAAATCGGGATATGGCATCAACCAGACCGTCACCGGAAGTATCAGCTCCAACCAAAGCTCGGCGGTTACCCAGCCGCAGAATGCGGTCAGCTATTTTCCCGAATTTGCCTATGAAACCTATTGGCGGCTCTTGGAGCGCATGGGATCGGGGCGGTTTGAGCTTCAGCAAAACCCTTACTCCACCTACAAAAACCGCACCCATTTCAGCCCGATCTGGATGCCGGACGGAGCATATACCGTTAACACATGGCTCATTGATGGGTGGACTCCGGATGGAATGCTGTCGGCCAACCTTACAGACAGCCTGACCATAAGGGGCAACTTGTGGCAGGACTGGCACGTCGCTCCTAAGAAGCCATAACAGGGAGGATACAATGGCATATGAACGAATTGAGGCACCAAAAGGCAGCCTGTACCACTACACGCAAAAGGACCGGCTGGATGCAATATTGCAGGATGGGCGCATCCGGCGATTTGGAGATCGTGAGTGCTGGTTCTGCATTTCTCTCGCAGACACCCTGAGGCTTATGGAAATGACCGTCATGAAGGAAGGACATCCCTACGTTGATACACGGGGATTTTTACAGAGATACCCCGCTTTTGTACCAGAGGATTACATCATCCTAAAGCTGGAGCAACGGTATCAAAATGGGGAATGGGTGAGATGGAATCAGGAGATGCCACCCGGCTGTCCTCCTGAAATACTTGCGGAGGCTGAAGAATTCAGTTTATTGAAGAAAGGCTTCCGCGGTGACCTGAAATTTTATCAGAACCTCCAGGGAATCGAAGTGTCCTCGCTCCTGGAGGAACAGGCTCAGGGCATGGATATGACAATGAAACTATAAATACAGAAAAAGAACAAGGTTGCAGGAGCAATTCTGCGGCCTTTTCTTAACTTTTAGAAAGGTGGTTTTTATGAAAAGGTATAAGAAAATTGCTCTTATGCTTATCCTCGTCCTCATGGCAACCATGTTATTTAGCACAACTGCATTTGCGGCAAATGGCGATGTTGCGGGAGCTATTGAGGGCACATGGAACGATGCCTCCGGGCAGATTAAGACGGTGGTCAACAAGGTGGTATTTCCCGCAATTGACCTCATTCTGGCGGTGTTTTTCTTTGCAAAATTAGGGATGGCATACTTCGACTATCGCAAGCATGGCCAGTTTGAGTGGGCGGCTCCGGCGATTTTGTTCGCCTGTTTGGTGTTCACCCTTACGGCCCCGACTTACATCTGGGCTATTTTGGGGATGTGATGAAAAGAACAATCCGAATCCCTTAGTCAGGGTTCGGATTGCTCTACAAATTGGAGCTTGTTAAACTAATCTCATATATAAAATCGGGTAAGGATTTCCTTGCTCGTCTATGTCAGTTCTCTTATAAACCTGAAATCCCATGTGTTCATAAAAGCCTTTTGCTTGTGGATTTTGTTCATTAACTCCTAATTCATTTATAAAATAGTTTTCAATACCATATTGCAAAAGCTGTTTTCCTAATCCTATTCCTCTATATTGATGGGAAATAAAAAGCATTTCCAATTTTCTTTCTTCAATTCCCATAAATGCAACAGGCTTATTTTCACCATTAACTGCAACAATCAAATGAGCTATTGAGTTCAAAGCTTGTGGAATATACTTCGCAATATTTTTAATCTCCGAATCAGATAAAAACAAATGTGTTTCTCTAACCGATTTATCCCAAACCTCAAGTAATTGCTCTGTTAGTATTGGGTTTATTTCGTTAACTTCAATCAGTTTCATATTTAAAAGTTCCTTTCAAATTCCTGTTTGTCGTTATCATACCATATGCATTATGGTTCTTCCAGCATCCTTTTGCAAGGATACTCTGGACGATTTTGGGGATGTAGTAAGGTGTTCCGATCATTCATGATGGTGTTTACATCAGAAAAGTAAGGAGAGCAGCTCGTGCCACTCTCCTTACTTTACAAAATGATTCCGCTATTCTTTTTCGCCCTCAGGCCCGGATTCTTTTCTAATCTGCAATACGATGCCATCATCTCCAGAGATAAAAAACTCCTCCGTTTTTTGCTGTGCGCGCTGAAGCAGCGATATCGCGTCCGTCACATCATTGAACAGCGAATCGTACATTTTTTTGTAGTCTGCCATGCAATTGACCTCCTAAGATTATTTCGGCGGCCACCGTTGTGTGGTATTGAAACTCTGAAAGAGCTGATTGTCAAGTTGTTTTTGAGCTTTACTCAAATAAAAATCATTGCTCGAAATTTATTAACCGAGATGAATGAACACACCGTGTGCCTTGCTACGGTGTGATTTTTTATGTCTCGAAGGAGGTGAACTTTCAAATGTTTATATGGGACTTTGTCCTTGGAACCGTGATGGATCAAATCATCGAATGGCTCTACGGACAAGTGGTCGGCTTTCTTGCTGACTTTTTTGCACAAATGGGGAATATGGGTGTGGAGCTGTTCTCTATGGAATGGGTACAGTCCATCATCCTGTTTTTCTCTTATCTGGCTTGGGCGCTGTACGGGACCGGGCTTGTGGTGTCGGTGTTTGAAACCGGCATCGAGTACCAGCACGGCCGGGGCAGCATAAAAGACGCCGCCTTAAACGCCATCAAAGGCTTTATGGCGGTGTCCCTTTTTACCATCTTACCGGTGGAGCTGTTCAAGCTCTCGGTCAATCTCCAGAGCAGCCTCACGGCAGGAATCACCGACTACGGAAGCAGCTTCGGTGACCTTGCGGGGAACATCATAGCAGAGCTTGGCAGCTCGTCAGACCTGGGCGGTGCTATGGGCTCCGGTATCTTTGGAGGGCTGTCGGGCATCACAAACCCTATCATGATGCTTTTCCTGATTATCATGATGGGATACTCGGTCATTAAAGTGTTTTTTGCCAATTTAAAACGTGGGGGCATTTTGCTGATCCAGATTGCCGTAGGCAGCCTGTATATGTTTTCCGTTCCCCGCGGTTACATTGACGGATTTACACAGTGGTGCAAGCAGATCATCGGTCTGTGCCTCACCACATTTTTGCAGGCAACCATCCTTGCCGCAGGGCTTATGGTCCTGAGAACCCACGCCCTGCTGGGGCTTGGGCTGATGCTTTCCGCAGGGGAAGTGCCAAGAATCGCTGGAGCTTTTGGGCTGGACACCAGCACAAAGGCCAATGTGATGAGTGCCGTGTACACGGCGCAGGCCGCTGTGAATACCACCCGAACTGTGGTGCAGGCGGTTGCACCGAAATAACGCAGAAAGGAAAAAGACCATGAAATTGATTTATATGGCGTCCCCCTACGCCGGGGACATCGAAAAGAATACCGCGTTTGCCAAGAAAGCGTGCCGCCATGTGATGAACGAGGGGCACGCTTTTTTTGCGCCCCATTTGCTATACCCCACCATTCTGGACGAACATCAGCCGGAACAGCGTCAGCTTGGGCTTGACATGGGAATCGCCATGTTGTCCCGTTGTGATGAGTTATGGTGCTACGGCGACCATATCTCACTCGGAATGCACCTTGAAATCGAGGAGGCGGGCAGGCTCGGAATCCCGGTACGCCGGGTAATGGAACAGGAAAACGGCTTTGCCATAGGCAGAGTAAAAAACAATGTACCGGCCGAGGCTCCCGAACAGGCTATGAGGATGGTCTGATGATGACGATGG